>Ga0335071_10001041_pt1 | contig 29989 bp, 20 predicted proteins | sample Lox_Sample_15_FD_206724 | JGI IMG/M metagenome (GOLD analysis project Ga0335071, IMG submission 206724) | Soil microbial communities from Loxahatchee National Wildlife Refuge, Florida, United States - Lox_Sample_1.5 | ecosystem: Environmental > Terrestrial > Soil > Wetlands | place: USA...
GGTGGAGGAGCTGGACCCGCTCCGGGGGCGAGGCCGTGGCCGCCCGGGTGGAGAGCACATCGGCGAGTTCCGGCCAGGCCTCGAGCTTCTGGTAGAGCCGCTCCAGGGCGGGGAGCACCTCGGGCCCCGTCCCGGTGTCGAGCGCCAGGGCCCGCCGCAGGAAGAGGGCGGCGCGGCCCGGGTCGCCGAGTTTCTCCTCGTAGAGCTGGCCCAGCCGGAGCGCCACCTGGGCGGCCTCCGCGGGCGAGAGCCGGTCGATCTCGTCCTCGAGGACCGCGGCCAGCTCTTCCTCGTGGTCGCTCGAGAGGGCCAGCGCCTCGAGTCGCGCCCGAACCGCCGCGTCCGCAGGATCCTCGCGGAACGCCTTGCAGAGGGCGAGGAACGCCATCTCGGGGCTCGCGAGCTTCTTCTCCCGGAGGTCGGCGAGCTCCAGGTAAAGCGCCTTGCGCTCGGCCGCGTCCGGCCGCTCGCCCGCCCGGAGCTCCAGGACGGCCGCCTGACGGGCGGGATCGCCCCCGGCGGCGTAGGCCCGCTCCAACGCCCGCGCGGCGCGGGCGTTGCCCGGGTCCTTCTCGAGGATCCCCTCGAGGCGGGCAATGGCCTCGGGGTGATCGGCCCGGGCCTCGAGGACCTGCTCGTAGAGGGCGAGCGCGCCCTCGCGGTCCAGTAGCCGCGTCTCCTTGAGCTCCGCCAGCCGCTGCCTGAGCCCGGCCAGCGCGGCCGCGTCCCCGCCGCCCTCCTCCCCAGCCCGGATCTCCCGGGAGAGGACGTCGGCCAGGTCCACCCAGCGCTCCGTCCTGAGGCACAGCCGGTCGAGGCGCGCGAGGGCCTCGCGATCCGCGGGGACGATCTCGAGCAGGTCGCGGGCCGCCTGGAGGGCCCCGACCGGATCGGCGAGCCGCTCATCCAGCACGGCGGCGAGCTCCCGGAGCAGGTAGGCCCGGGCCCCGGGCTCGTCCTCGACGGCCAGGGCCCGCCGCAGGGCCTGGGCGTGACCGTCGGGGTCGGGTCCGCCCTTCAGGGCGTCGATGAGCCCCACCAGGGCCTCCCGGTCCTCGGGAACGATGTCGAGAAGCCTCTGCCAGGCCAAGGCCGCCGCGGCCGGGTCACGCTGCGTGAGCCGGGCGATGCGGCGCTGGTACTCGGCCCGAGCAGAGGGCTCATGGGCCCGATCGGCGTTCTCGGCAAGGAGCGCGGAGAGCTCTTCGGGCAAGGCCGCCACCTCCCCGAGCCTCACCGCGAGGTCGAGGGACTCGTTGGCGTCGGGGTCGGCGGCCAGGGCCCGGCCGGCGCAGAGGAAGGCGAGCTCGGGATTCCGCAGCGGGCCGGCGTAGGTCTCGGCCACCCGACGCAGGAGGGCGGCCCGCCGTCCGGGGTCGGTCTCGTTTGCGGCACGCGACTCGAGGGTCTCGATGAGCTTGGCGTGCTCGCCGTGGTCGGCGTAAAGGGGCTCGAGGATGAGGGCGGCCTCGAGTGCGACCGGCCCGGTTCCGCGGGCCAGGTCCTCGAGGGCGGCCAGGGCCGCGGGATGCTTCGGAACCTTCTCCAGCACCTCGCGGTAGAGCGCCAGCGCCCCCTCCGTGTCGGCAAGGCGCTGGTGCCGGATCCGTCCCAGGCGGTAGCGCAGCTCGGCGGCCTCGGCCAAGAGGTTGGGCTGCCGGTCGGCGAGTGCCACCTCGCGCCCGAGCACCTCGGCGAGCTCGTCCCAGCGCTCCGCCGCGCCCAAAAGCTTCCCCAAGAGCCTCAGCGCCTGCGGGTCCTCGGGGTCGACGGCCAGGATCTTCTGGTAGGACGCGACGGCTCCGTCGCGGTCGGCGAGCTGTTCAGCCATGATCTTCGCCACCTCGAGCAATAGTTCCTTGCGGGCCGCCGGAGCGGGCGCCGCCTCCGCGAGCCGGCCCAGGGTGGCGGCCAGCTCTCGCCTGGCCCCCAGCCGGCGGTAGACGCGGGCCAGGGCACCCAGCACCTCGGCCGAGGGGGAATCCTTGGCCACCTCCTCGTACCAGCGCGCGGCCTCGTCCAGCCGGCCCAGCCGCTCGCCGTGAATGACCGCCAGGCGCCGCTTGAGCTCCAGCGCCAACGCGCCGGGCAAGGGCGCGGAGAGCGCCCCCTCGAAGGCCCGGGCCAGCTCCTCCCAGGCGCCGGTGGCGGCCGCCAGCCGCTCCAGATCGGCGCGCGCACCGGGCGCGTCGGTGCCGCGGCCGAGGGCCTCGAGGAGCTCGCGGAGCTTGGCGCGGAACGCGGCCGGCCGGTCCCCCAGCCGCTCATGCAGCGCTCCGATCTCCGCGAGGAGCGGCCGCCGCTCGGCGTCGTCGGCCGAGCCGAGCCGAGCCTCGAGCAGCGATGCCAGCCCGCGGGCATCGCCGGTGGCCCGGAGAACATCTTCGAGGAGACGGGCGGCCTCGTCGCGCGCGTCCGGTCGACCGAGCAGGCGCCTGAGCCCTGCCACCGCCTGGGCCTCCTTCGGGCTCTCGGCCAGCACCTCGGCGTAGGCCTCCACCGGGCGCCGGGGATCGGCTGCCGCTTCGAGCAGCCCGGCGCGGCGAAGGAGGAGAGCGGTGCGCGTCGGGCCGACCGCCTGGAGGGACAGTGCCGCGAGCACCTCGAGGAGCTCCTCGTCCGGCTCGCCCTGGGAGAGGATGCGCTCCAGACCGGCCAGCGCCTCGGGGCGCGCCGGATCGACGGTCCGCACCTCGCGGTAGGCGTCCGCGGCGGCGGTCGGGTCTCCCAGCGCCTCGGCCTGGGCGGCGGCCTCGAGGAGGTGCACCACGCGCTCCTCGCCGCCCGCCAGCGCCGCGCGCCGCCGGGCCACCTCGAGCAGCTCCCTCCCCGAGCGGCTCTGGGCATAGAGCGCCTCGAGCTTGGCCAAGGCCTCCTCGTCGTCCGGGGCGAGGGCCAGCACTTCCTTCCAGGCCTCGACCGCGGCGGCGGCGGTGCGGAGCCGGGCCGACCGGCGGAGGAGCGAGAGGGATTCCTCCGGGTCGACTCCCCTCGCGGCCTGGGCGTAGAGATCGGGCAGGTCGCCCTCGGCGTTGAGCTCGCGAGCGAGCCGGACCAGATCCTCGGCCGCACCGGCGCGGGCAGGGCCGCCCTCCCTGAAGGCCTGGCAGGTGGCGGCGTAGGCCCGGGAGGGCTCGTGGAGGTCGGCCTCCAGGACCGCCCGCAGCTCGGCGTGGAGCCGCGCTCTCTCGCCGGGGTCCCCGATCGCCTCCAGTCGCCCCTCCCGCGCCGACACGCGACGGGCGTGGTCGCCGGTCGTGCGCAGGGCGACGTCCAGGACCTCGAGCGCTTCCCGGCCGGCCGGGCCGGGGGTGGCGGAAAGTTCGGCCAGGGCATCGCGCGAGGGACCACGGGTCGGATCCCGCCGGAGGATCTCGGCGTGGAGGGCCAGCGCGCCCGAAGGATCGGCGAGGCGCCTGCGGCGCAGTTCGGCCAGGCGGGCAGCGGCCGCCATGTCGAACCCGCGGGAGAGCCGTCTCTCCAGGACGCCGGCGAGCGCCTCGGGCCGGTCGAGCTGCTCGTAGAGCCGCTCCAGCGCGGCGGTGGCCTCGGCGTCGTGGGGGGCGATCTCCAGCACCCCGGACCAGGCCAGCGCCGCCCGTGCCGGGTCGCCGAGCCGAGTCTCGGACGCCGCCGCCTCCTCGCGGAGCGCGTCCTCCCGGGCGGCCGGCTCGGAAGCGCGGCGAGCGATCTCGGCGCAGACGTCGCACAGCTCACCCCAGCGCTCGCGCGCGCGGTGGATCCGGCGGAGGGCGAGGAGAGCCTCCCGGTCTCCGGGGGAAGCGGCCAGGACCCGCCCCCAGGCCTCGGCGGCGCGGTCGCGGTCGAGGCGCGCCTCGCTGAGCGCGGCCCGCTCGCGGGCGATGGGGAGCCTCTGCTCGGGCAGGGCTCGTTCCCAGAGCTCGTCGTGGACCTGGGCGCAGGCCTCCCACTCCTGGGCCTCCCCCGCCACCCGCCGAAGCTCGGCGCGCAGGCCCGGGTCCCCCGGCAGCTCGCGGGCGGCCTGTGCCAGGTGGGAGAAGGCCACCGACGCCTGGCGGAGCTCCCCCTCCGCCACCCGGGCCGCGGCCCGGGCCGAGGCGGCGCGCGCCGAGGGGTCTTGGCCGAGGCGGGCCTCGACCGTCAGCGCCCGTAGCCTTCGCCGCGGGTCCGGGTGCTGGGCCAGCGATCCCGCCGCGACGAGCGCCGCGTCCGGATCTGCTCCCTCGAGGTGGTCCTCCAGGGCGGCCAGCGTGGCCGGGTCGTCGGGTCGGGCCCGCAGGGCCGCGGAAAGCTCCAGGACCGCCTGTCGGGGATGGCCCATCCCCGCCTGCAGCTTGGCGCTCTCCACCGCCGCGCGGACCGCCTGGTCGGGATCACCCACCTCGGCTGCGATGCGCGCCAGGACCTCTGCACGCCCGGCGGTGTCGCCGGCGTCGCCGAGCGCAGCGGCGAGCAGCCCGAGGAGTCTCGCCCGCTGCCCCGCCGGCGCGGCGCCGGCCTCTGGCCCCGAAGGGAGGAGGTCAAGGGCCTCGCGACATGCGGCCGCGGCGGCAACGGGGTCGCGGAGCCGCTCGTGCAGCACCTCGGCGCGCTGGCCGAGCAGGGCGGCCCGCTCCGGACCGACGGCCGCCTGGGCCCGCTCCGCCAAGAACCGGTCGGCCTCCTCCCAGCGTTCCGCGGCGAGCGCCACCCGGGTTTGGGCGGCGAGGAGGCCCGGGTCCCCCGGCACGAGGGCGGCGGCCCGCGACAGCTGCTCGGCGGACTCGTCGAAGGCGCCCAGGTCCTCCTCCGCGACCGCGGCGGCCCGGGCCCGGAGCGCCGCCTCCTCCTCGGGGCGCGAGCCCAGCTCCTGGGCCGCCCCGGTAAGGAGGGCGAAGAGCTCGCGGAGGGCGCCCACGGCCCGCGCCAGATCCTCGCAGCGGCGCCGCGCCTCGGCGTGGTCGGGGCAGACACGCAGGGCCTGGGCGGCGTCGGAGAGGGCACCCCGCGGGTCGCCCAGCCGCTCGGCCCGGAGCGACGAGGCGTCGAGCAGGTAGCGGGCGCGCTCGCGAGCGTCGGCGTCGGGCGGAAGGCGCCGTGCCACGAGCTCCAGCATCGCCACCTGCTTGGCGGTATCGCCCGCGGCCGCGTAAGCGGGGGCGAGCACCTGGGCGATCCGGAGAGGATCCACCCCCCGGGCGACCAGCCTCTCGAGAAGGGCCACGGCCTCGGCTCGCTGGGAGGCGACGAGCCCGCCGGTGGTGAAGAGGGAGATCGCCACCCCAGCCGCCTCGCCCAGCCGGCCCAGTTGCTCGGCCAAGACCTCGGCGCGAGCGAGCTCCAGGGCGGCGCGCTCGGGGTGGCCCTTGCGCCTCAGGGCGAGCCTCGTGAGGACGAGGACCCGCTCCTCGGCGGAGCGCGTCCCCGGTCGGGCCTCGAGCGACGCGTGCAGGCCCCAGAGCGCCTCCTCGTCGTCGGGACGCTCGGCCAAGATCTCGCGCCACAGCGGCATGGCGCGGTCCACCTCGCCCGCGCCTGCGAAGATCCTGGCCAGCTTGGCGGTATGGGAGAGCCGCTCTGCACCGGTGGCCCGCTCGCGCTTCTCCTCGAGGGCGTGCGCCAGCTCCTCCTGCTGGCCGGCGCGGGCCATGGAGGCTTCGAGTGCCGCGGCTGCTCCCCGGTCCTCCGGGTCGAGCTCGGTGAGCTCGCGCCACGCCCGCACCGCCTCCTCGGGCTGCCCCAGGTCCCGGTCGAGGATCTCGGCGAGGCGCCGGAGCAGGTTCTTGCGGGCCTTGAGATCGGCGCCCCCGGAGCGGGCGGCGGCCCGGTAGGCGCGCGTCAGCTCGAGGTAGGCATCCGCGCGCGCCGCGGCCCCCTCCATGGCCTTGCGGGTGGCGGCCCGCCCCGGATCCACGGCCAAGGCGCGGGCGAGCGTGCGCAGCGCATCGCGCGGCCGCCCCAGCCGGTCCTGCTGCACCTCGGCCATCCGCTCGAGCAGGCGCACGCGCTCGGCCGGATCCCGCTCCCAGCGCGCCGAAACGTCCAGCACCTCGGAGAGCCGTTGCCACTCGCCCGCATCGGCCAACAGGGGCGCCAGGGCCTGGCCGGCCGGACCGAACCCCGGATCGGCCCGCAAGGCAGCCTCGAGGTGCCGCCGCGCCCGGACCGGGTCGCCCAGGCGATCGCGGGCGAGAGTGGCCGCGTGGGTGCGCAGCGCGGCATGAGCCGCCTTCTCGGGGGTGGCGGCCAGGTGGCGCTCCAGGGTCTCCAGGGCGTCGGTGAACCGACCCGCGTCGACCTCCAGCTCGAACGCTTGCAGCGCCGCCACCTCGCTGGCTGGGTCGAGTTCCAGGGCCCGGTGGAAGGCGTCCAGGGCGGCCTCGCCGTCGCCGAAGCGCACCAGTTCCACCCGGGCCAGCTCGAGCAGCACCGCGACCTGGGCGGCGCGGTCGCGGGTCTGTGCCGCGAGGCGGGCCAGGGCGTCGGCCTGGCCGCGGTGATCGCCGCGCTCCGAGAAGACCCGGTCGAGGACCTCGAGCGCGGCCTCGGCTCCCGGGGAAAGCGCCCAGGCCTTCTCCACCCGCTGCACCACCCGGGGGAGACCTTCGGGATCGTAGGCGGCGTGCAGCTGGGCGATGCGCAGGTTCAGGGTGGCGGCGATGCGCCGGTCGTGCGCCGCGGCAGCCGCCGCCTCGATCCGGGAAAGTTCTTCGCGCCAGGACCGCGGCACGTTCTTGAGCCGCTCGCGCGCCTCGGTCGCTCCGGGGGCGTTGCGGTCCAAGGCCAGCGCCTCGATGAGGGCGTCCATGGCGAGGCCATGCTCGAGCGGCTCCTCAACGAGCGCCGCGCCCAGCTTGGCGTACTCGGCCGCGAGGGTGCGGGGCTCGGCACCGTGCTCCCGCGCCCCGTCGAGCAACCTCTTCGCCTGGCCGAAGCGGCGCAGGGCAAAGAAGCAGGCGAGTGCCCGGACCCGTGCCTCGACCAGCTCGGGATCGAGCCGCTGCGCGCGGACATAGAGGAGTGCGGCACGGTCGCGGCGCAGGAGCCTCTGCTCGTGGACCCGGGCGAGGCGAAGCGTGAGGCGGGCCGCTTCCCGCGGGGCCGGGGCGTGTGTCGCGGCCTGCTCCAGGACGGACGCGAGGGCGGGCCAGCTCTCCTCGGATTCGAGCAGGTCGCAGAGCGACTTGAGCGCCTCGGTGTTGGTCGGGTCGAGCCTCAGCAGCTGGCGGTAGAGCGCTTCGGCGCGAGGCACGTTGCGGAGCTTCTTCTCGGCGAGCGTCGCGGCCCGGGCGAGGAGCGCGGTGGCGGGAACCCAGCGAGCACGCGCCTCGTAGAGCGCAACGAGGTCCTCGTAGCGGGACGTCGACTCGTACAGCCCCACCAGGGCGTCGAACGCCTGGACGTCGCCAGGAGCCGCCTCGAGGGTCTCGAGGTGCGTTCGGATCTGCTCGTCCAGGGTGGGTGCGCTCAAGTTTGCTTCACTGGGGGTGCGGTCCGCGGGAAAGCGGAGTGACTTCGGGAGTATAGGACCCGTTCCGGCGGGGGGTCAATGTTGACACCGGCCAAAAGTCGAGCCCTTACAGGCGGTTGCCTACATCGGAAAGCGAGGGGCCCGGGCGGGCGGAGCGCGAGGGAAGCTCGGTCGAAGGCCCTCGCTCGCGCCCCGGGGCCGCCGAAGGGGGAGTGCGAGATGTTTCCCGACCGGCGCCTCCCCGATACCACCCGCTATCTCTAGAACGTGTACCGCAGCGTTGGGTAGATGGCGAAGCCGCTGGCCTTCGCCTCGGCTGCGTAGACGTAGTCGACCGCGGCTCCGACGGAGAAGTGGCGGAGGCGGGTGTAGTACTCGAGCCCGGGGCCGGCCTGGGCGATGAACTCGTGGGTGGCGAAGAGCCCCTTCGGATAGCTGACCCCGTAGGTGCCGCGGGCGTGCAGGTAGAGGAAGAACCGCTCCCAGTCGTTGCGGTCCCTGGATCCGTAGTAGGCGTAGCGGACGTCGAGGCCTCCGGAGTAGAGGCTGAACGCGCCGTAGCTCACGCTCGCCCGTTCGTTTCCCCCCTGGAGCACGAGCGCGAGGGCGAAGCGGGAGGAGAGGTCCCGGCCGATCGACAGGGCGAGGAGCATTCCCCCCGCGTTGCCGCCCGAGGAGCCCGCGTAGGGGTACTGGGCCGGGTCCTGGGTGGGCGTCTTCAAGAACCCCAGGTAGCCGGCATCGAAGGCCAGGTAGGTGCCGCGCTCCACGTCGTTGAAGTGCGCTGCGTGGGGGTTCTCCTGGAGGGGCGGGGCCGCGTCCTGGGCCACCGCCCGGGGCGAAGCCGCCAGCGCGAGCTCGGCGGCGACGACGATCCGCAAAATCCGCTTCACGACGGACTCCCTCACTCGGTGTTGCCCGAGGCGCGCAGGATCCACGGGTAGGTGATGACCGCGATGCCGCCGCCCTTGGGCTTCGGGAACTGCCAGCTCGTGATGCGCGACATCATGCATTCCTGGACCTTCGCGTCCTCGAGGGTCGTGGCGCCCTCCTCGACTTGCGGATTGGTGGCGCTCCCGTCGGCCTGGATGATCCACTTGATGGAGACCTTGCCCTGCAGGCGGGGGTTCAGGGCGAGCTCTTGCTCGTAGCAGTAGCGGATCTGGGCGGCGTGCTCCTGGATCACCTTGCGGATGAGCTCCTTGTCGATGGAGCCCATCACCACCGCGTTGCCGGTGTCGACCTTCACGTCGCGGTCGCTCTTCTTGCCCAGCCCTCCCACCCCGGTGCCGTAGCTCCCCAGCCCCCCGCCCCGCCCCTTGGTGCCCACCGCGCCGATGCCGATGGTCTCTCCGGACCCGCCTCCGCCCGATCCCGAACCGCGGATGCCCAGGCCGCCCAGGCCGTAGCTGTCGCCCACCACCGGCCCGAACATGTTGCCCACTGCTCCCCGAAGGTCGCCGCCCAGCCCGCCCGAGCCGAACACGGTGGAGAGGCCTCCCCCTCCTCGCCCCAGGGCGCCCAGGAGGCCGGAGCGCTTGACCACATCTTTGGCATTGGGATCGATGGCGCGGGGCGCGGAGCGAGCGTTGGTCCGGGGCGCGTCCTTCTTGCCCATCTGGCCTTCCTCGCCCTTGTGCTTCTCCGCCATCTCGCCGGGCTCCGTGTCCTTCTTCTCCTCGCTCTTCGCGCCCGGTTCGGCGGGATTGGGTTTGGGCGGCTCGGGGGCCTTGATGATGAACTTCGCCATCCGCGAGGGGTTCTTGAAGAGGTCGTCCGCGCTCACGTCGGTGTCGTAGGGAAAGTTGTTGGCGGCGACGACGAACACCGAGCCGAGGAAGAAGAAGATGAGGAACAGGTTCAAGAACTGGTAGTTGATCCGTTCCCAGAAGGGCGGGTCCTTGACCCGCTGCGGTCGGCGGGGGCGGGCCTCGATGGCGAGCCGGCCCCCCAGGTCGGCCCGCACCGCCCCGGCGCGGGGAACGGGGATCCAGTAGGCCCCGGGGATCTTCTCGTCGGTGGCGGCCCGGCGCGAGCGCACCAGCTCGCCGAAGGCGGTGCGGCCCGCCCGGTCCTCCAGGACGCCGGTCATCCCCTGGCCGAAGGCGAACTGGTAGTCGCCGCCCAAGAAGCGGAGCATGGGGAACTCGCCCTGGGGGAGTCCCTCCACCCGCAGGGCGCACCGCGAGCTCTTCCCCACGAGCACCGGTGCCCTGGGCCGGACGAAGGTCGCGGCCTCGAGGAGCGAGCCTCCCCAGAGGAGCCGGAGCTCCACGCCCACTTCGTCGGCGCTCGAGAGGTCCTCGAGGGCGTGCTCGGCCGGGCGGAGCGGGAGGGGGCGGGGGCGGACCAACCGGCGCCCCGGCGCCCGGACCGGGCCGCTCGGGACGGCGGCCGGCTGCGGGACAGGTCCCACCGCTCGGGGGGCGGGGGAGGCGGCCGCGGCCGGGGTGCGCGCGGTGCCGTTGCGCGGCGGCGCGGCCGCCGCAGGAGCCGACGCCGGCCGGGGCGACGGTGCGGGCGCGGGGGCGGGGGAAGCGGCGGGAGCCCCCTTCTCCGGCCCGGGCCCCTCCACCACGATCCGGAGCCCGCCCAAGGTGATCTGGTCGCCCGCCCGCAGCGCTCCCCGACTCACCTTCTTCCCGTTCACGAAGGTGCCCTCGGCGCTCCCCATGTCGATGATGGAGACGGCGCCATCCGGGGCGACCTCGATCACCGAGTGGATCCGCGAGACCCGCTCGTCGTCGAGGACGAGGTGAGCGGAAGCGAGCCGCCCGATCTTGATGATCTCGCGGGTGAACTGCTCGGTGCGGACGAGCTCGTTCCCCCGGAAGACCTTGAGCGTGATGGGCGTGGCCATGGACCGGCGCTTCCCCCGAGCGCTCCTACAGATCCCCCGAGGACTGCATCACCTTGTCGCGCCAGTTCTCGCGGATCTGGATGAGGTTGCTGTGATCGACCCGCTTGCGGGCCTCCACGTACTCGCCGTCGGGGCGCTTCAGGTCCCCCTCGATGGTGTCCTCCTCGAAGTTGATGACGGTCTTCTTCTCGTACTCGACCCTCGGCTGGGCCGCGCCCTGCGGCGGCGGGGGGTCGGCCGCGCGAGAGAGGAGGGGAGCGGAAAGGACCACGACGAAGAGGAGCCCGCGCATGTTCGAAACCCTCGTTCCTCCGAGCTTAACACCCACCCACCGGACGGGCGTAGCCGCCGGCCCGCGCAAACGGGCGGTCAGGGCACCTCGACCGGTGCCGGTGTAGGCCCAGCACCTCCGTTCTCCGCCGCGGCGGAGGTCGTCTCCGGCCCACCCGAGGCCGCGGCCCTCTTCTCCGCGGCCGACCGCTGCATCTCCCGCGCGGCCTCGAGCGCCTTCTTGTTCTCGTCCAGGATGCCCTCGCACTCCCGCTCGAGCTTCAGCACCGGCGACTCGGTGGCCGCCATCGGCCCGGCCAATTGGGCGTACCGGCGGAACTCCTCCAGCGCCGGCTCGCACTCGTTGCGCACCTGCATGAAGAGGAGCCCGCGGGCGAGGTGGACCTCGGCCAGCTTGTCCCCCGAGAGCTGCTCGGCACGGCCGTAGGCGGAGAGGGCCTCCTCGGTCTTGCCGGTATGGCGCAGGGCGATCCCCAGGGCGAGCTCCACCGCCGGGTCCGCGGGCGTCACCTCGAGGAGCGCCTTGGCGTGCTCGGCCACGAGGGGGAAGCGGCCCCGCGCCAGCGCCGCCCTGAGGAGCGCGGAGCGGGCGGGCACGAATCGCGGATAGAGATCCAGCGCCTTCTTGTACGCCGCCTCCGCGCCGGCCTCGTCCTTCTCGCGCGCCAAGATCTCGCCCTGCAGGAAGGGCAGTTCCGGGTCGGCCGGGTCGAGCTTGGCGGTGCGGAGGGCGATGAGCTTGGCCAGCTCGAGCTGGTTCCGCTGGGCGGCGACCCGGAGGAGGACCTTGTTCGCGGCTACCGACCGGGGATCGCGGAGCAAGGCCTCGCGCGCCAGCTTCGCGGCGAGGTCGAGCTGCCCGGCGTTGAGGTAGAGGGCCCCGAGCCGTTCCCGGGCGCGGGCGTCGTCGAGGAAGTCGTGTACCACCGCCGCGTAGGTGGCCTGGGCCCCGCGCAGATCGCCCGCCTTCTCGTCGAGCACCCCGAGGTTCACCGAGGCCTGGCGCAGCCCGGGCTTCTCGCTGCGCGCCCGCTCGTACTCGGCCCGCGCCTCGGCCAGCTGGCCTTGCGCTTCGAGCGCCACCCCCAGGTTGTAGTGCGCCTCCGCCAGGTCGACGGCCTCGAGCACCGCGCGCCAGCGGCGCTCGACGAGGGCCCAGTCGGGCGGGAGCTTCTCCCTCTCCAGGTCCTTGGGGGCTTGCACCGCCTCGGCGAAGAGCCGCTGGGTCCGCGGCGGGAGCTGCTCGAGCGAAGTGACGCCCACCGCCGAGACGGGGGGAGCCGGGGAGGGGGCGGCAGGGGCCCCGGCCAAGGGGGACGGCCTGGCCGCCGGGGAGGGCGCCGCGGCGGAAGGTGAGGAGGGCCGGGCCGGACCGCTCGAGGCGCCGGCGCAGGCCAGAAGGGCCAGGGGCACGGAGACAAGGAAGGCGCGGCGCCAGCGGATCACGGCAAGAGCTCCTCGTCGTCCCCGCCCTTGCGCCGGGGTGGGAGTGTCTGGTCCGGGTCGGGGGTTCGCCGCTGCGGATCGTTGGTGGCCGAGCTCTCCTCTTTCTTGGGCGCGGCTCGCCCGGCAAGCGGGGGGAGCGGCTCCGGGGCGACGGCGGCGGGATGGGGTGGGGGAACGGGCGGCTGAAGGGTCTCGATGAAGCCGTACCCCGTCGGCCGATCCGCCAGGGCCACCTGGGGCAAGGCCGGCAACGGCTCGAGCGGCCCTTCGTCGGCCCCGGGCTTCGCCTTGCGGAGGGCCTCCAAGGAATCGCGGGAGCAGGCATTCGTGACGCCGTACTCCCTGGAGGCGTCCACGGCCAGCTGGTAGCCCTCCACCGCCTTCTTCTCCAGCGGGTCCGCCACCTGGGCCAGCTGCGCTTTGTATTCGTCGAGCCCTTCCTTCCCCAGGGCCTTCACCTCGCGCGGGACCGGGTTGTCGTAGAGCGAGCGGGCGAAGTGGCTGTAGCCCACCCCGATCCGGTGGAGGGCGCAGATGGCCGGCTCGGCCTGCTTCAGCTTCACGATCTTCCCGTACTCCGCCTCGAGCTGCGACAGCTTCTTCGCCTTCACCTGGAGTTGGGCCTTCAGGTACTTGGGGGAGACGTTCAGGGTGATTCTTTCGTAGGCCTGGAACTCGGGCTCGAGAGCCAGGTACTCCGCCTGAGCCACGAGGGGTAACCCGCGGTCGTTCACCGCGCCCGCGTGCTGGTGGTAGTAGGCGAGCCCCTGGTCGTAGGCGCGGCGAGCCAGGGCTTCGTTTCCCCCCTTCTCGTAGAGCTTGGCCAGCCGGTCCTGGATGGTGAGCCACTCGTCGGGGTCCTTGGCATAACGCTTCTGGTATTCCTCGAGCTGGGCCAGCTCCTTCTGCGCCTGGCCGCGGCGCCGGTACAGGTCGGCGAGCGAGAGGAAGAGGCGGGCGGCGTCGGGCCCCTGGGGCCAGGTATCGAGGTAGGCCTGGCTGTCAGCCTCGGCCCGGGACCATTCCTCGAGCCCGGCCCGGAACACGGCGGCGTTGATGATGGCGTCGTTCGCCTTCTTCTCCTCGTAGGCGGGTTTCTGGGCCTGCTCCGCCGCGCTGGGCGCCTGCGGCGGTGGGGGCTTCCCCTTCTTGCCGCGAGCCGGCCGGGCGGAGGCTTTAGGCTCCGGCGAGAAGGGGCGCTGGTACCCCGCGAAGTATCGCTCGTAGCGCTCGGCGGCCTCGCCGAAGTCGCCGATGGCCTCGAACGCCTCGGCGTTGTCGTAGAGGCACTTGGGGGCGAGCGGATCGGCCGGGTAGCGCTCCAAGAAGCGGTCGCGGACCTCCATCGCCCGGTCGAGGCGGCCGGCCCGGACCTGGTCCACGGAGGCGTTGTAGAGCGCGGTGGCGGCGAGCCGCGAGGCGGGCCAGTCCCGCGCGAAGGCGAGGTACTCGTCGGTGGCCGCATCCCAGTCCTTGGCTCGCTCGCGTTCCTCGATGACCTTGAAGGCGCTCTGCTCGATGACCCGGGCCAAGTCGTCCTTGAGGGCGGGGTGGGCCTCGAGGAGGGCCTTGTTGGCGTAGAAGCGCTTGGCCCAGCCGTTCACGTTGCGCCAGTCGCCGAGCAGGTTGTAGGCGTCGAGGACCAGGTTGGCCGAGTAGCCGGCCAGCTCGTGCGTCGGGTGGTCGAGAGCGATCCGGGTGAAGAGATCGCTCGCCTCGGCGAAGGCGTTGTGCCGGTAGTCGAGGTTCGCGGCCTTGTAGGCGATCTCCACCCACTTGTCGCCCTTGGGCTCGTACTTCAGATAGCGCTCGCAGGCGGCGAGGAGCTTCTGGCGGGCCGGGGCCATGGGGATGCGCTTCTTGGGGTCGCTCGGCTCCACCTTCTCTTTCTCGTCCAGCTTCTTGGCCACGAGGTCGTAGGCGAAGACCGCGCTCTCGAGCGCGTCGTTCATGAACTTGCCGGGGGGTTCCTTCTTCTCGACCGCCTGGATGTCCGCCTTCGCCACCTCCTCGTACTCGGCGCCGGCCTCCTCGAACTGCCCCAGGGCGTAGAGCAGCTCCGCGTGGAAGAAGCGCATCTCGTAGGCGGGGGGCTCGGCGGGGAAGACGTCGAGGTAGTCGCGGTAGACGGCGGCCGCGAAGCCGGCCACCGGCTCATCCCGGGTCTTCTTCCACTCGTTGTGGTACTGGACCGCCAGGATGCGGAGGGTCCGCTCCGCGTCGGCCCGCGCCTCGGAGAGGTATTTCGCGTTCTTCGGGTCCTTCCCCTCGGGCGAGGCCTCCACGTCGCGGAGCAGCTTCACGAAGGCGTGGGCCTGCTGCACGGCCGCGTCCTTGCGCCCCAGCCTCGCCACGCAGGTCACGATGTGCGACTGGAAGAAGGGAGCCTCCACCGAGACCGGCCGAGCCTTGATGAGGCTGGCGTAGACCAGGATGGCATCGCGGTCCTTGCCCTCGTCGAAGTAGAGGCCGGCCAGGGACTTCAGCATGTCCCACCAGCCCGCCTCGCCGCCCACCCGGTGGAACTCCTCCTGGGCGCGCTCGGGCGACCCGACGTGGCTGTAGGTGCGGACGTAGTCCTTGCGGGCCTCCTTCACCAGGGCGAGCTTGCGATCCTGGGCCACCGTCGAGGTCGGCATCTCCCCGAAGAAGATCACCGCCCGGAACAGCTCCAGGGCCTCGCTCCAGTTGCCGAGGTTGTAGTGCACCCAGCCCTGCTTGTAGAGGGCGTACCCGTAGACCGAGCTTTCCTGGTACTCGGCCGCGTGCTTGTACGATTCCAGCGCGCGCTGCAGGTTCTGGCTCCGATCGACCTTGTTGGCCCGCTCGAAGTAGTACTCGCCGAACGCCATCCAGCTGTCGGGCACGTAACGCGACTTGGGGTACCCCTGGATGAGCGCCCGGTAGGCCTTCAGGGCTTCGGGGTCGTTGCGATTGCGCTTCTGGAGGTTCTGGGCGAGGAAGTAGAGAACCTCGTCGAGCCGCGGATAGCTCGGGTAGCGCTGGATGATGGCCTTGTAGAGCGCCACCGATTGGGCCTGCAGCTTCTTCTGCTCGTCCTCGAGCGCCTTCTTCTCGGCCATGAGCCGGTCGATCTCCTTCGGATCGCCGCGGGTGCCGAGCTCGATGAGCCGGTCATCGCGCCGGTTGGCCTCGAAGAAGTAGTACTGCGACTCCTCCCAGAACAGCTCGGCGAGCCGGAAGTACCAGCTCGCGGTCTCCTCGTCGCTCCCGCCCCCGAGCTTGATGAGCTTCTGGAGGCTCACGATCTCCTCGCGACGCTTCTGGGAGATGTCCACCTCCACCCCGCGCCGGAAGGTATCGAAATCGAGGGCCGGGCCGGCCGCCCCGGGGGCCTTCTTCTGGGCCTCGAGGCTCCCCCCCAGGGAGGCGTCGGGCGCGACCGACCTCTTCACCCCCAGATCGGCGTCCTTCGACTTGGCGGGCGGGGCGCCGCGGGAGGTCCCCGCGGCGAGCAAGGCGAGTAGGGCGAGAAGGGCGATCCGCACCCGGGGCCCAAGCGCCGCTGGCTCTCGCTTCCTCGCCACTCGACTCTCCCCGCTTCTAGCGGCCCGCCGACGGCGCGGGTTTCTCCTGGGACCGCGGCAGGCGGTCCTTGCAGCCCCTGGTGAGAGTGTAGGAGTACGTTCCGAGCTCGTCCCGCCAGAACTCGCCCTCGTACGGCCAGTAGAGGTGCTCGTCGGACACCGCGTAGGAGTACTTGAGGTCGCGGACCACCTCCACCTGGTACCCCGCCGCGAGCGAGCCCTCGAGCGCTTCCCGCTCCTTGCGAGAGACCTCGATCTGGATCCGCAGGGCCTGGGCGAGGAGCGCCCGGAGCTGGTCGCGTTCGTACTCCAGGGTGGCACGGGTCCGGGCGCCGGCCTCCTGCACCAGCGCGCTCTTCTCGGCGGCGAGCTGCTGGACGAGCCGCTTCCCCAGGGGCGAGTCGCGGAACTGCGGCCCGCGTCCGCCGATCCCCTCGTCCCTCTCGTGCTCGACCTCGGTCACCGACTCGACCAGGCGGCGAACGTTCTGGTCGGTGAAGGCCAGCTTGCGGATCTTCCGCGAGACCGCGGCGCCGTCCCGCTGGTCGAGCCCCACGAAGTCGTAGTAGGCGGCGGCGGGCTGGGGGGTGCCGGTGAGGCGGGTCAGTTCGTCGAACACCGGCTCGTAGATGGAGGACAGGGTCTCGAGCACCAGCCGCGACTCGGGGTAGCGACAGTTCTCGTAGTAGACGATGGCCTTGAGGACGTAGGACTCGGGGAAGTACTCGTCCTTGAAGTAGGGCGACTGGAGGGTGAGCAGGTTTCCCAGGGTCTTCTCGTAATCGCCCAGCCGGTAGTAGGCGTAGGACTCCTCCCAGAGCCCCTCCAGCCAGTTGGCCCCGCCCCAGGGCATCTTGTCGTAGTAGAAGATGGCGTAGCGGTTCTGCCGGTTCTGGTAGTGGATCCGGGCCAGCTGCAGGAAGGCCAGCTCGCGCAGCTCCGGATCGGGCCTTCGGGCGCGCTTCGGGTTGGTGAGTCGGATCACCTCCTTGAAGGAGTCGGAGGCGCCCGCATCGTCGCCCTGGGCGTACCTCACCAGGCCGTCGATGAAGCGGGCCTTGGCATAGAGATCGCCGTCATCGGCCGCCGGCGCCTCGCCCGGCTTCTTTTGGGCGGCGCCGGCCTGCTCCCGGACGAGTGAGGTGAGGCGCAGCGACTCGGCCCATGAGGCGCGAGCCTCGCGGGTGCGCCCGGCGTCGGCGAGCGCCCGCCCGCGCTCGAACTCGTACTTGGCGAGGAGGAAGTGGAACTTGTCCTCGTACCCGGGCGGGAAGGTCTCGTGGGCGTGGCGGGCCACCCGGGAGAGGAGCGGTTGCTCGTTCTTGAGCCGGCCGCCCACCGAGAAGAGCCACTCCATCGCCGACCCGTAGAAGCGCGTGCCCTGGGGGCCCCGGTCCAGCACCTGGTCGAAGGTGGAGAGGGCGGAGTGCTGGAGGTTCAGCTGGAAGAGCGCCTTGCCCAGCTGGTAGCGGGCCTCGTCGTGGGCGACGGCGAGCTGGCCGTCGCGCAGGATCTCGTCGAGCGCCAGCGCCGCCCGTTCGGCGTCCCCGTTCTCGAGCAGCTTCTTGGCCTCGTCCAGCCGCTGCTTGGCGAGGTCGGCGGCCCCCTTGCCCAGCTCGAGGCCGAGCGGTTTTCCCTCCGCCGGGGCGGGGGCCTTCGCCGGCGGCGCCTTCTTCGCCGGAGGCGGCTGCCCGGGCTTCGGGGGGGAGAGGTCGACGCCCAGCTGGGCCCGCACCGCCGGAGCGAGCGCGAGGAGGAGGAGCGCCAAAAAGGGCCGCACCGCGCCCCGCGCGCGGACGAGCGACCGGGAGGGGAGGGAGCGATCGTGCGGCCTCATGGCGATCACTGGACCGGGCGGTTGTGGGTCGGGAAGAAGAACGAAACTCCCAGCTCGGCGAAGAGCTGGGTCTGCACGTCTTGCTTGGCCCCTCCGTTCACCTGCCAGTTGGGGACCGAGACTCGGTAGACGTAGTCGCGCAGGTCCAGCCGCACGGCTCCCCACTCGGAGTAGAACAGCCTTAACCCCAGCCCGAGGTGAGCGCCGGGGGTGTTGGCGTTGGGGGGATGCTCGCCGCTCTCCTCGAGCGCCTGCGCGTCGGAGCTGGACACCACCTTCTGGTAGGAGATGAGGTCCACTCCGCCGATGAGGGCGAGGTCGAAATGGGCCGCCCCCTCCGAGAAGACGTTGAGCTTCCCGTAGACCGGAGCCCAGGCCCCCTCCAGGCCGGTGATCATCCGGATCTTGCCCGGCACCTGGTACATCTGGGACGGGGAGGCGGGGTGGCAACCGCCATTCGAGGGGCAGACCTGCGCCGAGCCCGCCTGCACGTTCATCCCGGTCGCGAACAGAGCCCCGGCGGAGAGGGTCTCGGTGAAGTGGTAGTCGAGCTTCAGGCCCGCGAAGTACTTCGTGTAGAAGGGATCGTTCAGGGAGAAGTTGGCGGAGAGCGAGGCTTCGAACCGGCCCGCCTTCCGGTAGAGGGCCGCCGAGACCGGCGGGATCTTGCCCGCGAAGGCGTCCGACTTGCTCTGGGCCGCCGCCGGCGCCGGCCAAGAGAGGAGAAGAAGGGCCGCCGAAAGGGGCGCGAGCGCTGCCCGACGCGGCAGGGGCCGCGGACTTCCCGGGGCGAGCGGCGGCGGGCGGGTCATGGGTAGACGTACTCGAACGAGGTGGGGAAGAAGAAGGAGAAGCCGATGTTGGCGGCGAACACCTTCTGCACCGTGCCGGGCACCGACTTGATGGGCTGATCGGGGTAGAGGGTGGCGGAGAGGCCGAGGTCGAAGGCCAGCCACTCCTTGGGGTAGAAGCGGATGCCGCCCCCGAGGTCGGTGGCGAGATGCGGCCCCTCGTTGCGGGGGGCGAGGCTCGTGGCGCTCCAGACCGCTCCGAACCCGGCGGAGAGGTAGACGTCGAAGTGGATGATGTTCTTGCTGAGGTAGGAGGCCTTCCCGTAGATCGGGGACCAGATGCCGTACGCCATGGCGAGGCCGTAGAGCTGCGAGCTGAGGAGCTGGCTCTGGAAGGCGAGCATCCCCTCGCGCACCGAGTCGCGGCGGTAGGGGGTGTAATAGGTGCCCCGCACCGCCACCGCCAGGCTGTCCTCGATGTTGTAGGCGAGCCGCAACCCCACGCCGAACTTCTGGTAGAAGGGATCGTTCACGCTGAGAGAGAACTGGGGTTCCACCTCGAACCGGTGCGCCTTGATGAAGCCCTTGCGCTGCACCGCCTTCACCTTGTCGCCGAGGGCGACGTCCTTCTCCGTGAAGGGCGCCGCCGGCGTCGCCTCCTCCTCCTTTCCCTCCGCGGCAGGCGCCTGCGGGTGGGGCTTCGAGAGGTCGAGGGGCGGCAGCTCCCCCTCCGGCCGCGGTCTCGCCGGCGGCGCCGGGGGCTGGGAGAGATCGATCCCCGGCATCTCCTCCGCGATCCCGGAGAGGGGGACGGCGCAGATCACCAGCGCGACGGTGAGCGAAGTTCTCATCCAGTGCGTCCCGCGTCTCCGGGGCATCGTAGCCAAACCCCACCGGAGGGGCAATGCAACGACCGTCCGGCAATCGCCACCGAAGGCGCACTTGTAGGACATTGTGGCTTCACCCTGGGCGTTCCTTGTGGCGCGACGGGACGCGTGCTAATCCATGTCGCTGATGCGCGCCCCCGCCTGGCCGCTCTTCCTCGCGCTCATCGCGCTGTTCGCGGCGCCCGCGTGCGACAAGCCGGACGTGGGCCAGAGATGCACGCTGGCGTGGAATCCGAACTGGCAGCAGGACGGCACGCCCCCTCCCCCGACTCCCGCCACCGCCCAGGGCGACTACTTCGAGACCGGCAACCTGGGCTGCGACAACCTCGTCTGCATCGTCTCCCCCGCCCCGAGCTCGAGCCCCTACGGATCCTGCGCCGGGGACGCCTGCGGCTACTGCTCCAAGCCCTGCGTCTCGAACCGCGACTGCTACAGCGGGACGACCGGCCTGGTCTGCGCCCAGGTTATCCTCGACCCCATCTTCCTCTCCACCTTGGACGATCTCACCAAGCAGCGCTACCTGGGCGACACCCGGGCCAACTCCTACTGCGTCGTTCCCCCAGAGTGAAAGGGGCGTCCTGGGCCGCCCTGGCGACCGCCGTGCTGGCGGCGGCCCCGCTCGCCTGCCGCGGCCGGACGGAGGGGGTGCGGCCCGCGGCCCGGGTGACGGTCGAGGGCGGCGGCCATGCGGCCGCCGTTCGCGTGGAGGTGGCCCGGACCCCCGAGGAGCGCGAGCACGGGCTCATGGGCCGCTCGAGGCTCGACCCCGACGCAGGCATGATCTTCGTCTTCGGAGAGTCGGCCCCTCACGGCTTCTGGATGAAGGACACGCTCATCCCCCTGGACATGATCTTCATCGGCGACGACGGGCGCGTCGCGTCCGTGGTCGAGCGCCGGCCGCTCTCCCTCGAGGTCACCGATGGCGGCGTGGCCTCCCGCTACGTTCTCGAGGTGAACGCGGGGTGGGCCCGGGAGCACGCGGTCGCGCCCGGGGACCGGGTGCGGTTCGAGAGCGTGCTCTACTGAGCCAGTAGCGGTCTCCCACGCCGGAGCTACTGCTTCCTGAGGAGCCTCTGCGCCACGAGCGGGCCCAGGCTCTCCCGCATGAGCCCCTCGACCATCGACTCGAACTCCACCTTGCGCGACGCCTCGTACCACACGAACCGGATCCCCATCCCGGCGTCGTCCCCGGAGGCGGCCGCGTGGACGACCTCCCCGTTCAGCTCGAAGGGCTGGGAGAGGCCGGGCACCGTCAACCGGAACAGGAACCGGGTCCCGATGGGGAGCGTCTTCTTGGTCTTGATGAAGGTGCCGCCCTTGGAGATGTTTTTCGTGTAGTCGGCGAAGAAGCTGTTGAGCTTCTTGTAGTCGACCCTGAGCTCGATGGGCGCCCGCCCGTGCTCACGGTTCTCCAACATTTGCCCTCCATGGTATCCCGGGCGCAAGCGGCTCCGAAAGCTCCCCTTTTATCGGGGTATCCCACCTTGACCGCCCTCCTCCGCAGCCTGCCCCCGCTCGCCTCCCGACGCTCCGTCCGGGCGGCGGCAGCCGCTGCCCTCGGGCTCGGCATCGGTGTGGGGGGGTTGCCCCTGCTCGAGGTGCCCGGGTACGAGATCTCAGAGGCGGCCGCCCTCCTCGCCGCTCTCTTGCTCGCTCCCTGGTTCGGGCTCGCCGCCGTCCGCCTGGAACGAGCCCGCCCCGATCCATCGGTCCTCGGCGCATTCGCCTCCTCGTCCGGGGTCTGCCTGGCGTTGCTCGCCGCTCTTCTCGCCGGATCGACCTTGCGCGCGGCCTTCGGCCCGTGCCATCCGCTCGAGGAGGTGGGGTTCTTCCCCGCGCTGGCGCTGCCCTCCGCGCTCCTCGGCTGTGCGCTGTCGGTGGCCGCGGGGTTCGCGACCGGGGGGCGGCGCGCGGCCGGCGGGGCGCTGTACGCGGTGGCCGTGCTTTTTTTCGCCGGGGCGCGTCTCCTCGAGGCCTACCGGGGCCCGGCGGCGTTCGCGCTCGATCCCCTCCTCGGGTACGTCCCCGGTCCGCTCTACGACGAGGCCGTCCCCCTGGACGGGCGTCTTCTCTTGGCGCGCGTAGGCGCGCTGGGCTGGGCGGCCGCGGTGGCCGGAGCCACCGCTCTCGCCTGCGCCCTCCGACGCCCCGAGGCCGGCGGACGGGGAAGAGCCCGGCGGGCCGCGGGGGCCGTCGCGGGGCTGGGCCTCGCCGCGGCCGCCTCGGCCTGGTTCGCGGGTGTGGCCCTTCAGGGCGGCGTGGAATTGCGCACCGCCATCGCCCGCCGCCTGGGCGGGCGGCGGGAGGGACCTCGATGCACGGTGATCCTTCCCGCCGAGAAGCCGGTCGCGGCGGCCGACGAACTGCTCGCGGAGTGCGAGTTTCACGTCGCGGACGTGGCCGAGCGGCTCGGGATCGAGAGGCCTCCCCGGGTGACGGTCTTCGTGTACCGGAACGCCGAGGAGAAGCGGCGCCTCGTGGGGGCTGCCCACACCGACTTCACCCGGCCCTGGCTGTCGGAGATCCACCTCGTCGACCAGCCCCTCCCCCACCCCGTGCTCCGGCACGAGATCGTCCATGCCGTGGCGTCGGTGCTCGCCCCGGGGCCCTTGCACGTCCCCGCCACCCTGCGGGTCTTCCCTTCCCTGGCCCTGGTGGAGGGCCTGGCGGTGGCGCTGGAGTCCCCCCGGGGCGGCTTCACCGTGCACCAGTGGTCGCGGGCGGCCCGCGACCTCGGGCTCCTGCCCGACCTGACGCGCATCCTGGGGCCGGCCGGGTTCTGGTCCGAGGCGCCGGCGCGGGCGTACACAGCGGCGGGCAGCTTTCTCGCCTACCTCCTCGCGCGCTACGGCCCCGCACCCGTCGCCGCCGCCTACCGAACCGGCGACCTAGCCACCGCTCTGGGCGAGCCGCTCGCGGAGCTGGTTCGCGGGTGGCAGGCCTCGCTCGACGAGGTGGTGCCGCGGGCGGACCTCACCGCGGCGGCGGCGCAATGGCTCGGTCGCGGCAGCCTCTTCGAGCGCCGCTGCGCGCGCGAGGCCGCCGCCCTCCTTCGCCTGGCTTTGGCCGCGGCCGCCCAGGGCCGGACCGCCCAGGCCTGCCGGCTGTACGCCCGGGAGGCGGAGGTGGACGGGGCGCCGGACTCCCTCGAGCTCGAGGGGGAGGTGCTCGCGTCGGCGGGCCAGCTCGACGCGGCCGGGGAAGCGTACCGGGCCGCCGCCCTTCGCATCCCCGCCGACGACCGGGCTCGAACGGCCCGGCTCCAGGCCCTGGAGGGAGACCTCCGCTGGCGGCGCGGCGAGGTCGCGGGTGCCTCCCGTGACTGGGAGGAGGCCGCCCGGTTCCCCCTCGAGCGGGCCGAGGCGCGCCTCCTCGCCGCCAAGATCCTGGCTGCGCCCGATCCGTCGCTCGGCCCCGCGGTGCGCACGCTTCTTCTCGACCCTGCCGATCCCAGCGGGCTGTTGCGAGTGGCGCGCTCCCCCCACCCGCTCGCCTCCTACTTCGTGGGCCGAGCCTTCCTGGCGCGCGGCGAGCGGGCCCTAGCCGCACCGGAGCTCGCCCGGGCCGCCGCCGCCGGCCTCCCGCCCCTTCTCGACCTGGAAGCGCGCCTCTCGCTCGCCGAGGCGACTTGCGACCCCGCCGAAGAAGACCTTCTCGCGCCGCTCGCGTGGGCGGGAGATGCCGACCGGGAACGCCTGGCGGAGGCCCGCCGGCGTTGCGAGTTCGAAAGGCGGCGGTAGAGCGACCCTTCGGGCCGGCGATGACCTACCTCCTCCCTCGAAGCCGCTCGATCGCCGCCGAGGGGTTCCTCACCCCGTTGCGGAAGAGCCAGAGGGCGACCCGCAACCCTCCCAGGGCCAACACCCCCAGGTAGCCGTGGGCGAACAGCCGGGCTGGATGCGCGTCGATGTGCACCTTCACCTTCAGCGCCGGGTCCGTCTCCAGGACGAGCCTAAAGAACAGGACGCCGAACTCGCCCACGTCCTCGCTCGAGAGCGTGGTGATGAGCCGGACCGCACCTCGGGGCAGGGTGAGGGTGAAATCGGGATCTGCGACAGGCCCGGCGAGCAGCCGCGGCCCAGTCCCCTCCATCCGGAAGTGGGCCAGCCCCTCCGCGAATTCCACGTTCACGCGCGCGTCGCGAGAGAGAGGCCGGGTCGCCTTCTGGGCTACCGGGGCGAGCTCGAGGAAACTCTTCAAGACCTCGTAGCTGCTCTCTTCCATGGCCGCTAGTCTAGCCCCGCTTCGCGAGGCCCGATCGGCAGGGTTCGCGCGTTCCAGTTGACCGCGCCGAGTCCCCGGGCCACAGTCCCGTCATGACGGCCCGACTGCCGGCCCCGCTCCTCGCTCTGGCCCTGGCCTGCGCCCCGCGGTACCTGCCCGGCTCCGACATCAGGGACACTCCCGACACCCGTGCCATCGCGACGGTGCTCGAGACCTACCGGCAGGCCATGGAGAAGCGCGATCCCCGGGCGGTGCTCGACCTGGTGGCCCCGGATTACTTCGACGAGTCCGCGGAAGACCTCGACCGAGCCGGACTGGAGAAACGGCTCAACGACCTCAAGGACCTCTCCACGCTCCGCCTCCAACTCTCGGTGCGGGGCATCGAGGTGCAGGGCGACCAGGGGCAGGCGGAGGTCTACTTCGACCAGTACTATCGGGTGAACACCCCGAACGGCCCCGTCGCCCGGCACGACGCCGACGTGCACCGGATGAAGTTCAAGAGGATCGGAGGCGCGTGGAAGATCACCGCTGGCCTGTGAGGGGCGGAGTACTCCCTCACTCCCCGAGGAGGGAGCGGAAGCCCGCCTCCCCCATCGCCCTCAGCTGGGCGAGGCGATCGCGGTACTCGCGCCAGTCCTTGCCTGCGGGGGGAGGGGCGCCCGAGCCGGCGGGGAGGTAACCGTGAAGGCGCGCCACTGCGAAGCGCAGGGCCGCGAAGCGGGACCACTCGTACAGGTCGTCGACGGTCTCGGGCTCGACCTTCCTGCGCGAGCGGTAGCCAGCCCAGAGGCCTCGAGCGAGCTCCTTCCTGAACTGACCGTCGTGGCACCAGGCGTTGAGCGCCACCCCCAGGTCGTAGGCGAAGGGCTCGACGCAGCTCATCTCCCAATCGATGAGCGCGCTCACCCGGTCGCCGATCCACAGGACATTGTCCAGGAAGAGGTCGCCGTGGACGAGGCCGCGGGGTGCGCCGGGAAGGCGGGCCGACCGAGACAGCTCGTCCTCGAGGAAGGGGAGAGCGGCGGCCGACTCGGCGTCGGGCGGGTGCCGGGAGGCGAGGACCGCGATCCGCTCGGCCACCCATGGCCTGCCGTACGGGTTCGGTCGCTCATCTTCGAACCCGGCCCCAAGCTCGTGCAGCCGGGCCATCTCCTCGCCCAGCCGTTGACAGCGGTCGGGCGTGACGTCGCCCAGGGCGAGCTCCTCCCCCGGAGCGTAGGTGAAGAGGCTCGTTGGCTTCCCCGAGACCTCCGCCCAGGGCCGTCCGTCGGTCGCGAGCACGAGCTCCGGGACGGGGAACCGGGCCTCGTGGAGGTAAAGGTGCACCGAGGCCTCGAAGCGCAGGGCCGCCTCCGCGCTCGCCTCGTTCACGCGCAGGAAGAAGCGACGCCCGCCCGACCAGACGTGATAACCGGTGTTGATCGCTCCCCGGGGCTCCGGCCGGGTCTGGGTCGGGGGAGGAAGGCCGAACTTTGCCAGGGCGGTGGTCAGCTGCTCGGCGTCGAGGACGGTGTACTCGGCCATGGCTTCTCGCTCTCGCCCGCGAAGAAGACATCCCCGGACGGCGGGCGGTCGTCCCTGCCAGGATAGCGACCCCCGAGGCGCTCACCAATCTGGCGGGCCTGGTCCCGAGAGGGCCTCCTCCAAGGAGATTCGACGCCAGCGGGCGGCCACCACTCTCCACCGGCCGCCCTCTTCCTCGAGATCGAGCCGAAAGCGATGCGCCGAGGCCTCCCCCGGGAGGAGCGCCGCGAGCCCCCTCCCGCGATCGGCGGCACGGCCGAGCACGGCATCCACGTGCGCCCGGGCCCGCTTCCCGTCGACCACCACCTGGGCCGACGAGAGGGTGACCGAGACCCATTCTCCCCGCATGAGCTCCAGGGCCAGAAGCCGCTTCACCTCCTCGCGCGCGACGTGCTCGCCCTCTGCAACGCCATCGAACCGGTCGGAGAGAAGCGCCACCACCCGGTCCGCCTTGCGATCTCCCGCCGCGCGCGCCGCCTCCTCGAGAAGCGCCCGGACCTGCTCCTCGGGCGTGGGCGGCGGCCGGGATGGCATGGCTAGCCACAGGGCCAGGAAGAGCCCGCAGGCTGCGGAGAGGATCCACCAGGCCCGTCTCGACATGAGATCCCTCCCCGGCCCGGGGACCCCGCTTCGCTGGCCGCCGGCGGGGATTCCCGGTTAGATTCCGGGCGGGTCGGGTGACTCGCCCCGGCCCTTTTTCCTGCGAAGGTAGACTCGAGCCGTGACCCGGGACAAGCGAGACAACGCCGCCCTCTCCGACGAGCACAACTCCAGGGGGATCGAGCTGGCGGACCGGGGGTGGCTGGACGAGGCCATGGGGGAGTTCCAGAGGGCCATCGAGCTCGATCCCCGCTCCGCCCATGCCCATGACAACCTCGCCACCGTCCTCACCGAGAAGAAGCTCTACCGGGAGGCCCTGCGCGAGTACCTCACCGCCCTGCAGCTCGAGCCCGAGAGCGCCACGGCCCACTACAACTTGGCCTGCTTTCTCTCCTCGCACGGCCAGGACATGGGCGTGGCCGAGTACCGCGATGCCATCCGGCTCGACCCGGAGTACCCGGACGCGCGGCTCAACCTGGGCCTCTCGCTCGCCGACCAGGGGAACCTCCCCGAGGCGGTCCGGGAGATGGAGGCCGCCATCGCCCTCGATCCACGGGACCCCTACCCTCGCCACGAGCTGGCGGCGCTCCACATGGAGGAGGGCGACTTCCGCGCCGCCATCGGCCAGCTGAAGAAGGTGGTGCGGCTCGAGCCGGGCAACGCCGAGGCGCAGCTTGACCTCGGGATCTGCTACGCGCACAAGGGCTTCTTCGCCGAGGCGGAACGCGCCTACGACCGCGCTGCCGATCTCTCCGGCGACGCCCTCCTCCTCGAGTACAACCGGGCGGCGCTGTACGCTCTGTGGAGCAAGCCGGCTCCCGCCCTGGAGGCGCTCCACCGGGCCGCGGCGCTCGACGCCGCGAAGGTCCGCGAATGGTTGCGGCGGGACCCCATGTTCGATGCGCTCAAGGGGAGCCCGGAGTTCGAGGAGATCGCCCTGGGGAGCTAGGACTCCCGGTGCCCCGACCACGGTCAGCGCGCCCTTTGCATCCTTGGCGGGCCGCGGCTTTCGACCCCTTGGGCGCCTCCCCTCGAGCTCAGTGCACCATGGGCGGCGTGTAGGGTCCGCCGGTGCGCCCGCGCGCCCTCGTGAGCGGGCTCGTGTCCTCGGGCAGATCGATGGTGCGGGGGAGCGTGCTCGGCCGCGGACCGGCCCTCATGTGCGTCTCGATGGCCCGCTCGAGCTCCTCCTCGGAGGCGAGCACCGGGCGGATCTCGAGGCCGGTGGCGAAGGACAGCTCGTCGATGACCGTCAGGTCGGTGGGGTCCGCGAGCGCCACCACCAAGGGCCCGCGGCGATGCTCGCGCAACCTCGCGATGGGGAGCACCTTGCGGCTGCGGATCACCTTCTCGGGGATGAGCGAGATGACGTCGCGCGGAACCACCTTGTCCCACAGGGTCACGTAGGAGACGCCGAGCTGGCTGCCGACCGCGGAGAGGACGTCTTCCTCTCGCAAGAACCCGAGGTGCACGATGGCGCGGCCGAGCCGTCCGCCCCAGCGCCGCTGGTGCGCGAGAGCACTCTCGAGCTGGAAGGGGTCGAGGGCCCCGACGTCCATGAGCAGCTGTCCGATCCTCTTGCGCGTCGTCATCGCCGTGCCTCCAGCTCACTACTCCCTTGTGCTGTGCAAGGAGAGTGCCCGAAGGGGCAATCTGCGCAAGTTCTCGGAACCCCGAAGGGGCTAGGCAGGTGTTCGACCTTGAGTCGCTCGATCGAGGGACGGAGGGACGTGCGGCCAGGGCCCAGCCGAGAGCCGATCTGACGCGTCCGAGGTGACCCCGGGTGAACGGAGAACCCACCAGGGGAGGTATCAGCCAGACTTCCCCGCGGGCTTCGAGGCCGGCTGTGGGGCGGGCTTCTTCCCGGCTCCCTTCTTGGGGGATAGCTCGGCGAGCTTGGCTTTCGCCTTCGCGGCTGCCGGGCTCGTCGGGTACTTCTGGATGATCTCCTTCAGCATCGCCGGAGCGTCCGCCTTGAGCTCGTCGAGTTGCAGCATGGCCGTGGCCATGCCCAGCATGGCGTCTGGCATGCGGTCGGAGCTGGGCGCGTTCTTGTAGACCCAGCCGTACGCGACGAACGACTCCTTCCAACGTGCTTCGTTGGCGGACAGGTCCCCCGAGCGGACGGCCGCCGCCGGGGCGGCGGCGTCCCCCGGGAACCGCCGCACGTAGTCGTCGTACAGCGCCCGGGCCACGCCGGCGTTGCCCTTTTGCTCCTGCTGGTGGGCGAGGGCCATGAAGGCGGACTTGTCGTCCGGGCGGGGGAGCGCCTCGACGAGCTGCTTCGCCTCCGCCTCGTCGAGCGCCCCTCGTCCGCGCAGGGCGGCGAACCGCATGTCGGTGCTCATCTGGAGGTCGGTGATCTTGTGCTGGAGCTCTCCGAGATCGTGCTGCGCGACCTCGAGATCGCCCCGGGCCTTGTTCACCTCGTCCTGCAGGCGGCTCACTTGGACCCCCAGGTCGGCGCCGCTGCGGCGCGCCGCCTGGTTGAGCTCGTCGATCTTCTGCTGGGCCTCGATGAGCTTCTTGTCCACCGCCGCGACGCGATCCTTGAGGACCTTCTCTTGGTCCTCGATGCGCCGCTGCTGGTCCTCGAGCCTCTGGGCCTGCTCGCTGGAAGCCGCCTCGAGCTTGTCGAGGCGGCTGTCCATCATCTCCCCTCGCTCGAGCGGCACCCAGCAGGCCGACGCGGAGAGGGCCAGCGCCGGCCAGAGGGGGAGGCGGATCCGGAGCATCACCGGTTGATCACGAAGTCGTCACGGCGGTTCCTGGCCCAGCAGTCCTCGGTGGACTGCCGGCACACCGGCCGCTCCTTGCCGTAGCTGACCGTGTCGATGGTGCCGCCCGCGCCCAGGTCGGAGAGGTACTTGCGGGCGGCCTCGGCGCGCCGGCTCCCGAGGGCCATGTTGTACTGAGAGGTGCCGCGCTCGTCGCAGTTGCCCTGCACCACCACCCGCCGCGCGGGCGCCTGCTTCAAGCAGTCGGCGAGCTGCTGCAGGGTCGACTGGGAGTCCGAGGTGAGGACCGACTGGTCGAAGGCGAAGTGGATGGTGAAGCTGGCGGCGTCCATGCAGGCGGACGAGACCGGAGGGGGGGGAGCCGGGGCCATCTCGGTCTTGGCGGCCATGACGCACCGGCCGTTCTGGCAGGTCCCGTCCGGGCAGTCGGCATCCGTGCGGCAGGTCCCGGCCGGCAGCGCCACGCAACGCTCACCCTGGCACATCTGGCCGGCGGGGCAGTCGCTGTCCGAGGCGCACTGCGGCTTCGGGACGCACTTGTTGGCGCGGCAGATGAACCCGGCCTGGCAGTCCGAGTCCTGGCCGCACTCCTGGCAATGGCCGTCCACGCACACCTTCCCGTAGCCGGTCTGCTCCTCGCAGTCCTTGCTGGTCTTGCATTCTCCATTCTTCGGCTTGGACGGACAGGCGGTGAGAGCGAATGCGCCACAGACGCAAAGGGCAAGAAGGAGAACGCGTCGCATGAAGCCTCCCGGGAATCGTGGGGCGGTCGAAGTACCTCGAACTGGGTTCTTGATTCCTCTTCTCTCCATTCCGGACGGCTGTCAAAGGATTTCGCCGGCCGCCACCACCCGGGATTAACATCCAGCCATGCCGGCCCTGGTGCTCGTCGTGGACGACGAGAGGAACATCCAGTTGACCCTGTCCCGCGCTCTCTCGATGGCCGGTTATGCCGTCGAGACCGCGGAAGGGGGCCGCGAGGCACTGGAGAAGATCGCCGCGCTCCCCGTGGATGTCGTGGTGATGGACGTCCGCATGCCAGACCTGGATGGGCTGGCGGTGCTGGAGAAGGCCCGGGAGACGCGCCCCGACCTGCCGGTCCTCATCATGTCGGGCCACGGCTCGATCGAGACGGTCCGGAGCGCCTTCAAATTGGGGGCCTTCGACTACCTCGAGAAGCCCATCACCGAGAGGGACAAGCTCCTCGTGGCGGTGAGAAACGCCCTCGCCCTGCAGAGCCTGCGCGCCGAGAACGCGGCGCTGCGCCGGGAAGCGGGACGCCTGGAGATGGTGGGGAGCGGTCCGGCGATGCAGGGCCTCTTCGAGGTGATCCGGCGCGCAGCCCCGTCCGAGGGGCGGGTCCTCTTGACCGGCGAGAACGGCTCGGGCAAGGAGCTCGTGGCCCGCGCCCTGCACGAGCAGTCGCGGCGGCGAAGCGGGCCGTTCGTGAAGCTCAACTGCGCGGCCGTGCCCGCCGAGCTCATCGAGAGCGAGCTCTTCGGGCACGAGCGGGGGGCCTTCACCGGAGCCGTGGCGGCGCGGCGCGGCAAGTTCGAGCTGGCCGACGGGGGGACCCTCCTGCTCGACGAGGTGGGGGACATGCCGGCCGCCATGCAGGCCAAGGTGCTCCGGGTCCTGCAGGAGGGCGAGTTCGAACGGGTCGGCGGGCACCAGACGCTCCGCTCCGACGTGCGCGTCATCGCCGCGACCAACAAGGACCTCGCCGCCGAGGTCGAGAAGGGACGCTTCCGCGAGGACCTCTACTACCGGCTCAACGTGGTGCCGGTGCACGTCCCAGCGCTCCGCGAGCA
>Ga0335071_10001042_pt1 | contig 29983 bp, 33 predicted proteins | sample Lox_Sample_15_FD_206724 | JGI IMG/M metagenome (GOLD analysis project Ga0335071, IMG submission 206724) | Soil microbial communities from Loxahatchee National Wildlife Refuge, Florida, United States - Lox_Sample_1.5 | ecosystem: Environmental > Terrestrial > Soil > Wetlands | place: USA...
CGCGCATGGCCCCCACAACTCCGGGGTAGATCGTCGCTTTGTCGCGATCGAGCAGCGTGAACACCGTGTCGAGGTGCATGTGGGCGCGGTCCTTGGGCATCACGGCGGCGATGACCCTCGTCGCGGCGTTCGTCCTGAACAACCGGGTGGAGATCTCCTCGATCATGCGGGCCGTAGTGCGCTCGCTGCAGCCGATCACCACGGTGCCGTGACCGATGGGCTGGATATCACCTCCCTCCATGGAGGCTCCTCCGAAGCCATCCAGCGGGAACGGGGAGTCATCCTGGCGCTGGATGACGGGGTTCCAGAACTCCCAGTCGGCTCCGGCGAACAGCGGGTGGTAGCGGTAGATGGTGAGCACGTTGAGCGCCTCGCGCCGGCGCGCCGGCCAGAACATGGGATTGACGGTCACGCCGCCGTAGATCCAGGCGGACGAGTCCCGGGTGAACAGCGTGTTGGGCAGCGGGGGCAGCACGAACACGTCGTCATCGTCGATGGCAGCCGCGATCAGCGACTTCTTGCGCAGGCGCCGCCAGTCGGGGTCGAGCTCACCGACCGTGAGGCCGCCGATCAGATGCTTGGCGAGCACGTCGGGCTGCATGCCGGAGAGCAGGCCCCTGACGTCGTCGACCAAGGCCCACCCTACCGTGAAGTCGGAGGCCACCGCCTCGATGACCTGCGTGCGGGCCTGCTCGCCGGTCGCGAGCGCCTCGGCGAGCAGCTCGTGCAGGTAGTAGACGTCGACCTCACGCTCCCGCATGAGCTGGACGAACTGGTCGTGCTCCTTCTGGGCCCGCTCGACCCAGATGACGTCGTCGAAGAGCAGCTCGTCGTGATTCGCCGGCGTGAGCCGCTTCAGGGAAAGGTCGGGACGATGCACGAGCACCTTCCGGAGCCTGCCGACCTCTGACTCGACGCCGAACCGCGGCTTGCTCGGTGCGGCCCCGGTAGGGGCGTCTCTAGCTGGATTGTCGCTGGGAGGGGTCATCGGTCCGTCCTTTCGTAGGGGTCTCGGGAGGCGCGAGGGCGAGCTGACGTATGTCCCAAAGCGTGTCGAGCCACCCCACGATCTCAAGGAAGCTGGTCTCGAAGAACTCACCCCGCTCGTTGCCGAGGAACCAGTGACCGTCCTCCTTCCAGACCGCCGTCGTCTGACCCCGAGGTTGCCGGCGGGGTTGCTCACTGCCGCTTACGTAGTCATGACGTGACGCTCCCTTCTGGAACGGTGATCGAGGTCTCCATGACAGGGTCAGCATCCCTCTCGGCGTCGTCGGGGCGGAGTCGTCGCCTGACCACTCCTCGAGGCGGCGGGTGGTCAGGACGCACACGGACCCGGAACAGGGCGCCGCTCCATGCCGGTCCCGCCGATCGAGCGGCTGCGCCGGACCACGGCACCCTCAGCCACGGACCAATCGATGAGCGATGTGCCGGCCACCATTCGCCTTGCCGCAGACAGATGTTCGCGCTGACTACCCACGCGACGAGGGAGTGGTCGGGCGACAACTCCCGGCTGGCACCGCGGTGGGACATGCTTTCTGAGAGTGAGGAGTCCGGACTGGGTCCTGCCATGGCGTCACTGCTCGCCACCGACCTGACTCTCTGGGCCCCTCCTCGGAAGACGCCCCGCGGAGTTGGGGAAACCTGCCGCGCCGGTTCGGAGTGCGCGGCCATCAGAACGGAGTCCGGGATGCAGACTCGCACGAAGATGGCCTTGGCGATCGCAGTGCCTGCGCTCCTCACGATGTCGGCAGCGCGCTCACGGCGTACGGCGAGGCGAAAGAAGATGGGGATTCTCGCGAAGCTGGCCCTGGCAGCAGCGGTACCTGCGCTCCTCGTGATGCCGAAGGTGGTCGCACTCGCCCAGAGCAGAAGGCGCCCGCACTGAGGAAGCCGAGGAAGAAAGGAAGACGCACATGGGCAAGGATCAGGACATGGTGCACGAGTCGTGGGATGTCGAAGCCGACATGCAGACGGTCCAGAAGAAGTGGGCTGAGTTCACCACGGCGCTCAGGTATGCGCCTGGGACGACGAACAGTCCTTCCGACGCGTGGCTAGGCTGGGTGCGGCCCGAGACGGAGGGGGAGGACGAGCAGATCTTCTTCGAGGAGATCACCCCAAAGACAACGCGAGTGAACCTCAGCGTCGTGTACGACGACGACCTCCTTCTCGAGGAAGGGGAGACGTTCGAGGACGTTGCGCGGCGCGTGAATCAGGACATGCTTCTCTTCAAGGAGTACGCCGAAGGGCGTCTGCCGAAGGATCGGCCCGCCGGCAGCGCGAGCTGAAGGACTCTGCCGCTCCGTCAGAGGGACCGGGCAGGTACCCGCACGGGTGCCTGCCCGGTCGGTGTCGGCAGGAATCGGAGCTCGAGAGCTCCCTCTAGTAGATGACCGTGACGCCATCCTCGACCATCGTGACTCCCGGGGCCGCCCAGGCGGCGTCAATGGCCTCGTCGTGTTCGGCCCACGACCTCACGATGCCCGAGACCGTGACGGTCCCCTTCGAGGTCGTGACTGGGAGGCGGTCGGCATCCAGTCTGGCGTTGCGCCTGAACGCGTCGCAGATCGAGTCCTGCACGTTCTCTGCCGTGGACTTGGACGTCAGCGAGATCCGGTTGATGACGCCCAGAGCGCCGATGATGTTCGAGACCACGGATTCGGCTTCCCTGCGCTCATACTGCCGGTCGGCGGTGCCGGTCAGGGTGACCACTCCGTCCTCCACCGTCACGTCCAACGTCTCGGGCACGAGGCCGTCCAGCGCGAGCGCCTGCAGCACATGGGCACGCACGTCGGCGTCGAGCTGCTCCTCCTGGTCCAGCATCTCGACCTGGAGCTCGTTCTCTACCGTCTTCACGCCGGAGACGCGCTTGGCGTCGTTCTCGGCCTCCAGCCTCTGACGGAACCTCGCGACCGTACCGCGCAGCGTGACCAGTCCATCGTCGGCCGACACGGCGATCGCGGCGTTGTCGACCTTGGGATCCCACCAGAGTTCATCGCTGCTTAGGCCGCTCTCGAGGGCTCGCCCTCCCGGACCTGGCGTACCGCTGGGTGCCTCAGGCAAACGGGGGCAGCGGTCCGGGTGGTTCGCTCGCACGGGGCACACATGCACTCTTGGCAGAGGGCCTTGCCGCCACGCCGACGCAGCTGCTCACCCAGGACGATCGTCCTTTCGCAGCGGCTGCATTCGGCGATGCCCCAGTGCCTCAAGATGAGGACGATCTTCTTACCGTGCAGGTACCGGGTCGCACCGCCCTGCTTTGCAGCGGCCTTGAGCTCGGCCGCCAGCTCGATCAGATACAGGAACTCCTCGCGCGAGAAGTCGAGCTCCTTGACGAACTGGCGCCTCCTGAGGTCGACGCCGCCCACTGGTACGTCTGCCATCACTCGTCTCTCCTGTGCTGATGTTCGAAGCTTCTGACCCGGGTTACGCCGAGGCGGTGATCCGCAAGGATGAGCCGCTCTTGGGCGCCCTAGTACGCCTCCGTTTCTCTGGCCATCAGATTCAACCTTTGAGCAGTGCATGCGACCGGATCCCGCGGTACCGGGCCACGGCCCCACGCATGCCCACATCCTCATCGTCCTCGGCTTTGAGCTGGCTCAGCGGCAGCGGATCGAGCGGCTTGCCGTTGACGACCAGCTCGAGATGGTTCTGGCGACGTGATCGCGGCTCCTCGAGCCATGCCGCCGTCCCTGAGCTCCACTGCGACCCGGACCCGCGCCTCTGCATCGTGAGGTTCATGACAGCTTCCCCTTGCCGCCCGCGTCTTCAGATGACGGGGTCAGCATCCCTGCAACGGCAGCGGTGCAGAGACGTCGCACGAACACTCGTGAAAAGCGAGGGTGGCCAGTGCGTACGCAGTACCAGCGGCACGGACCGGCTCCCGATATGCAGCCTGACCACCCCTCCCGGTGAGAAGTGGTCAGCCGACGACTCCTGCCAGGCGCGGCGGGAGGGGATGCTCGCACAGCCACTCTGACCAGAGAGCACAGAGACATGTGCGAGTCGCAGAAAGAGGTGTGTGATGGGCCAGCCTGCAGTTGATCCCCAGTTCCACAAACCGCCTCTCCATGAGGCACCCGACACATATGTCGAGTCCGTCACCGGGCCGAGGTCTACCGCAGCGGAACACCGCTTCGGCCTTGGGACCGCCACCGCGCTGGTCGTCGGCAGCATCGTCGGCGTCGGCATCTTCAACCTGCCGACCTCGCTGGCCGGCTACGGGCCGATCAGCCTGTGGTCGATGGCGCTCACGACCGTTGGCGCCATCGCCCTCGCGCTGCTGTTCGCGTCGCTCTCGAGGCGACTGCCGGCCGACGGCGGGCCGTACGCGTACGCGCGCGTCGCCTTCGGCAACGGCCTCGGCTTCGCGAACGCCTGGTCATACTGGATCACGGCCTGGGCGGGCAACGCGGCGATCGCCGTCGGCTGGGTCCTGTACGTGGAGCACTTCATCAACAAGGGTCAGAACACGCTGGGCTCGATCGTCCTGGTGCTCCTCGGGCTCTGGATCCCGGCGGCCATCAACCTGTCCGGCGTCAGGAACATCGGCTGGGCACAGAATGTCACCACCATCCTCAAGTTCGTGCCGCTCGTGTTCATGTCCACCGTCGGGCTCTTCTTCATCCACGGCGCCAACTTCCATCCCTGGAACGTCAGCGGCGGGAGCACGATGTCGGCCATCGGCGGAGCCATGGCCATCGCCCTGTTCACCTACCTGGGCATCGAGACGGCGTCGGTAGTGGCAGGCAAGGTCGACAACCCGCAACGCAACATTCCGCGTGCGACCGTGCTCGGCACGCTCGCTTGCGCGGTCGTCTACATGCTCTCCCTCACGGCTGTCTTCGGCATCGTGCCGAACGGACAGCTGCAGAACGCGAACGCACCCTTCTCCGATGCCATGAACTCCATCTTCGGGGGGTCGTGGGCAGGGAACCTGATGGCCATCCTGGTCATCATCTCGGGACTCGGGGCGCTCAACGGCTGGACCATGGTCACGGCCGAGATGCCGCTGGCCGCCGCCAAGGACGGCCTGTTCCCCAAGCGCTTCGCGGCGGTCTCGAAGGCGGGAGTGCCCGCGTTCGGCATCGTCATCTCCACCCTGATCGCTTCGGCCGCGATCGTCATCAACTACCTCGGGGAGAGTGGGGCGACCGTGTTTCTCACCCTGGTGCTGATGTCCGGCATCACGGCCGCCATCCCGTATGCCTTCTCGGCGCTTGCACAGATGAAGTGGCGGATCATCGACCGCCGCACCATGCACACTCCACGTTTCGCCCGGGACATGGTCGTCGCGGTCCTGGCTCTGGTCTTCTCGATCTTGTTCATCGTGTACTCGCGCAACACCGGCAACCCCTGGTGGATCTACTGGGCGCCCTTCTACATGACGGCGATCGCGCTGCTCGTCGGGATCCCCGTCTATCGGGCGCAGCGCGACCGCATGACCGAGCCGCAGCTGCTGCCGCCGTATCCAGCGGAAGGAAGATGACCATGGGCATCAGCGCCAAGCTCAAGGACGCCTCGCAGAAGCGACTGCTCGATGAGATCCTCACGTTGGCGGCCGGAGGCGGCAACAAGCAGACGATCCTGCGAGCGTTCGACCTGGCCGCGTACTTCACGCCCCGGCGCCAGCGGCCCAAGCTCGCCTTCGTGCGCGACAAGATCCAGCGGGACCACCCGGCGTACGCGCTCGCGCAACGGGTGGTTGGTGACTTCAGCCCTGCCGCGCGCGACAGGTTCATCCAGTGCTTCGTGATCAACTGCCTCCTTCGCGGCTCTCAGGTGCGCGACGATTTCAGCGCCGCGCACGGGTTTGCGCCGCCCTTCACGGTCCTCATCAGTCCGACCATGCGGTGCAACCTCGCCTGTACCGGCTGCTACGCGGCCGAGTACCCCGCCGGACGTGACATGAGCCGTCAGACGCTGCAGCGTATCGTCGACCAGGGCCGGGAGATGGGCACCTACTGGTTCACCCTGCTCGGGGGCGAGCCGTTCATCTACCCCGGTCTGCTCGACTTCTGCGCCGCCAATCGTGACTGCTACTTCCTCATCTTCTCGAACGGGACGCTCATCGACGACCAGGCGATTCACGAACTGGCGCACATCGGGAACGTTGCCCCGATGCTGAGCATCGAGGGCGACCGGGAGGCCACGGACCAGCGCCGCGGCGAGGGCGCCTTCGAGCAGCAGATGACGGTGATGTCAGGGCTGAGGACCGCCGGCGTGCCCTTCGGGTATTCCATCACCGTCACACGCGGGAACTGGCGCACGGTCGTCGGTGACGCGTTCGTCGACGGCCTCGTCGACAAGGGAGCGGTGGTCGGCTGGCACTTCCTCTACATGCCGGTCGGCAGAGGTGCGGACACGTCGCCGATGCTGAGGCCCGGAGAACGCAACGCGTTCCGCAGGGGGATCGAGCGGATCCGAGCCGCCAAGCCGATCTTCCCCGTCGACTTCTGGGGCGATGCTCCCTACATCGGCGGGTGCATCGCGGCCAAGCACTACGTGCATATCACGAGCGAGGGATGGGTGGAGCCGTGTATCTTCACCCATTTCGCGACGGACAACATCAACGAAGTGAGCCTGCTGGAGGCTTTCGACTCCCCCTACTTCAACGAGATCAGGCGCCGGCAGCCGTTCAATGAGAACCTGCTCATGCCGTGCATGCTGATCGACAACCCCCACCACTCGCGCGAGATCATGGCCGTCAGCGGCGCCAGGCCGACGCACCCCGGCGCCGACGGCTACTTCGGCGAGATGGCGGGAGAACTCGACGAATACGCCGCAGAGGTGGAGAGGGTCTACGCACCGATCTGGTCGGCCTCACATCCAAGCGGGTCCAAGCTCGTGGCCGCCGCAGACGGCACACGCGGTCACTTCGCTGCCGGTCCCTGATGTCGTGGGGACTGCGATGATCGGCGGCAGGGGCCTGTTGACCAGGCCGATCCCGCCGTACTCGACCGGGTGGCCCCCGACCGTCTGCAGCAAGCCGATGATCTTGGCCACGTCCATCGAACTGCCGCCGCCCACACCGATGAGGATGTCGGCCCCATAGTCCTGGGCCACCTTGCACCCCTCAAGGCATTCGCAGTCCTTCGGGTTGGGGCTGAAGCCGTCGAACAGACGAGGCTCGATACCGGCGTCGGCAAGGCGACCCAGGATCGGCTCGACGATGCCGGTCGCGATGACGCCCTTCTCGGAGACGACCAGCGCCTTCGTGCCTCCGAGCGCCCGCGCCTCGCCGGCTATGCCTTCCACGGCACCGATCTTGAATGTGATCCGTGTCGCCACGTTGAAGCCGAAGCTCTCAGGCACATTGACCGGAGCGTTCATGGATTCTCATCGACTGCGCCCTCGATGACGGCCTCCTCAGAGACTCGCATGCCCCCTCCCAGCCTGCCGCGACAGCAGTGGCGACGACATCGATCGGAGGAGTGAGGTCGTCTTTGTGAAGCTGATCCTCATGGACGATGGCGAGGTAAGGCACGAGTTTGCTGAGCCGTTCAAAGTGCTGCTCGATCCCGACCTGCCCGATCAGCTGAGGACTGGATCAGCCGATAGTTCAGCTTCAACAGATAGGCTGCAGAATGAAGACGATCCTGCGCAAAGCAAGGTCGAGAGTTCGAGTAACACGGTTTGGTGGACCTAACCAGACAGCTCTCGAACTTCGGGTGCGAGTTGCAGCGCCTGCTCGATGCCTGATCTGATGCAACTTGGTGGACGACTCTCGAGCCTTCGCCACGAACTGAGGCCGCTGTTCGACGCCCTGTCGCCCATGTGCCGGAGGTCGACGACGGCCAGAGGCAAGTGGTGTGTGCAAGCTTCGTGCTGCGACTGACCGGACTCGCGGCGAGTTGATCTCCTCGGCGGCCGCATCTGCCGAATCCGTGCGGGCTGGCGTCGTCGACGCGCCGTGCGTCATCGAGGTGCGACGGCTCCGTGCTCACCCCGTGCCGGGGGCTGTTCGGCGTAGCCGGGTGCAGCACGGGCGAGACTGAACGCCTTCAGCGGACCACCATCGGCGAGTAACCGGCGAGCAGGGCATCCGACTGCTTGGCGGCCACCGACCTCGCCAGCTCCCGCGGCAGCTCCGGAGCGGCCACCCACAAGGCCGCGATCCCGTGCACGGCCGCCCAGAGGCCTACCGCGACGTGCAGGGGATCGTCGGCTGCGAGCTGGCCCGCAGTCATGGCCGCAGACACGTCCGCGGCAAGGTCCGCCAGACCCTGCCCCGGATCCTCGACGGCCGCCGCGGCTTGCTCGCGCACCGGGCGATCGAGGAACAGCACGCGGAACAGCGATGGCTTCGCGAAGGCGAACGCCAGGTAGGCCTCGCCGCGCAGGCGGATCCGCTCCAGCGCGTCTGTCTTCTTCGAGACCGCCTGAGCCTGACTGCGGCGGAACTCCGCGTACCCCGCCGCACTCGCTTCGCGGAGCAGCAGCTCGCGTTTGGGCCAGTAGTGGTACAACGTCGGCGGGGTGCAGCCGACCTCGGCGACGATCGCGGCCACGGTCACCCCAGCCGGGTCACCGCTCTGCTCGAGCAAGCGCAGCGTTGCCGCCACCAGGGCGGCACGCAGGTCCTCACCGGCGCTCGGCCGTCCCACCGTCCGCCGAGGCGTCGCTCCCGCTTGTCGAGACACCCCCACCTCCCACTTGCGTCAGCGGCGTCAGCATAATATAGTTCTGCTATAAAATCAAACCCGGGGAGGCTCTGTGGACGCAGTCGACGCGCGAGCGATCAAGACCACCAGGTCGCGATTCACCACCCGCACCTGGGTCGCCGCCCACCCCGTGAGCGCCTATCTCGTCCTTGCCTACGCACTGTCTTGGGCCTACTGGATCCCGCTCGCTCTGCGCGCGCAGGCCGTCGAACCCGGGGTGGGCTGGCCCAGCCAGATGCCGGGCCTGCTCGGACCCGCGATCTCCGCCGTCATCGTGACCGCCCTCATCGGCGGCAAGGCGGGATTGGCGGACCTCTGGCGGCGCATGGCCAGGTGGCGCGTCGGCTGGTGGTGGCTCTCTGTGGTCGCCATCCTGATGGCCGGCGGGGTCGGGCTGCTCATCACCGGCGGCGTCGTCCACAGCGGCGACCTGACGCTCTACAACGGCATCAGCGCCGGCATCGGTCCGCTGGCCACCATCGCCGTGGTCTTCCTGCTCAACGGCGTCGGCGAAGAGCTGGGCTGGCGCGGCTTCCTGGCAGACCGCCTGCTGAAGGGGCACAGCCTGACTGCGACCGCGCTGCTGGTCGCGCTGGTGTGGGCGCCGTGGCACGCGCCGCTGTTCTTCTTCCTCAGTTCTTTCAAGGACTTCAGCATCGTCGGGGGCGTCGGATGGGTGATCGGGCTGACCGCCGGCTCGTTCGTCCTCACCTGGCTCTACCGCGGTTCGGGGAGCAGCATCCTGCTGGTCGCTGTGTGGCACACGGCGTTCAACTTCACTTCGGCGACCGCAGCGTTCTCGGGCTCGGCAGCGGCCATCTCTTCGACCGTGGTGATGGTTGCAGCGGTGGCCATCGTCGGGGCGGACTGGCGGCGGGGCAGGCGGCTGAGGACGTCATGAATACGCCGCCAAGCCGGCCGGGGCGTCAGGAGACGCGCGGCGGCGCGAGCCCCGAAGGGAACCGCGCGACCTGCGGGTCGCGTTGGGACGACCAAGCAGTCTGCCCACACATCGAGGAGGACCGATGGACGAGATGAGCGTGAGTCGCGGGCCGAACGACCCGACCCGCGCAGAGTCGACCCGCGGCGATGCCGGCCCGGCGCAGCCCGCGGCGGGCGTGTCGATCACGGGCCTCCAGGTGGTGCTCGGCGCCAGCGGCGGGACCGGTGGCGCCGTGGTTCGCGAGCTCGCCCGCCGCGGGAGCTCAGTGCGCGCCGTGTCGCGCAGCGGGCGCACGCCTGGCGCTGACAGCGTCCAGGGCGTGGCTTCCGACGTCATGGATGCATCGGCGCTGCGAGCGGCGGTCGCGGGCGCCTCCGTGGTCTATCACTGCGTGAATGTGCCCTACCAGAAGTGGGTCACCGAGCTCCGACCGCTCACCGAGCGCATCATCGACGCTGCCGCGACGGCCGGCGCCCGGCTCGTGTTCACGGACAACCTCTACTGCTACGGGCCGCTCGACGGGCCGATCACCGAGGACGCGCCGCTCGCGGCGACGACTCGCAAGGGGCAGCTGCGGGCGGCAGTCAGAACGGATCTGCTGACCGCCCACCGCGACCGCCGCGCGCGCGTCGTCGTGACCGGCGCTTCCGACTACTACGGTCCTTTCGGCCCCAACTCATTCGCCGGCGAGCGGTTCATGAAGCAGCTCCTCGCCGGCAAGAAGGTGCAGTGGCTCGCCGACCTCGAGCAGCCGCACAGCGCAAACTATCTCGACGACATGGCCCGGGCCATCGTCATCCTGGGCAACAGCGAAGCGGCCGAGGGCCAGGTCTGGCATCTGCCGGCCGCCCAGCCGCTGACCGGTCGGCAGTTCGTCGAGCTGGCGGCGCGGGCGGCGGGGGTCGAGCCGCGGTCGGCGGCCGTGGGTCGCACGACGATGCGCTTCCTCGGTCTGTTCAGTCCGCTGCTGCGTGAGATCCCCGAACTGTGGTACGAGTGGGAACGGCCGTTCGTCATCGACGCCTCGAAGTTCCAGCGGGCCTACGGACCCTTCGCTGTCACCCCTCATCAAGAAGCTCTTCAGCAGACGGTCGCCTGGTTTCGCGGAGCTTCGTCCTGAGGGGCCACAGCATGCCGTGGAGAGGCGCTGAGGCCACGTGATGTCGCCCCGCGCGCTGTCACGACGGTCAGTACGCGTCTTCGGAGAGCCCTCGGGGACGTGTCCGGCTTCCCGGGATATGAAGGAGAGACACCATGAAGGCGGTCGTCCAAGACGCGTACGTCCCACCCGATGTCCTCGAGCTCAGGGACATCGACATCCCGAAGCCTGGTGACGGCGAAGTGCTCGTCCGCGTGCTCGCGGCGGGTTGACGCCGGGGTGTGGCACCTCACGACCGGCCAACCGTACCTGGTGCGCCCCTTCGGCTTCGGATTCCGCAGACCCAAGCTCCGCGTGCGGGGCACTGCCCTGGCGGGGCGCGTCGAGGCGGTGGGCGGACGCTTGAGGGCGCCCACCTCGTTCTCGTGCGTGACGGCCTCCAAGGCGTGCACGAGCCCGCCATCCGCCGGTTCATCGCCTGCTACACGCCGCACCCCCACTCTGAAAGGAGCGCACCATGACATTTGAACGCGCAGCCGTCCGCCGCTGTGGTCTCGCTCGCCGCGGCTTCCGACCCCTCCGTCGCCGAAGGAGCGAACCGATGAAGGCGGTCGTCCAGGACAGCTACGGTTCCTCCGACGTCCTGTCGCTGAGGGACATCGCCACGCCCTAGATGGGAGCCGGTGACGTGCTGGTCCGCATCCGCGCAGCCGGCGTCGACGCCGGCGTGTGGCACCTCACGACCGGCCAGCCGTACCTGGTGCGCCTCTTCGGCTTCGGACTGCGCCGACCGAGGCTGCACGTGCGGGGTACAGCCTCGGCGGGCACCGTTGAGTCGGTGGGCAGGGCGCACGAGGGCCGTGCGCGCGGGAAGGTCGTCGTCGCCATCTCGGGAGAAGATCCACGCCATGACCCCCCTGAGAGGGAGGCGGTCTCCCTCCGGGGAGGGATGGCGCACGGCGAGTCGCAGTGCAGACTCAGTCCCACAATGCCGCGAACGCGCTGGAGTGTCGTCCAGGCCGAGGAGGAGCCATGCTGTCGGACAGAAGGGCGGCCGTCTGGGCCGGAGTACTATTCATCGCCGGCGACGTCGCGGGGTTCCTGAGCGTGGCCGTCTTGAGCGGTCTGCTCAAGGAGCCCGCTGACCTCGCCAAGATCGCCGCCCACCCCAACCAGCTCGCCGCCGGCGCGCTGCTCATCGTGGCCATGGGGGTAGTGCTGGCCCTGGTCCCCATCGTGCTCTATCCCGTGTTCCGCAGGTACGATCCGGTGCTCGCCATGGGCTACGTCGTCTTCCGCGGCGCGCTCGAAACGGTGACCTACCTCGCCTCGGCGGCAGCGCTGCTCGTGCTGCTCGCGCTGAGCAAGGAGTTCGTCGCATCGGGGGCACAGCAGGCTCCGCACTTCGCGACGCTGGGCTCGATGCTCCTCAAGGCCCAGGGGAGCACGATCGCCGACTTGGGGTCGGTCGTCTTCGCCATCGGCGCGTTCATGTACAACTGGCTGCTCCACGAGTCACGGCTGGTGCCTCGCTGGCTGGCCGTCTGGGGGCTCGCCGGCGCCGTCCTGTACCTGCTCTCGGGGCTGCTCGACGTCTTCGCCGTCTCAGCCGGCCTCTTGCTTGTGGTCCTCGCCGTCCAAGAGATCGCGCTCGCACTGTGGTTGATCGTGAAGGGCTTCAACGAGCAGGCTGGTGATGCGACGAGAGAGAACGCGGCCTGAGGGCTGCGGCTGGAGGGGAACTCGGAGGGTACTGATGTCTGGTGCGAAGCTTGAGACGACGGGAGTCGACATGTCGACGCGCATCGCCACCGCCCGTTGGACGGGACTGTTCTACCTCGGGGTCGCGGTTGGAGGGATCGTCGGGTTCCTCTTCGTGCGCGGTCAGCTGTACGCCCCCGATGACGCCGCCAAGACGCTGGCCAACTTGGTCGATCACGCGTCGCTGGCCAGGCTGGGCATCGCTGCCGACCTGACCGTCGTCCTCACCCAGAGCCTGGTGGCGCTCTGGTTCTTCAAGCTCTTCCGCAGGGAGAACGGCTTCGCGGCCGGGTCGATCGCCGCCTTCGGCATGGCCAACGCTGTCACGATCCTCGTCGCCACCATCTTCTCCGCAACGGCGCTGGTCGTGGCGGGTCACGCCGCCTTGGCTCCGAGCGGTGGCCAGGCAGCGGTCACGCAACTGCTGTACCGGCTCAACGCGGAGGCCTGGGACCTCGGAGGCATCTTCTTCGGCCTCTGGCTGATTCCGATGGGCTACGTGGTCGCCACCTACCAGGTCATGCCGCGCGTCCTCGGATGGATCCTGATGGTCGGTGGGGTCCTGTACGTGATCAGTGCCTACCTCACCCAGTTGATCCCTGACGCTCCAACGGCCCTCGCCACGGGGCTCACCGCGGTGGCGACGGTCGGCGAGCTCTGGATGATCGGGTACCTGCTGATCTTAGGAATACGGACGTCTGAGCGGCCCTCCACCCCGAAGGGACCAGCTGCGGTGGCGTGAGCGGCGCCAGGACCCAGCGTGCAGAATCCGTGATCGTCGCAGCCGTTCGTGGATGATGACGGGCCGCGGGGTGTCCCCGACCCGTCGGGCAACAAGTCGCCTACGACGAGCGATCGCGTGGGCGACCGGCGGAGTCACCTTCTGCTATTTGCAGGGAGAAGTGTTGACGAAATGACAACGTGGTGGACCTAGCCAGACAGCTCTCGAACCCGCCCGAGGCGCTCCGGAACCTCTTCCAAGCGTTTTGAGGCCGGTGATCGCTGACCCAGCCAGACTGCCCCCGAACCTGCGCTCTCATCTCCCGTGTCTGGCCGAAGCGCCAACCGACGCCAGGCGTCCCCCTCGCCGTCGTCGGCCAAGATGCCGACCTTGAGACCTGGGAGCGAACTAGGCCCGCTCATCGCCTTGCTCGTTGCGCCCGCCTGGCAGTGGGGCGTCGCTGTCGAAGAGCCCAATCTGGTGGGCAAGCACGACTGCCTGGACTCGATCGCGGAGGCCGAGCTTCTGCAGAATGTGGGTGATGTGTGTCTTCACGGTCGTCTCGCCTACGTAGAGCTCGCGGCCGATCTCGGCGTTCGAGAGGCCCTGGGCCACGAGACGAAGTACCGCCCGTTCTCGCTCCGTTAGGTCTTCGAGCTCTCTCGGGGGTGCCGCATGCGGGAGGCGCGTGAACTGCCTGATGACTCGCTTCGTTATGGCGGGCGAAAGAAGCGCCTCTCCTCCGGCGACGATGCGGATCGCGGCGATGAGCTCCTCAGGGGGGTCGTCCTTGAGAACGAACCCACTCGCACCAGCGCGCAGCGCCTCATAGACGTACTCGTCGAGGTCGAACGTCGTCAGGATGAGGACCCGCGCTGCGGCGTCAGCCGCAAGGATGCGCCGTGTCGCCTCGATGCCATCGAGCTCGGGCATGCGGATGTCCATGAGCACGACCGTGGGTCGCAGACGCACGGCCAGGTCGACGGCCTCACGCCCGTTGCTCGCCTCGGCCACCACGTCGATGTTGGACTCGCCGGACAGCAGCATGCGAAAGCCGGCACGGACCATTGCCTGGTCATCGGCGATGAGGACACGCACTGTCATCGCTCGTCCGCGCCGAGCGGCAGCCGCGCGCTGAGAACGAAGCCACCCTCCGGTGCGCGGCCCGCGCTCATCTCGCCCCCGAAGATCTTGGTGCGCTCGCTCAGGCCGACCAGCCCGTGGCCGAGACCGTCGCCCAGCGAGCCACCGCGCCCGTTGTCGCGAACCTCGATCCGCACTTCGTCCGGCTGGTAGCGGACGGTCACCTCCGCTCGGCTGGCGCGCGCGTGTTTGAGCGCGTTGGTGAGGCCTTCCTGCACGATGCGATAGGCGGAGAGGTCGATCGCCCGTGGGAGTGCAAAGGGGTCGCCCTGCACGTTCAAGCGCACGGGGAGGCCAGCGCGGCCAACGTCGTCCAGCAGCGGGCCGAGGTCCTCGAGGCCCGGCTGCGGCGCCAGCTTCAAACCGTCGCCGTTGCGGCCCAGCGCCCCGAGAAGGCGGCGCATCTCAGCGAGCGCTGTCCGCCCGGCCTGCTCGACGCGCTCGAGGGCCTCACTATCTCGTTCGAGTGCCTGCGGAAGATCGTGCCGCACGGCCCCGACCTGGAGCACCATCACACTGACGGCATGGGCGACGACGTCATGGAGCTCGCGCGCGATGCGCGCGCGCTCCTCGGCGACGGCGATCCTGGCCGCCGACTCGCGCTCACGCTCGGCGTGTGCGGCGCGTTCTTCTGCCGCCTCGGCCTGTACAGCTCGCTCTCGCAGTGCAAATCCGGCTAGCCAGGCAATCGCGAACAAGAGGGGGATGAAGAAGAACTCGCCGGGCGTGCGGTTGGGGTCGTTGTAGACGACGATCGCCGCCCCGCTCAGCACCACGGCCAAGCCGATGCGCGCCTGAAGAGCATCGCCGAGGTTGCCGAGCAGGTAGGCGGCGAGCATGCCGGCAACGTAGACGCCGGACGCGAAGACGATCAGTCGGCCGTCAATGAAGGAAAGCAGAGCCGCCGCCAGCCAGAGCAAGACCGGCGCCGCAAACGGGAACCGGCGACGCCCGAGCAGCGGCAACACGACGAGTACGATCGCAGGTATGGCGAACCACAACGGAGTCTTCGGTGCTCGCAGCGGATCGCTTCTGAGGGCAAGCTCGAGGACGGCCTCGATCGCCGCGATGACGATCAGCACGTCCAAGCCCCATCTGCGCGCAACGTGACGGAACCGGTCCATGGCGCCGAATGTACGTGTTGCACTCACGGTCCGCATCCTACTGAAGTATGAGCCGAGGTCAGCGGCGGGTACGAGAGTCAATCCGACGCGGGGACGACGCGCTCTGTGCCTCACCCTTCTAGCATCGTGGTGCGCACGCCACCAGCGAAGGAGGATCCCAAAATGAACGCCTCGCTTCCCCTGTCGCAGGGAGTCATGTCCTCACCAGTCAACGCCGCCGTCTCGACGGTGGAGATCCCCCAGTACCGCCGAGGCGCGATCTTTGCAGTCTGGGCGGCCGCGGCCCTGCCCATGGCGGCGCTCGCGTGGCTTGTCGCACCCGCACTTGCGCACCACCTTGCCGGCTCTAGCTACGTGCCGCTGGCAAAGGCGCTCATCGTCTGCCTCACGGTGGGCTTGGTCTGGCAGTTCGTCCTCGTCGTGATCCTGGTGAGGCGCGAGCAGCGCAGTCTCCGGTGGCCGACGATCCGCGAGGCGCTCTGGCTCCGCCCGCCACGCAGCCCGAGGAATCGCCGCATCGGTGGGTGGGTGTGGCTCGCTGTGATCCCGTTCGTGCTCGCGTATGGCGCCGAGCAGCTCGTACCCTCCTTGCCGGGTCCGGTCGACCGCGACCTCGGCTCGTTTCTCGGTTCGCCCGCGGGTCAGACCTTCATACACGGCAACTGGGTCTGGCTCGGAGTCCTGATCGTCTTGTTCGTCTTCAACACCGTGCTGGGCGAGGAGTTGCTCTTCCGCGGCTTCCTCCTCCCGCGTATGAACGGCGCCTTCGGACGCCGCGACTGGGTAGCGAACGGGCTGCTGTTCGCCGCCTATCACCTCCACATGCCCTGGGCGATCCCGACAGCGCTGCTCGACACCCTCGTCATCGCCTACCCGACGAAGCGCTACCGAAGCGCCTGGATCGGTATTGCCGTGCATAGCTCTCAGAGCGTGTTCTTCGTCGCCCTGGTCCTTGCGTTCGTCGTCCGATAGAGCGTCGATGCGCGGTGTAGGCTAGGTGCCTCGAGAATGAGTCCGGGGGCGGCCATATTGACCGTCCCCGAAGCTCACGCCCCGAACGAGCGGCGGCCCCCCATGCACAGGCCGAATGAACTGCACCCCGGGGCAACGTCTGCACGCCGATCTCCCTTCCTAGCGAGAACACCGAGGAGGCGATCGCGTGCCTGAGATATGGCTATTCACAGGGGAAGACGTTGTCATTGTGACAACGTGGTGGACCTAACCAGACAGCTCTCGAACTTTCGCCCTGAGGTCCAGCGTCTACTAGGTGATTAACATTGTCGCACGAGCGCGTCGGTCTCAGCGTTTCGGGAACATGGCGCGTCGCCCCCGCTTGTCAGAAGACCACCGATGATTCGCCCCGGTTCCTTCGGAGTTTCTATGCACCCTCCAGCATGGAAGACCGGCGCGTTGGTTCGTTCAAGTCGGCGCACCGAAAGCGTCTGGTCGCCTTCTGAGTTGGTGCTCCGCGAGATTGCGGGATTTCGTCTCGTACTCACTCCGAAACGACGATCAGGTGCAGCTGTCCTGGCCATAGCGCACTAGGAAGCGAGCGAACTGGAGGCGCTCGGCGGGATCCCAGGCGGCGGTGATCAGCTCGAAGGCTTGTCGTTGCTCGACAGCGAGCCGGCTTCGTTCGGCTTCGCCAGCTTCGGTGAGTTCGAGGAGGCTGCGCCGGCCGTCCGCCTGGGAGGCGGTGCGGCGCACGAGGCCATCGGTGATGCAGGCCGCGACGGTGCGACTGGCAACAGGCTGCGTGACCCCCATCTCCTCGGCGACCCGGCCAACGGTCATCTCTCCAGTTGCATCCGCGATCACATTGAGGACGAGGTTTCGTGTGAGGTCGCGCCGCGTACCGAGCGTGCGGCGGCGCAGACGGGAGAGGGCGGGTCCGACCTGATCGAGGAGGGCCCTGGTTTCGTCCGATTCGTGAGGGCGCGTGATCCTCATGTCCATATTCTACACCATGCCGCATATCAATGCTTGTGCTATGTGTATACCTTATGCTATGGTATGTGCCAGTGAACAAGCCGTTGCCGGCAGAATCGAGGTACAGCATGAGCACGATAGTCATCGCCGGAGCCCGAGTCTTCGACGGCGAGAAGACACTGGGCGTTACCACCGTGGTCGTCGCCGACGGGCGAATCGCGAGTGTGGGCGGGCAGGTCCCCACTGGGGCCAAGACCGTCGATGGCAGCGGCTCGACGCTGCTCCCCGGACTGATCGACGCGCACGTACACACGAGCCGCGACTCCCTCGCCCAGGCGCTGCGCTTCGGCGTCACCACTGAGCTGGAGATGCAGGGAGCCCAGACGCGCGAGAGGCGTGCATCTATCAGCGCGGACGACAGCGTCGCCGACGTGCGCTCGGCCGGCTTCGCCTTCAGCCCGCCCGGCGGGCACCCCAGCGAGCTCTTCCCCGAGGGATTCACCCCGGGTGAAGGCGAAGGCAAGCCGCAGGGCGAGCCACCGTACCGTCCGGACGCAACAGGTCCCGAGGCAGCGGCGGCCTCCGTCCCGCAGCTGCTCGCGACCGGCTCCGACTACGTCAAGTTCATGATCGACGACGGCAGCGTCGAAGGGCGCTCGGTGCCGATGCTCGACCAGGCGACGCTGAATGCCGGCGTGGCTGCGGCCAAGAGCTATGGCGCCCTCACCGTCGCTCACACCCTGACCATCGACGCCACCCGCATGGCCGTCGAGGCGGGCATCGACGGCTTGGCTCACGTGTTCGTGGAGCCGCATACCGACGAGATCATCTCCATGATCAAAGACTCCGGCGCCTTCGTTGCTCCCTGCGTGGTCCTCGATGCCTCGCTCATGGGCATCACCGGCGCGAAGTTCGCCGACGACCCGCGCGTGGCCTCTCGTCTCACCGCGGAGTGGGACGCCACGCTGCGCTCCAGCTTCGACTGCTACCACCAGGGCCGGCTCGAGGACGTTCTATCCACGGTCCGCGCGCTGGCCGACGCCGGCGTCGACCTCCTCGTCGGCACAGATGTGTCGACACCTCTTCCGTTCCTGGGCGGCTTGGCGCACGGCGCCAGCGTGCATCACGAGCTGCAGTATCTGGTCCGGGCTGGGCTCACTCCATCCCAGGCGCTTCGTGCTGCGACCGCCACCACCGCCCGCCGCTTCGCACTCTCGGACCGTGGCCGCATCGCCGAAGGCCTGCGCGCCGACCTCCTCCTCGTCGACGGCGACCCGACCACCACCATCTCCGACACCCTCAACATCCGCGGCGTCTGGCGTCGCGGCAACCGCCTGGTGGCCTGAGATGACCGCGTGCCGCATCGACGTCCACGCCCATTACCTCGGAGGGAACGTGGCAGAGCTTCGGGCGTCCGCAGGGCAGCCGCGCAGCGACGCGGCCTGGACGCCGCAGGCAACCCTGGCGGCGATGGACCAAAACGAGATCGCAACCCGGTTCCTGTCCATCCCGTTCACTCCACTCTCGGCCGGACGCGAGGCCGACTTCGCCCAGCGGTTCAGTCGCCGTGTGAACGAGGAGTATGCGGAGCTGATCCAGCGCTACCCCGGGCGCTTCGGCGCCTTCGCCTCTCTCCCCGGGGATTCGTCGGAGGCCATGCTGGAGGAGCTCGCCTACGCCCTGGATGTCCTGCACTTGGACGGCGTAAGTCTGAACTCCAACATCGCCGGCCAGTACCTCGGCGCGCCGTTGTGGGAGCCCCTCCTCGCTGAGCTGAGCCGGCGCCGCGTGCCCGTCCTCATCCATCCGACCGACTCCCCGCATGCGGCGGAGCTCGCCCTCGGCCGCCACCCGTCGGTGATCGAGTTCACCTTCGACACCGCCCGGACCGTCACCAACGCCATCTACCGCGGCGTCTTCCAGCGCCACCCCGAATTGACATTGATCCTGCCGCATCTCGGCGGTCCCCTGCCGGCGCTCGCCTGGCGCATCGCCGAGTGCACCACGATCTCCCTCGGCCCCGACGACGCGCCCATCACGCCGGAGCACGTCATGGAGGTCCTGGGCAGCCTCTACTACGACACCGCCATGGGCGGCAGTCCTCACGGTCTGGCACCCGCCCTCGAGGTCGCGGGCATTGGCCACATCCTGTTCGGCACCGACGCACCGGCAGCACCGCAGGCCACAGTCGACCGCGCCGTCGCGGAACTTGCGACCTCCCTCACCGGCGACAACCTGGACGCCGTGGAACGCGGTAACGCGCTGCGCCTCTTCCCCCGGATCACCTGATCGCTCGCCTCCCATGGGGCGTCTCGGACGCAAGCGATCGGGTAGGCGACCGGAATCAAGAAGTGGCCTGTTTACAGGCGAAACGTTGTAATAGTGACAACGTTGGTGGACCTAACCAGACAGCTCTCGAACTTTCGGTGCGAGCTACGGCGCCTGCTTGATGCCTAGCCTGCTCCACCTGCTTTGGACAACTCTCGAACCCGAGAGAAGAGGTAGAACTCCTTGGGGGACGATGCCCAGCCACGTAGTGACTCTCCGACGTCCTCATGGTCCTCTCCAGGGCCCGCGACCGGCGCATTGCTATCAGGAGGCGTCGTCTCCGACCGCGGTCAGTCCTGCATCGACGAACCGGATCATCCAGGCGACGCTCTCATCCGGGTCGTTGCTCCAATGAAAGGCGTTGGCGGCCTGGAGCGCCGCGTAGCCGTGGATCATGCAGCGCAGCATGCGGACCGCGTGGTCGAGTTCGTCGGGTTGGATATCGTAGCCGGACAAGACGGCCCGGGCCGAGTTGATCACCCGGGTGGTGGCGGCAAGCAACGGGTCCTCGCTGCCCTGGAGCTCCGCATTGGTGGTGGCCTGGTAGCGTCCTGGGTGTTCGGTAATGTAGGACCTGAGCGCCGTGAATAGCGCGCCGATCGCGTTCGCCCCCGACTTGCCCTGAAGCGCGTCCCGTAGCGCATCGCCGAGCTCGGTCATCGCCAGAGTCGCGATGCGGTGCCGAAGGTCGTCGATGCCATCAACGTGCTTGTAGAGCGCCGGTGCCTTGACACCCAGTCGTTTGGCAAGAGCAGCAAGGCTCACCGATCCAATGCCGACTTCGTCGGCGAGTTCGGCCCCGGAGGCCACTACCGCAGAGGTGTTCAAGGCCGCTCTAGACATGGTCGCGTTTCGCGAGGAACGACAGGATGGCGTCGGCGACTTGCTCTGGGTACTGCGCGTGGGGGTAGTGGCCCGCGTTTTCGATCATCTCGTACCGGCCCAGCCCGGCCGGCAGCAGGCCAACGATCGCGGCGGCCTCGGCCTCGGGGTCTGGGAAGTCCGAATCATTGCCGCCCATGACAACCAACGCCGAGCACCGAACGTCTGCCAACTGCGCGGCGGCTTGCTTCAAGGTCGCCGACGAGCCGATCATCTTCTGAGCCGCCTTCGCGCGGCCGGGTTCATGCAGGTTCGCCTGCAGCGCTGCCAGCCAGGTGTCCCAGTCGGCCGGCTTGCGCCCTGGATATGCCACGTTGAGGTACTTCGACCAGGTCGTAACGTTTCCGGCGAGGGCGAATCGCCCGAGCAGGAGCGCACCGCGGCGGTAGGCGGAGTCACGCAGAAAGGCGCCCACGCTGTACTTCGGGGGCCGAGTGAATGGGTCGATCTCCACGATCGCGCTCACCAGATCAGGGCTCGTCGCGGCCGCGATCGTTGTGGCTCCGCCCGAGAAGGACTGGCCCACGATCACCGCCGGGCCGCCCAGCTTCTGGATGACCGCGATCAGATCGCCGGCAGTGTCTGCGTGGCTGTAGGAGTCCCAGTTGATACTCGACTCACCATGTCCTCGCAGGTCGACGCTGGCGACGCGGTATCCTGCATTGGCGATCAGTGGGGCGAGGAAGCGGTAGGTGCTGCGGGTGTCCGCCATCCCGGGGGACAACACCGCCAGCGGCCCCTGCCCGACCACTTCGTAGGCAATGCGTCCACCCTTGACGTCCACATACTCGGTTGGGATCGTTCGATTGTTCATCATTGTTCCTTTGATCGTGTGTTCTCAGTTGCGAACACGGCACTCTGATCCTCTGGCTTGCGCCGCGGCGGGTACCACCCTCACCCGACCGGCCGCCTGTCGCTGACGGCTGCGAGTGGTCATCTCCTGCCCATCATGCCGAGGTGGGTGTGTTGGAAGTGATCGTGGTACTTGAGCCCGTAGCCCATCGTGCGGTCGAGTCCGATGTGGGCCAGCCAGATCAGTCCGATGGCGGCGACGAGGGGCTCGTGCTGCCACCAGCCGAGCCCGATGAGCGCGGCCGGTAGAGGGGTGACGTGGGCGAGGTTGTAGATGGCGGCCCCGATGCGGGTTCCGGCCATGTAGCCGGCCATCGTGACGTCGGGCAGCAGAATGCCTGCGACCAGCCACCATGATTGATCAGTGGTGGCGTAGGCGACGAGAGCGCCGATCAGGACGACGGCAGCTTCGAGCCGAAGCCAAAGTCTCGGTGCCCCGGTAACGGTTCCGACAGGACGTGGATCGACGCCTTGATCTTTGATGTGAAGATCGGTCATGGTTTGCTCCCGGCAGCGGTTGGCTGCACCTTCCGGGTTGCGAAGGCCGGGATGAGCCCACGGACCAATGTCTCGAAGCTGCAGTCGATGTCGAGCGGGCGGCCAAAGGCTCGGCCTCTCATCTCTCGTTACGACAAATACCCAAACGGTTATGATACATAACCTTGCGTGTCAAGGCGCACGGCGTCTGCGGCCTTTGCCCTTCCCGTCTCGCCGCTGAGTCTCCGCGTGGCTTGGTCTAAGCGACGACGTCCTCTCAGGGCAGCGGCGGGAGTTCTCCGGCGATGGCGCCAAACGCCCTACTCACGTAGCCGGCGAACGGCTGCCCGCCGGCATCCTCGCTCCAGTCATCCAGGGCCAGGCGAAAGGCGCCGATCGAGACCATGGCCACAAGACGCAGGGCGACACGTCGCTCCTCTCCGGGCCAGATGGTCCGAAGGACTGCGTACAGCTCCAGTTCTTTGTCTGCGTATGCAAGCTGCTTGCGGGCGTGAAGCGATTCGGTTGACCGCATCAGGCGGTCGATGACGAGCATGGTGTCCGACTGGTAATCGGCGGCGCTGCTCAGGAAGGCCCGCCGCACGGCTTCAAGCGGGGCCTGCGCCGGCGACTCGCGGGAGAGAACCTCCCAGATCGTCTGCCAGGCACCGTCTTGCCAGGCCATCAACAAGTCGTCCTTGGACTTGAAGTAGGAGTAGAAGCTCCGGCGAGATATCCGCGCGTCCTCGGCGATGGCGTCGATGGTCGTGGCCTCGTAGCCCTGTTCCAGGAAGAGCCTCAGTCCGGCGTCGATGATCCGGCTCCGGGTCTGGCGCCGCTTGACCTCCCTGAGCCCTTCCTTGGGCGCAGATTGCCCGTCCGCAGTGCTATCGCCCATCGTCACACCTCCTTCGCAGGTTTGATTATTGCACTGAGTGCGGTAACTATGTTGCACTCAGTGCAATAATCTTGCCTCAGCGTGAAGAAGGCTCCGAATGACCAACTGGACCACAAGTGACATTCCCCCGCAGAATGGCCGAACGATTGTCATCACAGGCACCGGTGGGCTCGGGTATCAAGACGCCCTCGCCCTCTCACGCGCCGACGCGAGCGTGATTATCGCCGGGCGCAACGCCGAGAAGGGGGCCGAGGCACTCGCGAACATCCGCCGAAGCGTCCCCACGGCGCAGGTCCGCTTCGAGCGGCTCGACCTGGCAGACCTGGCGTCCGTGGCCGCCTTCGGGGAGCGGCTGCGAGACGAGGAAGAAGCCGTCGACGTGCTCATCAACAACGCGGGCGTCATGACCCCGCCCCGGCGGAAGGTGACGAAGGACGGCTTCGAGCTTCAGTTCGGCACCAACTACCTGGGGCACTTCGCCCTGACGGCCCAGCTGCTTCCCCTGCTGCGCCGGGGCAAGGATGCTCGGGTGGTCAGCGTCTCGAGCACCGCCAACAGAACCGGTCAGATCGATTTCGACGACTTGCAGGCGGAGAAGAGCTACAAGGCGATGCGCGTGTACGCGCAGTCGAAGCTCGCCAATCTGCTCTTCGCGTTCGAGCTGCAGCGAAGGAGCGAGCAATCAGATTGGGGACTGACGAGCGTCGCCGCCCACCCGGGTCTGTCCCGAACCGACCTGCTCCCCAACGGGACCGGCAGAGCGAGCATGACGTCCATCGTCATGCGCCACCTCCTGGGTCACGTGGTCCTTCAGCCGGCCGCGCAGGGCGCACTGCCGACCTTGTACGCCGCCACTTCGCCTGAGGCGAAGGCGGGAGCGTACTACGGCCCAGACAAGCGCCGCGAGACGCGTGGGTACCCGGCACTCGCACAAGTCCCGCCGCAAGCCATTGAACAAGAGGTGGCGAGGCGCCTGTGGAAGATCTCTGAGGAGCTGTGCGAAGTGACCTTCTCGGACGTCGATCTTGGGGTTGCCCGGTGACAGGGACCGTCGAAGCCGCGACCGGAGCGCCACCGATCGGGTAGGCGACCGGTGGGCCTGACTTCCGCGATTTGCAGCGAGATACGTTGTCGAATTGACAACGCTGGTGGACCTAACTAGACAGCTCTCGAACTTTCGGGGCGAGGTCTGTCGCCTGCTGGAGGTCCGCCCGTAGTCAGCGACCTACTCCCTGTAGCGCGTACTCAGGCGAACTCTCGGGAGGAGGTGCAACGAGTGCTTCGCTAAGGGCGGCGGCTCTAGGTCTCACGCTCCTCGAACACCCGTTGTGCGATCCCCACCGCGGTGGCAGCTGTAGGCCATCCCGAGTAGAAGGCGAGATGGGTGATGGTTTCGACCAGCTCCTCCCGGCTGAGCCCGTTCTCCAAGGCTCTCTTCAGATGGAAGGGGAGCTCGTTGGTGCGGTAGAGCGCGACTAACGTCGCCACCGTGACCAAGCTTCGGTCTCGTGGCGAGAGGCCGGGACGCTCCCAGACGTCGCCGAAGAGGACCCTCTCCGTGTAGTCGGCAAGCGCCGGCGCGACCTCGCGCATGGTGTTCCGCCCGTCGCTGGGTCGGTCGTTCATATCCCACTCCTTGCGTTGCGAAGTGCTATCGATGTCGCGGTGACTAGAGGGATGCCACGCGCACCAGCGACTTGATCGCGCGGCGTTCGTCCATGGCGGCGTAGGCCTCCTGGATGCCGTCGAGGTCGGTCTCGAAGTCGAAGACCCGGCCCGGATTGATGCGCCCGGCGAGCACGTCCTCCATGAGATCGGGGATGTAGGTGCGCACCGGCGCCGAGCCGCCTTGCATGCCGACGTTGCGGTAGAACATGCTCTGCAGCGGCACCTCGACGCCGTGAGGCACGCCGACGTAGCCGACCATCGCGCCCGGCCGCGCGATGGCGAAGGCGGTCGCCATCGACTGGCCCGTGCCGACGCACTCGAGCACGGCGTCGGCTCCGACCCCGCCGGTGAGCCCGATGACCGCCTCGTTGGCGGCCTCGTCTCGCTCCTCGACGATGTCCGTGGCGCCGAACTCGCGCGCCAGCGCCTGGCGATCCGCGTGCCGGCTGAGGGCGATGATGCGCTCCGCCCCGATGCGCTTGGCCGCAAGGACGCCACTGAGGCCCACCGCACCGTCGCCGACGACGGCGACCGTGCTGCCGCGCTTCACTCGCGCACTCACCGCCGCATGGTGCCCCGTGCCCATCACGTCGGAGAGCGAGAGCAGCGAGCGCATCATCGTCTCCGAGTGGCCGGAACCGGGGATTTGCACCAGGGTGGCGTCGGCGAACGGCACGCGCACCGCCTCACCCTGGCCACCGTCCATGCCGCCGGAGGCCCAGAAGCCGCCGTGCTGGCAACTCGTCGTGATGCCCGCGCGGCAGTGCGGGCAGGTGCCGTCGCTGTAGGCGAAGGGGGCGATCACGACGTCGCCCCTGTGGAGCGCGCGGACCTCGGCGCCTGTCTCCTCGACCACGGCGATGAACTCGTGGCCCACGGGCCTGCCCGCCTCGTAGGGCGTCTGCCCGCGGTAGAACCACATGTCGGATCCGCAGACGCAGGCGAGGACGACGCGCACGACGGCGTCGGTGGGGTCGACGATCTTGGGGTCGGGTCTGTCGGCAATCTCGATCTTGCCGGGTTCGGCGAATACCGCGGCACGCATCTCTGTCAGGACTCCTTGGGAGGGTGGAAACGAATGGGATGCTGGCAGGCTCTTCGGGCGTCAGGGTCAGACGCCGGTCCTGCGCTCGAGCTCCTCGGGGTAGCGCTCGCCCTGGATCGTGATCTGCGACGCCGCCTCGTCGATCTCGCGCAGGTCGTCGGGGGTGAGCTCGAGCTCCGCCGCGCCGAGGTTCTCCTCGAGGCGGTGCGGCTTGGTAGTGCCCGGGATGGGGACGATCCAGGGCTTCTTGGCGAGCAGCCAGGCGAGGGCGACCTGAGCGGACGTCGCGGCCTTCTGACCTGCGATGCGCCCGAGCAGGTCGACCAGCGCCTGGTTGGCCTTGCGCGCCTCGGGCGTGAAGCGGGGGACGATCTGGCGGAAGTCGTCGGCGGCGAAGGAGGTGGTCTCGTCGATCTTGCCGGTGAGGAAGCCTTTGCCGAGGGGACTGAACGGCACGAGACCGATGCCGAGCTCCTCGAGCGCCGGCAGGAGCTCCGCCTCCGGCCGGCGCCACCAGAGCGAGTACTCGCTCTGGACCGCCGTGACCGGCTGCACTGCGTGGGCGCGACGGATCGTCCCAACGCCGGGCTCGGAGAGGCCGAAATGCCTGACCTTGCCCTCGGCGATGAGCTCCTTGACCGCTCCGGCGACCTCCTCGATGGGCACGTCGGGGTCGACGCGGTGCTGGTAGAAGAGGTCGATCACGTCGGTCCGCATGCGCTTGAGCGATGCCTCCGCGACCTGCTTGATGTGCTCGGGCCGGCTGTTCAGGCCGCCCTGACCGGCCTCCTTGCCGGGCGTGAAGTCGAAGCCGAACTTGGTTGCGATCACGACCTGGTCGCGGACCGGTTCGAGCGCCTGGCCGACGAGCTCCTCGTTCGTGAATGGGCCGTAGGCCTCGGCGGTGTCGAAGAAGGTCACACCGAGCTCGACGGCCTTGCGGATCAGGGCGATCATCTCGGCCCGGTCCGGCGGCGGACCGTAGGCGAAGCTCATGCCCATGCAGCCGAGGCCGAGGGCGGAGACCTCGAGGTCCTGTCCGAGTGTGCGTTTCTGCATCGTTCTCACTCCTTGTCAGAGGGGTGGCGTGGCCACCCGCATGGAAACTTCATTCGGGCTTGCTGACGCCCAGACTGCCGCGGACCTCGAGGTCGGGGGACATCGCGAGCTTCACGACCAGTGCGGCGACGCTCTTGCGCGACACGACCCCGCCCTTGAACGGCTCGCCCTTCTGTGTGGTCTCGTAGTCGACCTCGCCCGCGCTCGTGAACCAGGCAGGTCGCAGGATGGTGTAGTCGAGGTCCGAGGCCTCGATGACCTCGGCGGCGTCGCGGTAAGAGTCGAGGACACCACTGTACGTCTGGCCCGGGACCTCGTCGTAGATCCCCATCGAGCTGATGAAGACGAGGCGGCGCAGGCCGGTCTCGTCCATCGCCTCGACGATAGCCCGGGCCATGCGCTCGAGATCTCCTGCGAGCCCCGCGTAGACCGCGTCCTGACCGGCCATCGCTTCCCTCAGCGCGGCGGCGTCGAGGACGTCCCCCTGCACGACGCGGGCCCGGTCATGGTCAACCGGCTCCAGGCGACTCGGGTCGCGCAGGAAGAGGGTCAGCTGCGCGTCGGTCTCGTCCAGGAAGAGCCTGGTCGCTTCGCGGGCGATGCTGCCGTTCGCGCCGAGTATGAGGACGTTCCGCATTGGCGGGCTCCTTCCCGGGTGGGCTGGGGTGGTTCTAAGCTACCCACAGATGACAGACCTTCAAATACTGATGTCTGCCTATCTTTTGCCTGATTCTGTCGGATTCACGAGAATCAGCATGACGAGAGCGGAGCATCCGGGTACACTGGCTGCAGGCGATCCCCTCTAGCGAAAGGTGGGCAGAGGTGCCCGAACGCACGAGCCGCCGGCTCGCCGAGCTGCTGGCGGCGCAGATCACCGCGGACGGCTTCTCACCGACGCCGCTGCCCGCCGTCGAGTACATGCGCGCCGTCGCTTCCACGCCGCGGCACCCGATCGTCTACAGCCCGCGGATCGTGGTCATCGCCCAGGGTCACAAGCGCGTGTGGCTCGGCGAGCGCGAGTACGTCTACGATCCCGAGCATCTCCTGGTCTTGTCGGTGCCGATGCCGTTCGAGTGCCAGACCACGGCCTCCGAGGATGAGCCGCTGCTGGGGCTGGCGATCGGCGTCGACCCCATCCTGGTGGGCGAGCTCCTGCTCGAGATCGGCGACGCGGCGAACGGTGAGCCGTCGTCCTACGTCAGCTCGACCGCCATCAACGAGGAGGTCATGGACGCCGCCGTGCGTCTTGCCGAGGCGCTGGCGTCGCCCACGGACGGCAGGATGCTCGGGCCGCAGATCGTGCGGGAGATCGTCTACCGTGTGCTCACGGGCGAGCAGGGGGACGTCCTGCGGCTCCTGGTCTCGCAGCCCAACCGGCACGGCCACATCGCCCGCGTGCTGCGGCGCATCCACGCCGACTACGCCGACGACCTCGACGTGACGTCGCTCGCGCGCGAGGCGACCATGGGCGTCTCGACCTTCCACCACGCCTTCCGGGAGGCCACTGCGAGCTCGCCGCTGCAGTACCTGAAGAGTATCCGCCTGCACAAGGCGCGCGCGCTGCTGGTGACGGACGGGCTGAGCGCCCAGGATGCGGCGCGCCGGGTCGGGTATGCGAGCGCGTCCCAGTTCAGCCGCGAGTACCGGCGGATGTTCGGCTGCAGCCCCGCGTCCGACCGAGCCGCCCTGTCGGCTTGACACCGGCCCCACTCATGAATCACCCCGATGAAGACGTTGAGCGATCGGGTGGGCGACCGGAATCAAGAAGCGGCCGTTTTGCAGGGGAAACGTTGTAATAGTGACAACGTGGTGGACCTAACTAGACAGCTCTCGAACTTTCGGGCCGAGGTCTGTCGCCTGCTCGAGATCCGTCTGTAGAGAAGAACCCTACTTCCCGCGGTGGGAACTGGACGGTTCTCGAACCTCCGCGAAGAGGTACAACGTCTCTTCGATTCGATGCCAGATTGGGTGGTGTCACACCGGACGACGCCGAGCATCACGAAGAGAACAGGCACCCTAGGCGCGAGGCGTCCGCTCTCGATGCAGCCCGACCAGGCCGTCGCTAGCGCTCCGCGAGCCACTCCAGAACGCGCCCCTCGATGGCATCGCGCACCTCACGGAACTTCTCGAGGCGCTCCTCATCGGTACCCTCGAACGCGGATGGGTCCTCGAACGGCCAGTCCAGGCGGGTACCCATGCCGGGGAACGTCTTGGGACATTCCGGCTCCGTGCGCTGGCACATGTTGACGAGGTAGCCGAAATGGACCTTGCCGAGATACTCGTCAAGCCCCTTGGCATGCTGGCCGCTGAGGTCGAGGCCGCGCTCCTCCATGACCTTGACCGTCAGCGGGTTGATCTCGCGTGGCGCGAAGCCCGCGCTGAACGCCTCGTAGTCGTCGCCCCCCTGGGCGCGCAGGAAGGCCTCGGCCATCTGGCTGCGCGCCGTGTTGCCCGTGCACAGGAAGAGGACCCGCGTCTTGCTCATCTCCGCACCGCCTCCGTCGTCATGTGGCTGTCCTTCTACCCGGCCGTCGTTAGCGATCCGCTAGCGCGGTCCGCCAGCCGCCCTCTCACTCGCCGCGCCGCAGCCGCTTGATCTCCTCGAGGGTGGGAAACGAGATCGCCTCGGCCTCGCAGAGCGTCGCGCAATGCGAGCAACCGGTGACGCAATGGGTCTTGAACGCGACCACCACCTTGCTCTCGTCCTCCGACCAGCGGTACACGTCGTTGTGGCAGAAGTCGATGCAGGTGCCGCAGCCGGTGCAGGCCTCGGCGTCGACGGTCGGTCCCCACTCGATCTCGATGTGCCGGACGTTGTTGCTCGCGTCGCTCACTCGCGTGCCTCTCCCGTTCTCGATGGTTCGATGGTCCGTGCGTGGCTCGGGGAGCCGTCCAGCGGTCCGCACCCGACCTCGTCGCAGCCGGCCTCCACGGCGGCGGGCACCGGCGCGTCGGTCATGCCCCAGTACCTGCGGCCCATCCACAGGGCCACATTGACGAGGCCGATGAGCACCGGCACCTCGACCAGCGGTCCCACGACGGTGGCGAAGGCCTCGCCGGAGTTCAGGCCGAAGACGGCGATGCTCACCGCGATCGCCAGCTCGAAGTTGTTGCTGGCGGCGGTGAAGCTGAGCGTCGCGGTCTTGGAGTAGTCGGCGCCGATCCTGCGGCCCATGAAGAAGCTCACGAAGAACATGATGACGAAGTAGCAGAGCAGCGGGATCGCGATCCGCACCACGTCGAGGGGCAGCTTGACGATGAGGTCGCCCTTGAGGCTGAACATCACGAAGATCGTGAACAGCAGGGCGACGAGCGTGAGCGGGCTGATGCGCGGGATGAACTTGTGCTCGTACCACTCGCGGCCCTTGTACTTGAGCCCCAGGTAGCGCGTCAG
>Ga0335071_10001043_pt1 | contig 29972 bp, 34 predicted proteins | sample Lox_Sample_15_FD_206724 | JGI IMG/M metagenome (GOLD analysis project Ga0335071, IMG submission 206724) | Soil microbial communities from Loxahatchee National Wildlife Refuge, Florida, United States - Lox_Sample_1.5 | ecosystem: Environmental > Terrestrial > Soil > Wetlands | place: USA...
TGTTGAAACGGACCCCCCGGGTCATTGCGATCGGTCCCGAAACGGCGCGTGAGCTCTCGCGATGCGGGATCACCTCCGAGACCCTGCCCGGGTTCTATTCACGCGACTTCGTCCCATATCTCGGGGCCTGGATACGGGGAAAGGCGATCGGCCTTCCGCGGGCCGACGTCCCCAATGCCCCGCTTATTGATGCGATCGCAAAGGCCGGTGGAATTCCAAAGGAATTCCGCTGTTACCAGCTTGCGCCCACCAACGAGGCACTCGACCTCTGCAAGGCCGAAGCCGTGCTCTTTACGAGCGCAATGTCGTATACCAAAGCGATCTGGACACCACGACCGGGCCTGCTCGTCATGGCCATCGGGGAGATCACAGCCAGGGCGATGATGTGCGGAGGTACCGTACCCACGATCATCGGTGACGGTTCACTTGAGGGAACGCTTACAGCATTGAATGAGTTCTGCGGGAGGACCCGGATCCTACGATGACCGCAACAGAGGAATGCGCAAGTACGGAAGGCGGGCAGACCCTGCCGCTCCGGCAGGGTGCAGGCATTATCGTGATCGACAAGCCCCGCGGACCTTCGAGCCACCAGGTGGCCGCATGGGTGGGAAAGATGCTTGGCTGCACGGTGGGCCATGCGGGCACGCTCGATCCTCAGGTCTCGGGTATCCTCCTCGTCATGCTCGGGAATGCCGTACGCCTTGCGCCGCTGCTCCTGAAGCACGACAAGGAATACGTCTGCCTGATGCGGCTGCACAAGGAGGTTGACCGGCAGCGCATCGATGCAATGGCAGCGGAATTTTCCGGTCGAATTTACCAGCGCCCGCCAAGGAAAAGCGCAGTCAAGCGCCTGCTGCGTATCCGAACCATCAAAAAACTGGAGATCCTCGATGTTCAGGGCAGGCTGGTGCTCTTCAGGGTGGAGTGCGATGCAGGCACCTACATCCGTTCGCTCTGCCACCACATGGGCCTTGCGCTTGGCACCGGGGCGCACATGCAGGAGCTGCGCCGGACCCGGTCTGGCGCCTTTGACGAGCGGTGCATGCACACGCTCCACGCGCTGCAGGATGCCTGCTGTGCTGCGGCTGCCGGGGACCGGGCCGCACTGGAGGCCATGGTCGTTTCGGTCGACGCCGCAGTCCCCGATCTCCCGGCTATTACCATGCGCGACACCGCGATCGACGCGCTCTGCCATGGGGCGGCGCTCGCGGGTGTCGGGGTGATTCGCTGCGATGAGTTCAGGAAAGACCAGATCGTCGCTGTCCTCTCGCAGAAACGGGAGTTTATCGGGCTCGGGAAAACGCTCGCCCCGTCCACCTCGTGGAAACCGGGGACTCCGGGGTTACTCGTTGCCATGACCACGGTGTTCATGGCGCCGGGCACCTACCCCCGAAACTGGAAGAAACACAATAAGCCTGAGCCGACCGGACCTGCCCCCGCGAAAGGATAGGATTAAAAAATATATCCGGCAAATACATGAGATACACTTTTTGCTGAGGTAGTCTAGCGGTAGGGCGCAGGCCTGGAAAGCCTGTGGTGCGAAAGTGCCTCGGGAGTTCAAATCTCCCCCTCAGCGTACTGCTGTTTTTGCTTGGCGTTCCTTGCGGGTTTCCCATGTAGGCTGGGAACAGCAGCTATAGGGGATTTCTCCAGCCAAAAATAGTGTCAAAAAAGTCAGGTACGATCCGCTTGCAGGGTTTTTTGGGCAAATGCAACGTACTCCGGTACCACCTCAAAGCCCAGGAAGTGCCTGCCTTCGTTGCGGGCCACAACGGCAACTGTCCCTGAGCCAAGGAACGGATCGAGGACCAGATCGCCGGGGTGGCTCGAATACCGGATGATCTTCTGCACCAGTTCTTTGGGGAGCTTGGTCGGGGTTTTCTTCTTTCCCTTCCAGTACTCCCGGTTGATCACCCAGACATCCTCGGAATAATGGTCGAGCTTGTTGAAGGTGTAGTGCTTCTCATCCTTTACCACGAAGAGGATGTGATAGTGGCTCGTGACGTACTTGTTCTTGGTAAACACCCCGAACTGGTACTTCCAGATCAGGTGGTTAATGGTGACCAGGCCGGCCGCATCAAGACCTTCGAGGATATCGCGGAGCCGGTTCCAGCCGGAGAACACATACATGCTCCCGCAGGGCGCAAGAACCCGCGCTGCCTGCTTTATCCACCGGCGCGTAAATTTCCCGTATTCTGTCGCCGGGATCTCCCGGTAGCCTTCGATCACGTTGCCCCCGGTCCGGTTGTAGTTGAGCCTCTGTGCGGTAAAATCGATGGCAAAGGGGGGATCGGTCACGATGAGATCCACGGATCCCGCCGGGATCTGCTTTAAGAGGGCAGATGCATCCCCCTCATATATGGTATCGGGCTCGAACGGACCAAGCGATCCCATCAGTTCTTCCTGCCGGCCGCCCGCCCCATCTCAAAGGCCCGGGTATTGGCCTCAATCGTCTTTGGCGGGACCAGTTTTTTTACTGCTCCGAGCAGAGATTCGGGTTTTAAGGGGATCTCCCACGAGGCCGCACCGAGGATCACCACGTTCTGGGCAAGACTGCTGCCTGCCTCTGACGCAATCCGGTCCGCATCGATGATGCAGGGATCGAAGCGCGCGAGCTGCCCGGTGATCCCGTCTTCTGTCGGCACCGGGGCCTTCTGGGTAAAGACCGAAGTGGGGAGGACCATATGGCGGTTGACCACCATCTTCCCGCCGGCCTTGAGATAATGGGAGTACCGCAGCGCCTCAAGCAGGTCAAAGGAGATCAGGAGGTCAGCGGTGCCGGGCACGATCAGCGGGCCATACTTACCATCGATCCGGATATGGGTCTCGACCGACCCCCCGCGCTGCGCCATCCCGTGCGTCTCCGCCCCTTTTACCGGCCGGCCTTCAAGTAGGCAGGCCTCGCCCAGGATGTTAGAGGCAAGGATGGTCCCCTGCCCCCCGATCCCGACGATCAGGATATCGAAACTCGCGCTCATTTCCGCACCTCAAGAGAAATCGCGCCGACAGGACAGAGCCGGGCACAGACCGCACATCCGCTGCACAACTCATTGATCCGGGCCTTCTTGTCCACGAGTTCGATTGCCGGGCAGCCAAAACGCACGCAGGTGCCGCAACCGGTGCAGATTTCCGGATTGACCGCGTAGCGGCCGCGTTTTTCCCCTGCGCGGCGGGCCACGATCACGCACATCTGCTTTGCAATGATCACCTTGACGCCCTTTCTGGCCTTTGCGGCCTCAAGCACCCGCAGCGTCCCGGTCAGGTCATAGGGATCAACTGTCTCAACAAACATCACCCCGCAGGCGCGGCAGACTGCATCAAGGGAGACCGGGGGGGTCTCGACCCCAACAGCCGTGACGCCGGTGTTCGGGTTGGGCTGGTGACCGGTCATAGCCGTGATCCGGTTGTCGAGGATGATCACGGTCATATTTGCACCGTTGTACACCGCATTCATCAGTCCCTGGATACCGGTATGCAGGAACGTGGAGTCCCCTATTGTGCAGACCACATCGTGGGATATATCGGAATGCGCGATCCCGCTCCCGACCGTAATGGACGCACCCATGCAGATCGTGGTATCCACGGCGCCCAGCTGGAGCCCCAAGGTATAGCACCCGATATCGCTGGGATAGATGGCGGCCGGGCCAAAGACCTTCTTTGCCGCATAGAACGCCGCGCGGTGGTGGCAGCCGGCGCAGAGGATGGGCGGGCGCAGGGGGAGATCCGGGACGGGTGTGGCGGCAACAAACGGGTTTTTCTCCAGGAACCCGGCCTTTTCCATGATCCCGGCTACAACGCCTGGAGAGAACTCACCTTCGTACGGTGCGTACCCGTTAATCTTCCCATAGACCGGGACACTGCCGGCAACCTGCCGGACTGCCTCTTCGACCACCGGGGCGAGCTCCTCGATGACCAGGATCTTCTCGTGCTTTTTTGCGAACTCTCCCAGCCAGGCCTCGTCAATGGGGTACGCCCCGATCTTCATGAACGAGACATGGGGAGGCAGGAGTTCCTGGACGTAAGCGGCCCCGATCCCGCTCGCAATGACGGCGGTCTTTCCACTGATGTTGTAATGGTTGAGTCCCAGTTCAATGAGGCGTTTTTTGAGCGCCGGCTGCTTCTCGTTGAGTTTTTTGTGCAGGACCCGGGTATGGGCCGGGATCACCACGTATTGCCGGGGATCTTTGTGGAACTCACCTTTCCGCGCACTGGGAACGACCGCGCCCAGGGCCACATCGCCCTTTGAGTGGCAGACCCGGGTGGTGGGACGGAACAGCACCGGCAGACTGAACTCCTCGGAAAGGGCAAAGGCCGTGGCTATCATGTCGTGCGCCTCCTGCACGCCGGTGGGATCCAGGCAGGGAAGTCGGGCGAAATGGGCATAGCACCGCGTATCCTGTTCGTTCTGGGAACTGTGCGCGAACGGGTCATCGGCGCTCAGGATCACAAGACCGCCCGTCACTCCGGTATAGGCGCTTGTCATCAGCGGATCGGCAGCGACATTGAGCCCCACATGCTTCATCGTGCAGATCGCCCGCAGCCCGCACCACGCGGCGGCAAGGGCATTTTCGAGCGCAACCTTTTCGTTCACCGACCATTCCACGTAATAGGACCGGTCTTTCTCTGCACGAAGGACATCGATCACTTCCGATGACGGGGTGCCGGGGTACCCGCTGACAAAACCGATGCCCGATTCAAGGCAGGCATGGGCGATAGCCTCATTTCCGAGAAGATAGTGTCGTTCCATGATCCCAGATCCCTTCAGGGTTACGTAGATTTTTGACATGGGGGCCTATAGCATTATCCTGTCCGCACGGACATTCACAACCTATAAAAAGTCCGGTGGAATATCTAATAAGGTAAATTTCAGGCAATCCGTTTGGGCCCGTAGCATAGCCCGGTGGTGCGCCCGGCTGATAACCGGGAGGTCATGCGTTCGAATCGCATCGGGCCCACTCTGTCTTCTTGTTTTCATCTGTTTTTCTGATAAGGAGCGACTGCTCTCCCGGTATTTTTTCAGGATATTAAAAAAGTTAAAAAAAATGCAACGTCAGGCTTTCGTCTTTGCGGCAAAGACAAAACCCATGACCTTTTCAAGTGCGGCAACGAGCTCCTGCTCCGTTTTCAGGTAGTCGTGCATGCCCTGGTACAGCATGAACAGGACATCATACCCGTACCGTTCGATGGCTGCCTTCGGTTCGATCGGGTTGAGGAAAGAGTCCGTAAGGAAACCGTCGTTGCTGTACATCAGCTCGCAAAGCCTGCCCCGTTCCGTGAGAACGCAGAACTGGTCGGTGATCTGCTTGGTGGGATCATCCGGGCGGAACGCAGCCGGGTCGGATTTTCCCAGGATGATCATCTTCTCGGTATAGTAGTTGGGGTCGTAGAGCTCGCCCTTGGTGTCCTGCTTGCCGATCTTGAGCAGGTTAAGACCTACTTCTTTTACCACCGGTTTTGCCAGGACCGTCATCCGTTTGAGGAGGTCCGCGTCATGGCTCCGGATTTCTTCGGACAACCTGCCTTCGGTTTTCTTCATCTCCTCGATCATCTGGGTCATTTTTGTAAAGCCGGCCTCAATCTCATCCATACCATATCACCTTCAAATGCCACATGAGCGTAAAACAAGAGTTGTTTTTTGCTCCGGCTATAAAATCACTCGTTTCTCCCCGCCACCCGCGCATGCGATGAATTTCGGGAGAGGAGATCGCCTATGAAAAAGTATTTCCGGTCCTTTTTGAGCCAGACCTCGGCATTAGTCCCGACCGGCAGGTCTTTCCCAATGACGATACCCTGATAGGTGGCAGTCCGGGCCATGACCGAGCCGGGCCGGAGTTTCTCGGTCACCACGCAGGAGACAGTCGTTCCGAGGAGAGGAAGGTTGAGCGCAGTGTAGTGCGACTCTGCTAACGCGTTCAGGATCCGGGACCGGTCTTTCTTTATCGCATCCGGAAAGTCCTTCTCCGCAAACGGGCCCGTGAACGGCCGCGCCGAATACCGCGTGACGTTGACCTTGGCGGGCCGGATCCGTTCGATCAGGGCAAGGGAACGGGAGAAGTCCTCTTCGGTTTCCCCGGGGAACCCCACAATGAAATCTGTTGCAATGAAGATATCCGGGTACCGCCTGCGAAAGGCAGAGACGATCTCCTCGAACTCCCGCACGGTATAGTCACGTCCCATCTGTTCGAGAATGCGATCGGAACCCGACTGGACAGGCAGGTGCACGAACCGGAAAAGATGATCGCTGTCAAAGGCATCAACGAGCTCGCCAAGGTGGCTGCCTGCCGTTGCCGGATTCATCATCCCGACACGTAGGCGGTAGTGTCCCGGGAGGGAACAGAGATCGGAGAGAAGATCCGGCAGGTGCTGGCCCGTATCGCGTCCCCATGCGCTGGTGTCCTGTGCAGTCAGCTGGATCTCGTATGCGCCTGCCCTTATACAAGCCCTGGTTTTTTCCCGGATCTCATGGAGGGGGAAACTCCTGAGTGACCCCCGGGCCCTGCGCGTGATACAGTACGTGCACCGCCCCATGCATCCCTGCGCGATCTGGACGATACCCGTATGATCGGGGCTGACAGGTTCAAGGGAGCGGGCTGCCTCGCGGATTGCATCGGGAGGGATGATGACCGGGGAGCAGACCGCAAGAATCGCCTCGCGCTGGACAAGGGGCATACAGCCGGTCACAAAAAGCGGTTTCTCCCGCAGGGCAGAGAGGCGCCGGAGCATGCGCCGTTCTGTGGGGCCCACCACCGTGCAGGTATTGACGACAACGGCATCTGCCTCTTCCGGGGAAGAAACCACGGTGCCCCCGTAATGCTCCATTACGGCGACAAGGTTTGCCGTATCCCCGAAGTTGTAACGGCAGCCGTAGGTCTCGATATAGACGCGTTTGCCTTTAAGCCCGGCAAACAGATCGACTGAATCCCGGGCGGTATCTCCGGACTGTTTCCCTTTCATGTACTTGTCAGGATCGTTGGGGCCCCGACCAGTTAAAAGTCGTTTTTTTAAGGATAAGCAGGGAGGGCAACCATTAATCCGTGATACCCATAATCTGTTTACCATGTTACGGATCGGACTGCTCGGCTGCGGCAATATCGGGCACATCATCGCCCGGCATGCAGAGGGATTTGTGATCCCGGCAGTCTACGATACCACGCCCGAACGGGCCGAAGAGATCGCCCGTCTCTGTAAAGGAAAAGCCTATGCAGATTTCGCCGGGTTTTTGGACGCAGATATTGATATCGTCGTAGAAGCAGCATCAGTCAGCGCAGCACGGGCACACGCGAAGGATGTCCTCCGGCATCACAAGGACCTCGTGATTATGAGCGTGGGGGCGCTCACCGACCGGAAATTCAGGGACGATCTCATGGCAACAGCCAGAACTGCAGGAAAGAAGATCTACGTCCCGAGTGGGGCTATATTCGGGCTGGACAACCTGAAAATCGGCCAGATCTCCCCCATCTCAAAACTGCTCCTGAAGACCACCAAGAGCCCGCAATCGCTGGGTCTCGATACTACGACCCGGCAGAGGATCTTCTCCGGTAAGGCGCACGAGTGCATCAAATCGTACCCCAAGAACGTGAACGTCTCGGTTGCCATGGGCCTTGCGGCCGGTCAGGATGCTGACGTGGAGCTCTGGGTGGATCCGGCAGCGGACAAGAACATCCATGAGATCACCATCGAAGGGGATTTCGGGGAGACCTACATCCGGGTGACCAACGTGCCCAGCCCGGAGAACCCGGCAACGAGTTACCTTGCGGCACTCTCTATCCTTTCCCTCCTGAAAAACCTTGACAGCCCGCTGGTTATCGGTACATAAAAAGTGAGGAGTCCGCTATGGTTTCGCTCGAATACCTGCTGAAATTTATTGATGAGGATGCACCGTATGGGGACGTGACCTCGGAGGCCGTCATTCCCGATATCTCCTGCCGTGCAGTGATCCGGGCCGAGCAGGACGGCGTCGTTGCAGGTCTTGAGGAAGCCGGTGCGCTCTTTTCCCACTTCGGCGTTGAAGTGCAGGAAGAGATCCTTGATGGTAATGCCGCAAGGAAGGGAGAGATCCTGCTGTCACTCTCGGGCCCGGCAAAGAAGATCCTGCTCGTGGAACGTACAGCACTCAATATCATCGGCAGGATGAGCGGGATCGCCACACAGACACGGGCCATGGCCGAGATCGTACGACAGAAAAATCCCCGCTGCAGGATCGCAGGGACACGGAAGACCTGCCCCGGCCTGCGCATACTCGATAAAAAAGCGATCGCACTGGGCGGAGGGGATCCCCACCGGACCGGGCTGAGTGACGGTGTGCTGATCAAAGACAACCACCTGGCCCTTGTTTCTGTCAGCGACGCAATCGCGCGTGCGAAGACAGCCAGCGTGTACCGTAAGATAGAGATCGAGGTGGAGAGCACCGAGGGCGCCCTCTCTGCCACCCGTGCAGGTGCCGACATCATCATCCTCGATAACATGACACCGGAAAAGATCCGGGCGACCCTTGCTGAGATCGAAGCGGCCGGCCTCCGGGACCGGGTCTCGATCGAACTCTCGGGAGGCATTACTGCGGACACGATCCGGGAGTACGCACGGACAGGTGCAGACTTAATCAGCCTCGGGGCATTAACCCACACGGTCAGGAACTTCTCGGTAACGCTGGAAATCCTTCAGTAGCAGCCACTGCGGATTATCGGGTTTGCTCTCCTTTTTACTTCCTCTAGGCACAGTCACAATGTTAATCATCCCAAATAACGTACGGTGGCCCTGAGGAGCACGGGAATGGAGACTTCCGGGGATCCTGTAACGGCACCGGAGATGGACACCGGGCAGGAAGAGAATAAACGCCTGCGGGTGCAGGAATACCTCCGGATGCTCAAAAGCCCGTACCTCCATTTTCGCTGGCATGCAGCAGAATCGCTCGGAGAAGAGAAAGATCCTGCAGCGGTCGGGCCCCTTATCGAAGCCCTGAAAGACCCGTACGTGGATGTCGGCTGGCTTGCGGCAAAATCTCTCGGCATGATCGGCGATCCCCGGGCAGTCGATCCCCTGCTCGGGCTCCTGAAATCAGAGGACAAGTGGCTCCGGACCGGTGCGGCATGGGGACTTGGGAAGCTCCGTGACAAGCGGGCAGTCGACACATTGATCCTGCTCCTGTCCGACCCCAAACACGGCGTCAGGCAGACGGCCGTATGGGCACTGGGGGAGATCGGTGATAACCGGGCCGTACCGGCGCTGACCGGCGCACTCAGGGATCCTGATGCAGGTGTCCGCACCGCAGCGCAACAGGCACTCGATACTTTTGTAAAGGCAAAAAAGGCCCCTGAAGCAGCCGCACAATAACAGGTTTATTGTGGCTGTAGTAGATTGGGTCTCTATTGGCTCTCCGCTATGTCATCGGCTGAGTTGACCACGATCTCTTTTTTTCCCTGATAGGTCTGGACGGTCCCGTAGAGGGAAACGGAACTCCCCTTCACAAAGGCCCGGTCCCCGGCAACCATAGCCGGAATAAAAACCGTGACATTATTGACCGTAAGCATGATATGGCCGCCATTGGAAAGGACGGTCGCCTTGTCGATGCTGCCCGAGAGGCTGACCAGCGTCCCGTCCGCAGACTGGTCGCTGTAGACCGATGCAAACGGCCCTTTGCCAATCTGGGCAAGGACGAGGTGGGCAACGACGACCGCGAGGGCGACCGCGATCAGCAGCATAACTGCCACCCGTTCCTGGCGCACGAACATACCTGATGGTTGTGACGGGGATTATAAATTACCGACAGGTTGATATGTTAACACTGTTAACACTACAACCATGTATCAGCAGACTTTACCCCCATCCTCGCGGACGGTCCTTGCGATACTGGACAGCGGGGGTGCCATGACCCACAAGGATCTGGTCGAGAAAAGCCGCCTTGCCCCGCGGACCGTGAGGTACGCCCTCAAGAAACTCAAGGAACGCCACCTCATCATCGAGAAGTTCAACTTCCGTGATGCACGACAGATTATCTACCAGAACAGACCCGTAATTTCATCAGAATCCCAGCCGGCACTCGTATGACCAAACACACCTGCACGCTCATGCACTGCGACAGCATGGTACGGAACCTTCTTCCCCCGATGAGAGCGGAGATGGTGTTCCGGCTCGTCAATAACCAGGGTCTCAGCCAGAGCGATGCGGCAAAACGGCTTGGTGTCACCCGTGCCGCGGTCTCCCAGTACATGAGCAGGAAGAGAGGGTACGGGGCGGTTGAACTGTCATCCGAACTCGATGCGATGATCGATCGCTGGGCGCTCGCCGTGATCACCGGAGAGAGCGATATCAATCTCTGCGACGTGTGCCAGTGCGCACTGAAAAAATTCTGAAACGTTGTCGTAAATCCGCCGCACCGCCGGTCTGAGTGTGGTTCCTGTTTTCGCGGATATTTTCCCTCCAGCCCGGGCTCCCCCATATCACGTCCGGATATGCCGGTAGTAATAGAGGAGGGCAAGCAGGCCAATCACCACAGCGACACCGGCAATTTTCAGGTAATCGGGAGGGGAATGGGGTGAGCGCACTGCGGGGCTCCAGTCCGCGTCAAAAACAGCGCGGAAATACCCGGCCACCGCCGGCTGCTCAATGATAACGCCGGCCTCCCGGTTGAAGTCAGGGGAGTTGGTGTTCCAGTTGATGCTGCTTACGAGAACTGCGCGATCATCAACGACCACTCCCTTGTTGTGGATCTTTTCAAGACCGGTTGCTGCAAGGTCGGCACAGCGGGCCTCGAGTGGCAGGTGTTCTGAGGCCGCGATCCTGTTGATGAGCGCCGCCATTTCATCATTGTCGGCCTCATCCTCCGTATTGTACCAGTAGGAATCAAGGAGCACCCGCACCTGTACCCCGCGGCGTGATGCATTGATCGCGGTCGCAAGGTAGGGGTTGAGGCGGGTCTTCGATTCATTGGTGATATACGCCTGCTGGATCTCAATGCTCTCCTGTGCGGAACTGATAAGATCCGTGATACCGGCGCTGGTATCCGGGGCAATGACCGGGGTGACCCGGGCGCCGGTAAACGTTACAGGTGCAAAGACCGCCGGCCGGGAGATCATGGTGTAGGTTTCTCCGGGTCCCGGTGTCCCGTATACCGGGGTCACCGCTGAACCCGAGGTATCGGTCTGGTACAGGTCACTGAAATACGCAGCAAGACGGGGATCCTCCATCACAACCCCCCAGCCGCGGTTCCCGGTCTCCCCGGCAGGCGGAAAGCCGCTGTGCCCGAAATTTTCACTGGTCACCAGCACCTCCCGGTCATCAATGATCACGTATTTCGCATGGTCGTACCGGTAGGGCACGTGCCCGCCTTCAGCTGATGCCATGGCAAGCACCGGAATGCCGCTCTGGTTCAACCGGAAAATCGCGGATTTTTCCGTAGAGGGGATCCCCCCGACCGGCCCGCCTTCGACAAGGATCTCCACATCCACCCCGCGCTTCTTTGCGCTTATGAGTGTACCGGTGACGTTCGTACTGGTAAGTTCATAGACATTCACCAGCACCCGGTGCTCTGCGGAGGCAACGGCACCGGAGAAGACCGCAAGGGAGCTGTCGGGTGAGACAAAAGCGGTGATCGTTACATTCTCAAAGCCCGTCCGGGTCAGGCGCGACTGCCCGAGCATGAGCGGCCGGGGATCCCAGACACCATCTTCGAGGTAATGCACCTGCCCCTGCCGGGGTGTCACATCCCCGGGCCACGCAATCTTCTGCACAAGCCGGCTGTTCTCGTACACCATCAGTTCATCGGCAGTATTGGCAAGGCGGAGGTGCGTCCCGGATACCACATCCGGTACATCAGGGGAATAATCCTGCCATTCGAAATCCGGGTACACCCCATGGGTCTTTTCATATGCGGTGCCGTTCCGGGCTATCGTGAGGGTGCCATCTATGACCGTGCCGCGGGGGAACCGGAAACCGCCATGGTTATCGGATATGGCGACACCGTCCAGCGACCCGTGGCCAGACAGGACGATGTACTCATCCGCATCATCGGGAAGATAGGGGTCCGGACAGAATTCGATGATCTGTACGGCGCCGCAGGTTACGATACCGATGCAGATGAGCAGGAATGCGGCAAGCGGACGACAGAAAGGCACGATATCTTCCCTTTTTAAGAGTCGCGGCATATAATGGTTGGGAGATGGAATTGCAGGCGAACACCAGACGGGATGAACACATGACTCCGGTAACCGTGGTGAAGGTGGGCGGGAGTCTTGCATCCCGCGGTGCAGAGATTATGCCCGTCCTTGGCTCTGCTCACCGGCCCCTGCTGATCGTGCCGGGAGGCGGGGCGTTTGCCGACCTTGTCCGGCAGTCGGGTGCCGATGGGGATGCGGCACACTGGATGGCCTGCGCGGCTATGGACCAGTACGGCTGGCTGCTCGCTGCACAGGGCATACAGACCACGACACGGATTGCACGACCCAAAAGCCCGCGTATCCTCCTCCCGTACTGCGCGCTGCGCAGGTACGACCCCCTGCCCCATTCCTGGGACGTGACCTCGGATACCATTGCCGCGTGGATTGCCGGCCGGCTCGGGGGCGATCTCCTCCTCCTGAAATCCGTGGATGGCATCACCGGTGCCGGAAAACTCATGGCGCAGGTAGAAACGCCCGTGGCCACTGATGTGGTTGATCCCCTGTTCATCCCCTATGTGCTCGAACACCGGATCCGGACCTTTATGCTTAATGGTACGGATCCTGCTCGCGTGAAACGATGGTTATGCGGGGAGCAGGTCCGCGGCACCGGCATTGGTACAACCTTTTAAAGGTACTAAAAGAGATACTATAGGAATCCATACCAAGGAAGAGGCTATCATGTCAGATAAGAAGTGTACGTCCTGCAGCGCTCCGCTTGCAGAAGAGGGCTCAACTGTGTTCGCGTGCCCCGCGTGCGGTGTCGAGATCACCCGGTGCTACCGGTGCAGGGAGCAGAGTATTCCCTACGTCTGCCCGAAATGCGGATTCGGGGGACCGTAAGGCATGGGAAGCGTTGTTGCAATTCTCAGGGTTATGCCGGAGTCACCCGAGGTTGACCTCGAAAAACTCAAAAAGGCCCTCAAAGAGAAGCTGCCCGGCATCCAGGATATCAGGGAAGAGCCGATCGGCTTTGGTCTCAAGGCGCTCAAGCTCGCCGCGATCGTGAACGATGCCGGTGGTGAGACCGATGCTCTTGAAGGAAAGCTCAGCGCGGTCCCCGGTGTCGAGCGGGCAGAGATCATTGAAGTAACCCTTAATTAAAGCGCAGGGATACTCTGGTGTCCCTGATAACAGGCTTTTTTTCCTGAATTATTAAAAAAGACTGGTAATCACACGCGGGATTTCTTCTGCCGTTTCGGCGCAGGCCCGATCTCCTTGTCGTTTTCCAGTTCTCCGACGATCTGCTGGATGGTCGAACGGATCTTCTCGACCGATTCGCGGTAGGCTATAACCTCGGATTCATCGATCCGGATGGTAACGGGGAACGCACCGTTTTTGTTAATGCGGGCCGGAACACCGATACAGACGCCACCGATCCCATGGACTTCGCTTTTCACGTACGCTGATACGGTGAGGATCCGGTTTTCATCGCCAAGGACGGTCTTGACCAGGGTTGCGATCGCTTCGCCGGGACCATAGACAGTCGATCCCTTGTTTTTTATGATCTGTTCACCGCTGGACTTCACGGACTGAATGAAATCCTGCACCGGCAGGTGTGCAAAGGCCGGCAGGTTGGAGATCTTGATCCCGCCAATCGTTGTCGCTGACCAGAGCGGCACCATGCTGTCCCCGTGCTCACCGATAATGCGGGTGTGGACTTCGCTGACATGCACCTTGAAGTAGCTGGCAATGAGGGATTTGAGCCGCATCGAATCGAGGTGCGTGCCAAGGCCAAAGACCTGGTTGGGTTTTAAGCCCGAATACTTCAGGGCAACGCAGGTCATCACATCCACGGGATTGGTCACCATGATGATCTTGGTATCCGGTGCAACGGCACCGATCGTCTTTGCCATCGGTGCGATGATCCGTGCATTCCCGAGCGCGAGGTCAAGGCGGTTCTGCCCCGGCCCACGGGGAGTGCCTGCGGTGATAACGACGATATCCGATCCGGCCACGTCCTTGAGGCTGGTGGTCCAGGTGACCCGGATATTGGTCCCCCGTGCTGCAAAGGAATCGGCAAAGTCCTGGGCAAGCCCTTTTAAAAACGCCTCACGCTCTTCGCGGCCGTACAGCAGGATTTCGTGGACATGCGGATCAACAGAAACTGCGTAGGCGGCAAACGTGCCGACATTGCCGGTAGCACCGATAATGGTGACTTTGGACATGGTATCACGAGAAGCGGGGACGTGTCATCGGTCGACTGTACGTTGCTCCTTTCACCAAAGTACCCATCCTCCGCCCCGTTACCCCATGGGCGCCGGATGTCTGCGGTAAGTCTGCTCCCTTCCGGGCCTGAACCGGTTCCCGCAGCGACAGGTCGCCACTCCCTCCGGAATTTTGATCCCTGGCCATCGACCTCATGGGACGAGGTTTCAACGTCAGGATACACAGGATCCGGCAGATCGTTGCAGCCTTCTTCAAACTTCGCCCCCCGCGTACCGACGGTTTCGGGTTACAAGTGACGCCGAGCCACCCGGGCTAGTCCCCATATCACTTGGGCTGCCGGTCAATAAATCCTTGTCACCTTTTTTGGCCGGCTCCTGTCGGAAAACCCGTGCGGAAATCTCTTTTTGTCCGGGGTCAGGGAATGAATACCTCGCCGCCCATCCGAGCACGCCAGTCGCTGACCAGAGCGGCGACTCCCTGTTTGTTGTCCTTGTCAAAAAGGTCCAGGGCAGCAAGGGGATGGGCATCCCGGGGGATGACATGGTCCAGGTACCGGAGATCCCCCTGGTACACCTCAATCTTCTGCGCCCCGGTGGTCTCTGCAACCTTTTGCGGATCGCGGACAACCGGCTGTCGGGCCATCTCATCGAGTGTTCTGGAGAAGTGCACATCCCCGGTTTTGAGATAGACCCGGTTAACCTGGAGATTAAACGCGGACCAGAACGCCGATGCGTACCATGCATCGTTCAGGACCACATGGGGGACCCCAAGGCATGCAGCCGTAAGGCCAAGCGTTCCTGCCCCCGAGCAGGCGTCTACAAAGAAGGGGACCGGGGGTGATCCCATCCGGGTGGCAACCGATCGCAGCTTGGGGTATCCCGCGCGGGGGAACTCGACATGGATGAGGGACTGCTGCTTGTAGATGACCAGGGGGCCGGTTGCAAGCGGGTAGATATCCGCCCGGACATCGCAGCCGGCAAGGAGCGTATAGGTCCGCGGGGACTCTTCCGGACTGAGGGAGACGAGCCCCGGGATGTAATCGGCAGTCCTGACTACGCCCCGTATCTCGGGTACTTCGGCAACAATCCTCTTCGCGGCCTGTTCATGGACCCGGCCCGAGAGCAGCAGGAGGGATTTTGCCGGAAGGAAGGGGGGCCGGTCCAGCGCGAGACCCGGGTGGATCAGGGGCGAACCGACGGCAAGAAGCGGGTCTTTCGGGCTAATATCCCCTTCCTCCTGCAGGATCACGTACATATGGGCAAAAACTTCGTCGATAAACCGTTTGCCGCAGGAGCAGGGGGCCGCATACTCCGGGGTGGGGAGGGGGGCACGTTTGTCAAGGACCCGCATGACACACTTTTCACAGGGTGTAAACCGTGTGGGAAGGTCCCGGAGGATCTCCGGTGCTGATTGTACGCAGTCACCACCGCATGCAGGACACTCCATGGTGCTTGCTGGTATCTCCTGCCATAGATACTTTGCCAAAATATCCGGGGCCCGGGATATTCGTCCCGGGTCCGGCACATATTCCAGCCCGACCCCCTTTACAGGTCCCCGGCAATTCCGACGAAGATTGTGATCGTCTCAGCACTTTTGCACCACGTGACCCCCAGCAGGGTATGCGATATTCACTGTAAGAAACGGGCAATTTGCCGGGGTGAAGATACTAATTATGCCATGCGATCCGTAAAGAGGGGTCACACGATCCCTTTTTGTTATTACCCCGTGCACCTGCCACGGGTACGACAGGAAAAGGAGACCGGACAGACCCTGCGGTCAGACAGCAGATCACAAAAAGGAGAAATGGGCCTGATGCGATTCGAACGCATGACCGCCCGGTTATGAGCCGGGCGCTCTAACCGGACTGAGCTACAGGCCCATGAGCGCCGCCAACAGGACTCGAACCTGTGACATGCTGGTTAACAGCCAGCCACTCTACCAACTGAGTTATGGCGGCAGCAGTTTCCTGTGCCTTAATAGATTCTTTGTGAGTCTTTTTAAAGGTAACGAAGGGAAGGAATAACCGTCCTGACCCGCCGGCCACCGGGGCAGGATCTGCAAATACTCCAAATCCGCGGAGAAAATGCCACTCAGGGCCGTTTCATCGCGTTCACAAGGCTGACGATATCGTCCAGGTCCTCATTGAGGTGCGCGAAGAGTTCCCGGGTCTGGCTGGTGGCCACCGCTCCTTCCGGGGATGCGCGGATGTAGCCCAGCTGTTCTAGCACGTGGAGGGAATAGCGGATACGGTGAGAGGGAAGGTCGAGGATCTCGGAGAGCTTCATGATGCCGATCGGCTGGTGCTCCGCCACGGTCCGGGCCACCTCGATGTGCCGGCTGAGGAGTTCGATCTCCTCCTTCATCTTCTTGAGCATCGCATCGTTTGCGGAACCGCTCCCGCTCTCCCTTGTAGTAATCCTTTACCTCAATGCTCATCAAGCCATGCTTTGGTCTCGCGGTAGCTCTTCACAAAGTTCCAGGAGAGCACAAGAGCGATGACCAGCAGGATTACGAATAAAGGGATGCGGTACGGCGCCGGGGCAAGGAAAAAGAACAGGACTGACAGTGCAACCAGAAGGATAATTGCATTGAGCTGGACCGCCAGCCGGTAGAATTTCCACTTGAACTGTTCTTTTGTAGTTTCGTCCATTACCCGTACGTTAGAATCCGAAAATAAAAGTACTTGACGTTTCAGCGCATACACGTACGGCAATGGATCCACTGGACGCTGCCATGAAGACGTGCGGGGCGGATGCCTTTGTGCACTATGCCACGGGAGAGGACGCCGATATGCGCTACCTTACCCGGTTCGTGATGCATGACTCCTTTGTCTTTTTCAAACGGCACAGGCAGCGGGGGACCATCATCGTTCCCCAGATGGAGGCCGAACGGGCGTCGCGGGAATCGGTTACTGCCGTTATGACTCGGACGCAGGCAGGACTGCCCGATATCCTCAAGAAAGAAAAGGACCCCTGGAAGGCGATCGCCCGTATGATCGCCAGGCAGGCCGGAAAAAAAGTCCTTGTATCGCCCGCTTTTCCCGCAGTGCTCCTACGGGCGCTCGAAGAGCATGTGCAGGTGATCGTGGATGCGGGAACCGTGGAAAAAGTCCGGGCAAAAAAGAGCCCTGACGAGATCCGGCTCATGCAGGACGTGCAGAAAAAGACCGAGCGGGCGATGGCCCTGGGGATCTCGCTCATCAGGCATGCGACCGTAAAAAAAGGCGTCCTGTATCACGAAGGGACACCGCTCACCTCGGAACGCATGCGGGTGGCGATGCACAAGCAGCTGATGGATGACGGGTGCCGTGCCGTGGAGACGATCATCTCGTGCGGGGAGGATACCGCGTTTCCCCACATCATCGGGAGCGGCCCCCTAAAGCCGCACGAACCCATCGTGATCGACATGTTCCCGCGGGACGAGGCTTCGGGATATTATGCCGACATGACCAGGACCGTCTCGAAAGGAAAGCCGGGTGCCCGGATCGTGGAGATGTACGAAGCGGTCAGGGAGGCCCAGCTGGTCGGGATCGCGCAGATAAAGGCCGGTGTCTCCGGGGCAGATCCCTATACGGCTGTTGTTGACTATTTCAGGGACCGGGGATACGAGAGCGATACCCGGGGGTTCATCCACAATCTCGGGCACGGGGTCGGGCTCCAGGTCCACGAACTTCCCACGATCGGGCCTTCCGGGGTGGCACTTGAGGCCGGGGCCGTGGTCACGGTTGAACCCGGGCTCTATTACCCGGGTATCGGCGGCATCAGGCTCGAGGATATGGGTGCGGTCCGGGCCAGGAAGTTTGCCAATTTCACCCGTTTTGAGGAGACGCTGGTAGTATGACCGCGATGAAAGACGACGTACTTGAGAAGTACATTGCCGCAGGGAAACTTGCCTCTGCAATCCTCAGGGAAAGTGCGCAGGAGATCCGGGTGGGACGTTCCTTCCGGGAACTGGTCGAATCCGTGGAAACCCGGGTCCGGGAGAACGGAGCTGACCTTGCATTCCCCCTCAATGTCTCCTTAAACGAGGATGCGGCACACGACACGGCAGCGCCAGGTGACGAGCGGGTCTTTGCCAAAGGGGATGTGATCAAGCTCGATCTCGGGGTGCAGATCGATGGTTACATTGCCGACACCGCCACAACAGTCGACCTCGGGAAGAACACGCTCCTTCTTGATGCCTCCCGCGAAGCCCTCGAAGCAGCGATCCGCCTGGTAAAGCCGGGAGTGACCGCAGGCGAGATCGGGACGGTCGTGGAGCGCGAAATCGCCAGCCGGGGCTACCGGCCCATCGCCAACCTCACTGGCCACGGTCTTGGCCGGTATGTCCAGCACCGGGACCCGACGATCCCCAACATTGCTATGAACGGCGGGGCCGTGCTCGAAGAGGGCACGGCTTTTGCGGTTGAGCCATTTGCCACGACCGGCAGCGGCAGGGTCGGGGAAAAGACCCGGATCGAGATCTACTCGCAGATCGCAGAGAAGCCGGTCCGGGTCCCGTCTGCCCGCGCTGCCATGGAAAAGGTGCGGGAACGCCATGGGCTCCCGTTCTCCCGGCGCTGGCTCAATGATAAAAAAATGGACCTGGCCCTCCCGGGCCTGGTGCGATCCGGGATCCTTCACGGGTACCCCGTCCTCGCCGATATCCCGGGCTCGCTTGTGTCCCAGCACGAGCACACCCTTATTGTAACCGCCGACGGGTGTATCGTCACCACCCGGTGATGGGATAGGTATAAGGATTCAGGCGGTAAATAATAAAGGTTACAGCCATGTCCGGAGATTTGGATAGCCTGCGCATCATGGAAGTCCTGCTGACTGCAGAAATTTTCAACCAGAACCCGACGCTCGATCTCAACGACCTGACACCGGCCTGCCGGGAGATCTTCTGCTCCGGAGACACCAAGACCATCAAAAGGCCGGTGTATGTCAGTGACGGGCTGATCAAGCGTACGCTCAGTATCGTGGACGCCCATGATAAGATCGCAAAAAACCCGTTTGTGTCCTACGAGGAGTTCGGGCAGCGCCTTAAGATAACAACTCTTAAGCCAGCTGCCGAATGGTTCCTTGCGCAGGGGGGTAAAGAGCTCGTCGTCCAGAACCCGGCACTTGCCTTTTTCTTTGAGTCGTTCGATGGCACGGGGGTTTCCTACCATGATGTGCGCCGGGCAAACCCGCCGTATGAGGACACGCGGGCAAGCCTCGATGCCCGGATCTCCAAGCTGATCGGCGAGGACGAGAAGCTCCGCGGTGCGCTCGATCTCGTGATCGTAAGCGCCCCGGAAGAGGTCGAGCAGCGGATGGACGATCTGGTCTGTTCACCCGAACAGACTGCCATCATCAGCAAGATTCACCATGCGCTTCACCACCGGGACTTCCTCAACCGCCACCGGATCTACGAGGTTGGAAAACTCCTGTTTGTCGGCCCGCCCGGGACCGGGAAGACCTCGCTCGCGCTCGCCATGTCCCATTCCATGCACATGCCCGTGCTCGAGGTCAGGCTCTCGATGATCACGTCCCAGTACCTGGGAGAGACCTCAAAAAATATCGATAAGATCTTCGAGCTTGCCAAAAAACTCTCCCCGTCCATCCTCTTCATCGACGAGTTTGATTTTGTCGCAAAGAGCCGTGTCACGGATGACCACGGCGCAATGAAGAGGGCGGTCAATGCACTCCTGAAAAATATCGACCGGATCAGCCTGGTGAAAAACGGCGTCCTTCTGATCGGGGCGACCAACCACCCGCAGCTGCTGGACGAAGCGGCATGGCGCCGGTTCGACGAGGTCGTGGAATTTTCCCTGCCCAATGAGGAGATGCGCAGGGAGATCATCAGAAGTGTCACGTCGTCCATGTCCTGCTCCTGCGACTACCAGGAGATGGCAGCGCTCACCGAAGGGTTCTCAGGGGCAGACATCCGGATGATGATCAAAGAGGCGCTGCTCTCGGCACTCATGGACAAGCGCGAGACCATCGAGACCAGGGACCTTGAGACCGGTATCCGGATGGTCCGGAACCGCGACGCGATCCGGAACCTGAACTGGATGTAACATGAAAGTCCTCCTGCTGGGTACCGGGGATGCCATCGGGACTCCCAAGATCGGGTGCGACTGCCCCCAGTGCCGGCATGCGCAGGAGACCGGTACCGGCAGGCTGCGGACGTCGCTCCTGATCGAGGAGGGAGGCCGGCACATCCTTGTGGACACCTCCCCCGACCTCCGGCAGCAGCTCCTCCGGGCCGGGTCGCCCCATATCGATGCCGTCCTCTGGACCCACGGGCATTACGACCATTTCATGGGTTTTGGCGAATTCTACCGGGTCCAGAAATGCCCGCCGGTGTATGCCGCCGAACCGGTGCTCCGGTACTGCGGCGGGACCTTCCGATTCCTTGAGTTCGAACACCACCCCGTGGAGCCGTACGTCCCCTTCGACCTCTTCGGGATCAGGATCACGCCGTTTCTTGTGCGACACCCGCCGGCCTACACCTGCGGCTTTGTCTTCGAGGCCCACGGGGCACGGGTGGGATATACCTCGGATACCAACCGCGACATCCCGGAAAAGAGCCTCGACCTGCTCAAAGACCTCGACCTGCTTCTCCTTGACGCCCTGGTGCCCTCCCATACCAGGATTGTCAAGCACATGAACTATCTCGATGCCTGCACGCTGGCGGAAAGCCTTCACCCCAAGGAATTCCGCTGCATCCACGTCAGCCACGTGATGCCGTGGGAGTACCCCCACCTCGCGGAGGACGGCAACGTCTTCGAGTATGTGTAAAACAGGAGGGGATCACGTCCCTGCCGCCCTCACCCATACCTTAATAGTTCACAGGTTCCCAAACATAGGTGCATGATTGTAAAAGTACTTGAACTCGAAAAAGACAAGGCACGACTCGTCATTCAGGGGCAGGGTCACACATTCATGAATGCCCTTGTTGAGGAGATCCTGACCGATCCGGACGTCGATGTCGCAAAATATACCATCGAGTTCCAGTTCTCCGACCCCGAGCTGCTGGTCACCACCAAGAGCGCCAAGAAAAACCCCCTGACCATCATCAAAAAAGCCTGCAAGCGGGTCTCCGGCAACTGCGACGAGCTCCTCAAGGATCTCTCAAAGAAGAAGTAGATCAATTCACGAGATCTTTTTTCCATATTTTTTTTACAAAGCGCCAAACCGCAACGGACGGTTCCGTTCACCGAATTCTGATCCGGACTGTCCAAAAAAGAGATTGTGCCGGGCGGAGACGGCAGCGGGAGATCGTTTCCGCCTGAAATGCAGCCTTATTCCGCTTTCTCGGTAAAGACGATCGATCCCGATATCCGTGAGATCTTGATCTTCACGCTCTGGCCGGGTTTTGCATTCGAGACATACATGATGTAGCGGCCCATCTTCACTACGCCGTCCCCGCGCTTGGAGAGCGACTGGATCTCCACGTCCATGACCTGGCCCTCTTCGAGATTTTCCGAGACCGGTTCGGTTCTCGCCTTGCGCTTCCGGACCGGGCGGTGGCCGCCGCAGGCATCGCAGCGGAGGAGGAGGACCCGGTCGTCCTTGACCAGCCGCGTATCGGGCTTCCCGCACTCGGAGCAGATCACGTAGTCATCGACGTAACTCTTGATGATCATCCGGATCTGGGAGATCTCGAATTTACCGTTGAATATTGCCCGGTTGCCATCGATCTTCCCGGAGGTCCCCAGTTCTCCAAGGATATATTTCATCAGGTGGTCTTTGTCGCGACGGACTTTGTCAGCGATCTCGGCGAAATTTTCAAGGATGGTAGTCTTTCCCTCGATGTATGCCTTGGCCTCGGGGACGACAAAACGTTCCGAAGATGCACTTTTTTCAGAAATATGGGAATAGGCTTTTTTCAGGAGATTGTCGTAAGAGTCCGTCATACCAGTATATTCTAAGGGATGCCGGGATGCAAAAGACTTTCCCAGACCCGGTTTTTCCATCCCCTCCCCGTATCGGATCACATCAGTTTGGGCACGGCCGATGTTACGAACGTGACCAGCGTCGCAGTCGCCTCATCGTCCTCGATATCTTTCTGGTTGATGGACACGAACCCGGCAAAGTTCATCCCCTTTGCCTCGATCCATTTCCTGAACACTGCATCGCTCTCACCGGGCCGGCCGCCACAGGTGACAAACGCAACCGCACGTTTCTTCTGGCAATTGTCAAGGGCACCAATGATCGAATGGATGGCCGGGGTCGGCTTGAACGCCCAGACCGGGGATCCGAAGACCAGGAGATCATATTCCCTCACATCCAGGTGCGATGGCTCGATCGTGGTGGTATCTTCGCTCCGCGCTGCCTTGCACTGCATAAGAAAACGGGTCAGTGCGAGGTGTTCTGCACGGTCGGTCACTTCGACCAGTCTGCTGTCAGGAATACTGGACGCAATATGCTGGGCGACATGGCGGGTATTGCCGGTCTCCGAGTGGTAGATGATGCAGATCTTCATACAGAGTAAAGCGTACCCGTTCCCCAAAAACTTTTCACCTGCCCAGAGCGGGCAGTGTACAGGGATGTAAAAAAAAGAAAACAGGGGTGAAGATTATTTCCTGAACTGGGGCATCATGGCCCGCACTTCTTTTCCGGTCTCTTCGAGAAGGTGTTCCTCGTCAGCTTTGGTGAGGGCATTAAAGACCGGGCGGTTGACCATATTTTCGAGCATCCATTCCTTCGCAAACTCACCGCTCTGGATCTCGGCAAGGATCTCGTCCATTGCCTCGTATGCCTCCGGGCCAATGACCCGGGGCCCCCGGGTCAGGTCGCCGTACTGTGCCGTGTTGCTCACGTACTGGCGCATATTGGTCAGGCCGCCCTCGTAGATCAGGTCGACGATCAGTTTGAGCTCGTGGCAGACCTCAAGGTAGGCCATCTCGGGAGCATAGCCTGCATCCACGAGGGTCTCGAACCCGGCCTTGATGAGCGATGATGCACCGCCGCAGAGGACAGCCTGCTCCCCGAAGAGATCGGTCTCGGTCTCCTCGCGGAAGGTGGTTTCAAGGACGACAGCGCGGGTTGCCCCGATCCCTTTTGCATAAGCGAGCGCTGTCTTGTGGGCCCTGCCCGTGTGATCCTGGTTGACAGCGATGAGGGCGGGGACACCCTTGCCTTCCTCGTACTGCCGGCGCACCATGAACCCGGGGCCCTTGGGTGCCACCATGATCACATCGACATTGGCCGGCGGCTGAATCTGGCCGAAGTGGATGTTGAAACCATGGGAGAACATCAGGACCTTGTTCTCGGAGAGGTGGGGCAGGATCTCGTTTCTGTAGACTGCCGCCTGAAGCTCATCCGGCAGGAGGATCTGGATGATATCTGCCTTCTTGGCTGCCTCGGCAACGGTCATGACGTTCATGCCGTCCTTTGTAGCCGCATCCCAGCTCTTCCCCTTGCGCAGGCCGATAACGACGTCAAGGCCGCTGTCCCGTAAGTTCAGCGACTGCCCGCGTCCCTGCGACCCGTATCCGATCACCGCGATCTTTTTGCCTTTCAGCACCGAGAGATCGGCGTCGGATTCATAGTATTTTTTCATCATAGACTAATCCCTTTGATATCAGCAACAAAGCACATAAATATTATATGAAAAAACTAAAGAAGCACACTTGGAAAACCATCTGGGATGCGATGACTTATTAATCAGGTAAAAATGAACAAAGCCCCGGACCAGCCGTTCAGCGGGAAACTCCCTGATGTTCAGGCCACATCGCCCGATGTCAGGATCAACCTGACCAGGGTCGGGGTAAAAAATGTAAAAAAACTCGTGGAAGTTACCCGCCCCGACAAGAGACCGGTTGTTTTTATCTCGAACTTCGATGTCTACGTGGACCTGCCCGGCAGCCTCAAGGGTGCCAACCTCTCACGGAATTTTGAAGTGATCGACGAGGTCCTCCAGCAGGCTATCGACGGGGAGGTCAAGGAGATCGAGAACCTCTGCAGTGCCGTGGCACGAAAGCTGCTCGACCGGCACGAGTATGCCGACCGCACGGAAGTGCTCATGCGCAGCGAGTTCATGGTCAAGCGCGAGACCCCGGTAAGCCACACGACCTGCCACGAAGTGGTCAAGGTCCATGCACGGGCGATTGCAAAGAGGACTTTCCGCGAACCAATCGTGAGAAAGAGCATCGGCGCCGAGGTCACCGGCATGACGGCATGTCCCTGTGCCCAGAACATCATGAAAGAGCGGGCCAATCACGTCCTCGAAAGCCTGGGTATCGACCAGAAGACCATCGACACGTTCTTTGCCGAGGTCCCGATGGCCACTCACAACCAGCGGGGCCGGGGGTTCCTCTGTATCGAGACCGACGACGACCAGCATGTTGACCTCGAGAAGATTATCCGGATCCTCAAGGAGTCGATGAGCGCCGGCATCTACGAGCTCCTCAAACGCGGTGATGAGAGCGCCGTAGTGCTTGCCGCGCATAAAAATCCGCGGTTTGTGGAAGACTGCGTCCGGGAAATGGCAAAGAAAGTCCTGACCGGATTTGACTACCTTCCGGGCGATGCCGTGGTCACCATCAAGCAGACCAATGAGGAAAGCATCCACCAGCACGACGCGTATGCCGAACGGAGGGCTACGCTTGCAGAACTGCTGGACGAGCTGAACGGCGAGCGGAAAACATCCGGCTGAAAGATACAAAAAGAATAATACCGGCCCGGAAATAATACCGGTTCACATATTTTTCCGGCCATCCTGCGCGGCGGAAGAAAAACCGCAATTTCCACACTGTTTTTATTTTAACGACCGATTTTTCGAGATATTCCCGTTCCGGGTACCGGGAAATTAAAACAATAAACGTTATAACAGGGGTCGTTGTAGATAAAACTGAACGTACTTTGTACGGTCAATTATCTCTAGAGATGAGAGATGTATAGAGTAATTTTGTACCGCAATTTGAACAACGCAACATAACATGAGGCGATAATATTGTCGAAAGTTGTAGAGATTTCCCCAACCACAAGACATGAGGGACACTCCAAGCTTGTCTTGAAGGTCAACGATCAAGGTATCGTGGAGACGGGTAACTGGTGTTCCATTACCCCGGTGAGGGGCGTCGAGAAGCTTGCCGTTGGCAAGACCCCCGAACAGGTGCCAAAGATCGCATCCCGTGTCTGTGGTATCTGCCCGATTGCCCACAACCTTGCGGCTACTGAAGCGATGGAAGCATCCATCAAGTGCGAGATCCCGAAGGATGCCAAGGCACTCCGTAACATCCTGCAGCTCGCAAACCGGCTGCACAGCATTGCACTGCACGACATTCTGATCCTGCCCGACCTGTATATCCCGGGCACTGAGACGCAGATCAACCCGTTCACCGCGGAAGAGCCGGTGCGCACCGTTGCAAAGCGCATCCAGCGCCTCCGTGAGATCGGCCAGACCATCGGCCAGATTGCCGGCGGCGACTGCATCCACCCGCGGAACACCCGTATCGGTGGCATGTACCGGAACTGCTCCGACCAGGCCAAGATCAAGATGTACGACCTCGCCAAGGAAGGACTTGTCCTTGCCAAGGCCCAGATGGACTTCATGATCGCGGTCCTCAGGAACTACCAGGCCCGCGAGAGCGTCAGCGTTGGCGGCATGAAGGTGCCCCTGCCCAAGACCCTCGGTTACCACAACCAGGGCTACATGGCAACCCACGCATTCTACGGCAGCTCAAGCCTTGACGAATGCCCCACCTGGGACATCAACCGGTTCAAGGAAGTCCGGCCATGGGACTGGTACATGGGTGAGATGGAAGTCTCGCTCGAAGAGCCCAAGTACCCTGTTGGCGGAACCACCAAGCTCGGCACCAAGGTCAACCCCCAGATGGAGGCCTGCACCGGTATCCCGATGTACGATGGCCAGCCGGTCGAAGTCGGCCCGCGTGCCCGTCTTGCAACCTACAAGAACTATGACGAGAAGGGAACGGTCGGCCAGAACATTGCCCGTGAGATGGAGTACACCGACAGCCTGTACGAGATGATCGACCAGATCGATGCACTCGACCCGAACGGTAAGGTTGTTGCAGACTACATCCCGAACGGCGATGGCTCCCTCGGCTGGGCAACCAACGAGGCACCCCGTGGCTGCGATGCCCACATTGCCCGTGTCAAGGACTGGAAGGTCCAGTACTTCAGCATGCTCGTCCCGACCACCTGGAACTTTGCGACCTGCAGTGCAGCCCTCACCGGTGCACCCTGGCAGCTCGCCGAGGTCATCATGCGCGGGTACGACCCCTGTGTCTCATGTGCAACCCACATGATCGTACTGGATGAAGACAACAAGTTAGTGGCTCAGAAGCTCATCCAGTGAGTGTTTCCCTGATGCTGTATTCGGAGATCGTGATCGTGGGGTGCGGAAACCCCCTCTTCGGCGATGACGGCTTTGGACCTGCGGTGATCGAGGAGTTGGAGAAGCTCACACTTCCCGACAATATTACAATACAGGACGGTGGCGCTGGCGCCCCGCACTTTATTTTTAATATCCTTGATCCCAGCGTGACGAAGAAACTCATCGTTGTGGATATTTCAGATTTCAATGCAGAGCCGGGATCAGTAGCGAAATTCCCCGGCGAGAAACTGAAACCGGGAACCTACACCGACCCGCATACCTGGGACGGAGAGGATCAGCTCTGTCGTATCAGCGAAAAGATTCCTACGACCGTGATCCTGTGCCAGCCGGGAAAGCCCATCAAAAAGGGAGATGCCGATGTAGACATGGACCTTTCCGATGTGGTGAGAAATGCGATCCCGAAAGCGGTCCGGGTAATACTCGAAACGATTGGGGTGGATTATGGGACTACTATCAATCTTCAAGAAGAAGGAAGCCGGCGCGGAACCGCAGAAGCCTGCGGTCACCAAGAGCGCTGAAGCACCAAAACCAGCAGAAACAAAAAAGGAGGTTAAGCCTGTGGCAGATAAGATTACATTAGGTTACACACACCTGAGTGGGTGTACCGGTTGCACTGTGGCACTCGCAGACAACTATGCCGGATTATTAACACTCCTCGACAGATATGTCGACCTGAAATACATGCCAACCCTGGCAGATGTCAGGCACATCCAGAAGGTCGATGTTTCATTCGTTGAGGGATCCGTCTGTATTAACGACAAGCTTGCAGTAGAAGAGATCAAGGAGACCCGTGAGAAGTCAGCAGTGGTCGTTGCCCTCGGCGGCTGCGCCTGCTATGGCAACATCACCCGGTTCTGCCGCGGCGGTCAGCAGAACCAGCCGGCCCACGAGGCATTCCTGCCGATCGGCGACCTGATCAAGGTCGACGTGTTCATCCCCGGATGCGCACCGACCCCGCAGATGATCCGGAACGTCGCGGTCATGGCATACCTGCTCCTCAAGGGCACCAAGGAACAGAAAGATCTCGCAACTGCATTCCTGACTCCGCTCATGAAGTTGGCACAGGGCTGTGAAGCCTGCGCCTGCGACATCATGACCAGCGTGATCAACCAGGGCCTCTGCATGGGATGCGGCAGCTGTGCTGCAGCCTGCCCGGTCAACGCCATCACCATGGAGTACGGTAAGCCCCAGCTCGAGCGCGACCTGTGCATCAAGTGCGGCGCCTGCTCTGCGCAGTGTCCGAGGAGCTTCTTCAACACTGATGTCATCAGCGAGTACGAGGCGATCAACGAGGCCATAATGGCGGCACTCCAGTGAAGGTGATTGAAATGGGAGCAGAACTCGGTAAATACAAATCATGCATCTCAGCCCGGAGCACCGACAAAGAGGTTCTCAAGCACGCCCAGGACGGCGGTATTGTCACGTCCCTCTTTGGATATGCCCTCGACGAGGGAATCATTGACGGCGCTATCGTTGCGGCGAACAAGGAATTCTACGCAAAGTACCCGTCCAAGTGTATCCAGGACAACTCAAGCTTCGACATGATCGAGCCCTGGAGACCGATCCCGGCGATCGTCAACACCAAGGCTGAGCTGCTTGCAGCGGCCGGAACCAAGTACAACATCAGCCCGAATATGGCACTCCTCAAGGAGGCAACCCGGAGCTTTGGCCTGGACAAGGTCGGTATCGTCGGCACCCCGTGCCAGATGCAGGCAGTCCGCAAGGCACAGCTGTACCCGGTCGGCATGCGGGACGTCCCCGCGAGCATCGCCCTTGCAGTCGGTATCTTCTGCATGGAGAACTTCCCGTACCAGAGCATCCTCCAGCTCGTGGAAGACCACGCGGCAATGAAGCTCGAGTCCGTCAAGAAGATGGAGATCGGAAAGGGCAAGTTCTGGGTCTACGGCAAGCGCGGACAGGTCGTTCAGCTGCCGCTCAAGGTGACCCACAAGTACGAGCAGCCCGGCTGCCACGTTTGCCTCGACTACGTTGCAAACCTCGGCGATATCTCTACCGGCTCCGTTGGCAGCCCCGATGGCTGGTCCACCATCTTTGTCAGGTCAAAGATCGGTGAGGCAGTCTGGGCGAAAGCAATCGCAGCAGGTATCTTTGAAACCCAGCCCATCGAGAAGGTCAAGCCCGGTCTTGAACTCGTGACCAAGCTCGCAAACGAGAAGATCACGAAGAACAAGAACACTCTCGAGGCCCGCAAGACATTCGGTGTCGGCAAGGCTCTCCGGAACCCCTACCTCTAAATTTTTTTCACGTTTTTATCCCTGCACGAACTGTGCGGGACGGGCACTCTTTTAAAAAAGTCCGACCGGATGGTCAGAATACCGTCCAGTTCTTGATCTCCCGGATTGAGGCGCCAGGCTTAAGGTGCTGGAAAAACCCGCTGACAGCGCCCTGCAGTGCAGCTTCTTTTGAAGGATAGCTCCCGGTGTCGCGGTGATAGTCTTTTTCCCCTTTATCCCGCACGGCAAGGTTTGCAATACCGTGATACACGCTGCCCGAGCGTATGATCTTGATTTTGAGGGGGACTTCGACATCCCTGATATCGAACGCGTAGACTCCGACAAGTTCGCGTACCTGCAGGATGTCCGGGTATTGCCGGACAATCTCGTCGTCAGGTGCTGGTGTCACACCCGGATATGGATTGCCGGTAGGGAAAAAGGGATCCGTTTTCACCTTGTCCGTTACAGTTCCTGCACGGGTTATCTCGTGACTGGAAAAACGGGCCGGATGGCCAATAAACTGCCGGCAGATTTATACAAAACCGGGAAGGGATCTGCGCCTTTGCCTCCGCGCACAGATCATTTCCGGCGGGAAACGGAAGCAGGATTCATTCATGGCCGGCCCCGCAACCGCAGACTTTATGCCGCTCACCAAGGTACTTTCTAAGAAGTTCATGACCAGAAAGTGCGGAAACTGTGGTGCGCCGGCCCCCGACACCAGCTCGCGGTTCTGCGACCTGTGCGGGGCGCCGCTCGTGGAAGAGCCCGTCCCCAAGCGGGGGCTGCCGGTCTGCCCTTCCTGTGGTGCTACCGTTTCCGATAAACAGGCTCAGTTCTGCGATGTCTGCGGCGCACCGCTGGCAAAACCGGTCTGCCCTTCCTGCGGAGCTCCGGCGCCCTCGTCCCGCTCGAAATTCTGCACCCGCTGCGGCGCCACCTTCGGTCCACCGGTCCCCGGGAAAAACCGCGCACCCCCTGTTGCGGAGCCGGTCGTGGTGAAGCCAAAGAAAGGGCGACAGCCGGAACCTGCTGCGGAGCCCGAAGAAGAATGGGATCCTTGGTCCGACGGCGATCCCCTCTACGATAT
>Ga0335071_10001044_pt1 | contig 29962 bp, 21 predicted proteins | sample Lox_Sample_15_FD_206724 | JGI IMG/M metagenome (GOLD analysis project Ga0335071, IMG submission 206724) | Soil microbial communities from Loxahatchee National Wildlife Refuge, Florida, United States - Lox_Sample_1.5 | ecosystem: Environmental > Terrestrial > Soil > Wetlands | place: USA...
GTGCTGCTCTGCGTCCGCCGGGCGCGGGGCCCCCGCGAGCGGCCGCGCGCGGCGACCTCCGGCGGCCCCCCCGGGCCCCCGCGCTGCCGCCGTCGGGCGCCTCGCGCGGCCGCGCGCGGTGGCCGCGATCGATGAGGACGCAGAGCTGCACGCGGCGCGGGCGTCCATGGTCGAAGAGCGCATCGAGCGCGGCACGGATGGTGCGGCCGGTGTAAAGCACGTCGTCGCAAATCACGACGTCGCGGCCGTCGACGTCGATTCCGATGGCGCCTGGAGTGACCACGGGCCGAACGCCGGCCGTGGAGAGATCGTCGCGGTAAAACTGGATGTCAAGAACGCCGGTTTCGACGGCGCGCTTCTCAATGCCGGAGATGAGCTTCCCCAGCCGCTCAGCGAGCGGAATGCCACGGCGCTTGATGCCCACCAGCGCCAGGTCCGCGCTGCCGTTGCTCTTCTCCACGATTTCGTGGGCAAGGCGCACAAGCGTGCGCTCAATCTCCGAGGCGGACATGAGACGCCCCTTCACACGCAAGCCAGTCGTGCTTTCTGTTTCGCTCATGGGGTTTTTGCTCTTGCCGGATGATAGAAGGGTCTGGCTCTCTGGAGCAAGTTGTGGAAAGGGCCGACGCAGCGGGGCTGGCGGAGATTGGGTGAAGCACGGCTGAACGGCCTCATAATAAGGAAGCGGGCCCGGATGGCGAAATTGGCAGACGCAGCGGACTTAAAATCCGCAGGCCTTTACCGGCCGTGGGGGTTCAAGTCCCCCTCCGGGCACCATATAATCAATGACTTACATAGATTTTAAATCGGACCGACGCGCACTGGAATTCCGCTTAGTGGCTGTTTTGATGGCTGTTTGTCCCGACTGAGTGCGCGGTGTCTGGGAAACACCTGCGATGCGATCGACTACACCGGCGTTGTGTTCGGGAGACAGATGCGCGTACTTCGCGGTCGTCGCGATAGTCTTGTGTCCTGCCGCTACCTGAATCTCTTTCAGCGTTGCACCTCGCATGGTCAGCCATGAGCAGAACGTATGACGATTGCTGTGCCACACGTAGTTCGCGATTCCAGCTTCCTGAAGGCATGGCTCAAACCATGTGCGCGTGGAGAGATCGGCCACTCTGTTCTCGAACACTCGATCGGTCGCTCGCTGACGCCGACGTTTCAGAGATTTGATCGCTTCGAGTGCGTCGTCATTGAGAGCCACCGCCCGCGCGGATCCGTTCTTGGTCTTTGTCAGTTCAATGACACGCCGGTCCATGTGCACCTGGCCCCATGTCGTCGTGTACTGCTCAGTCAAACGCATGCCTGCGTGCACGCTCACGACAAAGTCAGGCAGATGCACCGGGTACCGTCTTTTGATGACCTCACAGAGGCGGGCGTACTCATCGAAGTCGAGGAAACGGACTCGCCCTTGCGTTTCTTTCTTCTGGCGAAGTTGCCGAGCGGGATTCATCTCGGCTTTACGGTTGAAAATAGCCTGCTTGAAGACCAGACTCAGAAAGGCCTTATAACGGTTTGACGTCGCAGCCGTCTCGAACCGATCGAGCCAGTCATCGATTTCCTTGGGTGTGATCTCCGCGGCAATGCGGGACCCCAGCTCGGCGCGGACGATCTTCGCTTTGCTCGCGTAGTCTCTGAATCTGCTCACGTGGCGTCGGGCGTATTCGAGGGCGTCGTCAATAAGCACGGAGAGCGTTGGTTTTCTATCGCGAAGTTCGGGAAGCTTGCGCCCGCGCCGGATATCTGCCTTGCGGTCGCGATAGAGATCGATCGCATCACTTCTTCTGCCAACCTTCTCCCGGTGCCTTCTGCCACCTGCGTAGTAGTGCACCCACCATACGCCTGAGCCGATGGGGTGCTCGTACACACCCCGGACGGGTTTGAACTCGCGCCTTGCCATGGATTTTCTTTATGGTTGTTTTGCCGGACTGAGGCTATCACATCGTCTGACAGCCCACCGTCTCGAAAATGGGCCGGGGTGAGCCCCGGCCCTGGGTTAGGCCGCTTTTTTCTGTGACTCTGCGGTTTGAGCGACAGGACCGTAATGGTCTTTTGCCGCCCACCTTCGGAGGCTGGCGGCGGTGATCAGAACCCGCCCACCAACTCGTCTGGTTTCAAATTCGCGTCGAGCCAGCGCATAGTCAATCGTCCTAACTGAGACGGAGACTGCGAAAGCAGCGGATTGTCTGTCATAAAGGAGCTTTTCGACTGGCGGTTTTATAACGACCAGTTTCTCACTCCCGCCTTTGCCGGCAACCCCGGCGGGTTCATTGAGTTTCCTCAATGCATTGCCTTCTGTTTGCACCCAGGGTGTCCACGGCAAGCTTGGATAGCCCAGTCCGCGATTGTGATTTGCGGTCCAGAGCTGTAGCGACCCGACACCGGATCGGCGTAGCTAAGGGCTACGCTCCGCGCAGCATTCTAGCGCTGGATACGATTCTTTGACTGTGATGGACAAAGAGGAATCAGGGTAACGCCGTATTTCCCTTTCCAATTCTCCTGAGCTTCGTTCATCAAGCGAAGAGGTTGACAGGTGAGGTACCAGGTTCAGTCGACGATCCTTTTCCCGGCGAGCCGTCCTATGGATATGCCCGAAAACTGTCGCCAGCGCACAGGTCTAACGCGAGTTCCCGTCGTTGAACGAGCCGCTGGCTGTCCTTCGTGCCTGGACCGGTACAAATGCTTCTGAGTCGGCTTCGCCTGACCGATGCGAGAAGTTGGAGCAGGCATTCCGATCCGAGCATTTTGATGCGATCAATCCGCGGTGGAGTTCCATCTTGATCGGGGCGTATGGAAAATTCCCAGGTAATAGGTGAAGAAGCCGAGTCCACCCACCTTCCGCCCGCTCCGCAGGGCAGCAAAGGTTCTCCCAAGGTACATGCAACCACTGGCTATGAAAGGTGGGGTGCTATCTTAAGGGTCGGGGAATAGCACCATGAGCATTGAAACCTTGATTACAGAAATCGACGCCGAGATAGCCCGACTCCAACAAGCCCATGCCTTGCTGGCTGGCATGGCTGAAGCAGCTAGAGAAACACCCGCGCCGGTTAAGAAGATCGCAAAGAGATGGAAACTGAGCGCCGCGGCTCGGGAGCGAATCGCAGCGGCACAGCGTAAGCGTTGGGCGAAGGCAAAGAAACCTGCTAGAACCGCCCCTGTCAAGGCAGAGAAGAAAGCTGCCGCTCCGGCTAAGAAGCGGAGAATGAACGCAGCAGCCCGTAAGCGTATAGCAGCTGCACAGAAGAAGCGCTGGGCGGCGATTAGGGGAGCTAAAGAGGCGGCGAAAAAGGTTCCCCCCAAGAAGGCGGTAAAGAAGGTTTCGGCGAAAAAACAGCACCCGTAAAGACGGCACCGATCAAGAGGACTGTTGCCGCGAAGAAAGCTGCCATTAAGAAACCTGCTCCCAAGTTGGCTCCTGTGATTAAGGGGAAGAAGGGTGCCTCGGAGAAGGCCACCCCATCCACAATAGAAGCGGCTCTCTTCTAAGCTTGGCTACGCGCCCGACGAGCCGGCTACGCTTGACTTCTACGCCGAAGAGTTCGGGAGATGGATGTATTTCGTCAACACTCAGTAATATAAGAATATAAGATTGAACAACTTTTGGGTTATGAGAGCTCAGACCTTAGTATTTTCAACGAGTTAGCGAACACGGATGGCTCCGTAAATCATACTCCGACACTACGCTGTCATGCGCTTCACACACGGAGAATTAGGTGAGCCATAGGGAGTGAGATGAGTAGTCCAAGGAGGTACGACCCACATACACTGATGACAGATCTCGCAGGCGGCCGACCATTCGCCGAAAACCCTTCAATGGGATATCCATGACCGATGAACAGGTGAAACAAGCCATCCAACAGGCCTTTGACTCGCTCCTGGCCGAGCAGCCTCCGCTCGATTTCCATATCGTCCATGAACGCTCTACGGCGCATAGATTAGCTCTTCATCTGGAACCCTGCTTCAAGGGCTGGAATATCGACTGTGAATATGACCGCTATGGACAGTTCCAGAAGCTTTTGGAAGGCATTCGCGCGTGTGATGAACGCCGGCGCACAGACCGCATCTTCCCCGACGTCATTGTTCATCATCGGGGTCAGAATGGCCCCGGACATAACCTGCTAGTCGTCGAATTGAAGAAGGACGCCGCACAAGATCCTTGCGACTTTGAAAAGTTGCAAGGGATGACCAATAGCCACGGTTCGTTCAGTTATCAACTCGGACTCTACGTCAACATCAACCGTGACGAATTCGATTGCACTTGGTTCAAAGAAGGAGCGGTCGTCGAGTGATTGCCGCATAGCTGGGAGAACAGAACTGGATTAGCGCGGTGTCAGGCGGTCTGAGACAGTCATGTTGATTTCAAGACCGTACCTCTTTAATACGCTTTGGACGAGTTCTGCAACCCACGGCTTCTCGCGCGGCCCGACAACCAGCTCCGTGACAAACCGCTGGAGAGCGAATGGGATGACGATTCCATGCTGACCATCTTCCTTGCGTAAAATGAATGGGTCTTCGCCAGAGCGGGGATAGTCGCTTCGCAAGCGTGCCGCCACCAATGCATCCGACATGTTTTGGGAAATGATGTCCGGGTCCCAAATTGCGGCTCTGAATTCGGCTTCGTGCTGGTAGCTTAGATCCTTTCGAAAACACATTACGAGGGCATTGTTGTTCCAGGGCGCTACGTTCCAATCGACATAGTTGACCTGTCCGAGGAAGATGCGCAGCGGCGATTCTGCTATGGCCTCTTTCAGTTTTCCGACAGTGCTTTTGACTGCGACTATGCCGCTACCCTTGCCATACAGATCCCACATGGCGAGGGACTCCCCGGCGCCGGCCCTCCAGCAATTCACATACACGGTCGTTCGCATGTACTTCGGCCCCCGGAGATAACCGCCTGAAATACGCAGGCCGGGCGCAGGGGAGTTGGCGTCAAGAGAACGCAGATGCTCAATCTCCGCGTCTGTGTAAGTCCCCTCCAGAGGATCTTCGAATTGATCGGTTCGAGAGAACCATAGAGACTGACTTTCCAGAAGATGCAAAGACTTTGCGAAGTCCATGTACCTCCAGAGAATGGTTTCGTCTGCCGGCAGGTTTAATTCGGGATGAGGTTCGAAGGGCATACGGTGTTCATTCTGTGCTTGTCTGATCGTATATCGAGAAAAGCCGCATCTCTAGTGGCCGAATTTGCGAGGTACGGCCGATTTGCCCCTGAATTCCGACACGTCTCCTGGTTGGGAGCGACAGGGATCGACGCGCTGAGCTGAGTTACGGTTCTGATCAACATATATGCTGAGAGAGAAGACTTGCCTGCCTCTGGGCGTGAGCAAGATGAATCGCTAACCATTAGACAGTTTCCCTAAATCGCTGCATGAAAGACATTTAGAGAACTCCTCTTGACAGTTCCATACGCCGTGGTAAGATTTTCTTACCACAGGTAAGGAGGAGACTATGGATGAAAACATTCTAGAGATTCTTACGTCGGTTTTGCTCGACTCCATTGCTGAAACCCAGAAGCGAAGTGGACATTTGATTCAACCGATGAGTGAGGAGACGATTCCGCTGTTAGACCTGGATGGATTTGACAGCCACAATGGCGTGGAGGTCGAAGTCCTTCTTTCAATTAATTTGGGCATTGAAATCGAAAAGGTTCCTTTCCGTGCCGGGAAACGGGGAAGCAAGGAACTGAAGGTGAAGGAGATTGTGAGCGCGTTGGCCAGCAAGTACGGTCATGTGCTTTCGGCGTTAACGGACAAAAAAGCAGGGGAGTTGGTAGCGAATTGACTCGATTGGGGAAAACTTTGGAGAGTGGTGTTCGAGGAGTGTGCACATGACTACGGCTAATTCCAGTTCGCCGAAGGAGAAAGTGGGTCCGCCGGCTATGGACGATAGGCGCGCGAATGTTGCTCGCAGGTTACGAACTGCACGTGAAATGGCCGGCCTGAGCCAAGGACAGGTCGCACGTATGCTCCGAATTCATCGACCGAGCGTTACAGAAGCGGAGGCCGGACGCAGGCGTGTTCCTGCCGAGGAACTTTCTGAACTGGCGACGATCTACGGTGTGAGTGTCAACTGGCTTTCCGGTTTTGGGGAAGACAAGCTGGATCCGGGAAATCCTAGGGTTGAGCTTGCTGCGCGGGAACTTGGAAAGTTGAAACCCGAAGACCTTGATCGAGTGCTCCAACTGTTGGCAGCATTGCGATCAGAACCGGAGAGAAATGAGTAAGCCAAGGAGCATGTCAAGCGAACGGCGTGCGGAACTGGCGCGGCAGGCGCTTCGTGCCTCAATCCGGCTGCGAATACAACTCGATGTGCCTTCGGCAGATGCGCTTTGTGTTTTTGATGCGGCCGAGAAACTGGAGATCGAGGTTCGCTTCGTGGATGTTCCGAGTATGGAAGGGATGTATGTCAAAAGCTCGGAGTCGCATTTGAAGCCAATCATTTTGGTCTCAGCATTGCGCCCAGCTGGACGGCAGGCAACGACCACTGGTCACGAACTTGGCCATCACGTGTTTGGACATGGGACTCGCATTGATCAATACGTTGCCGATGTCGACGAGAATTCTGCGACGCCATTCGGAAATGAAGAGGAAATCCTCGCGAACGCATTCGCGGGTTTTTTTCTGATGCCGAAAGCTGCGGTTGAGCATGGGTTCAAGGTCCGCGGATTTGCGCCTGCTTCGGCTACAGCTCATCAAGTTTTCGAAGTCGCAGGTTGGCTCGGTGCGGGCTACGGTACGCTGATCCACCACATGCGGAGCAGCCTTGATTTGCTTAACGAGCATAAAGCTAAGACTCTTTTGTCAATTCAACCGAAACGGATTCGGCAAGAGCTTCTTGGTGCGGCGTTATCGAGTGACTGTTTCATAGTGGACGAAAAGTGGTCAGGGCGACCAGTCGATCTGCAGTGCGGAGACGTTGCACTCGTGAAGAATGACGCCTGGATCGACGGCAATTGCCTTCAGCTCAATGGCAAAACACCAGGTGGTCATCTCATCGCGAAGGCGGTGACAACTGGAATCGGCCGCATTGTTGGTCCTGGCTGGGCGGTGTTCGCACGAGTAAGGCCGCGAGAGTTTGTCGGTCGTTCCATTTTCCGGCATTTGGATTCCGCTGATGACGACGACTCATAAAGATTGGGAGGAATAATGCCAACTATTTCTGCGCCGATTTGTTTGCCCGGTTCTCCTCTGACGGATGATGGGCGAGACGAGGATACAAACTTCTGTCCGTGTTTCGTGACTGAACGCAATCTGTCCGTTGCCTGGCACAAAGCATTCCTTGCTTCTGCGGAGCCGGGCGTGAAGGCGTTCGCACCGCTCGTTGTAACTGTTACTGGGTTTAAGGACAGCGAGCCGGAGGAAGTGGTGGGTGTGCGTGCCGCGATCGATGCGGCGTTGGCAGGGTACGCCAAAGAAAAGGACGAAAAGAAGGAATCGGCGAAGGAAACAGATCCTCTTACGTGCCAAACCGTCGCAAATACGATCTTCCCTCGATCGCTTTGGGCACCAGGTGTCGATCGCAAGGCGCTTTATTCTCGGTATTCCGCTATGTTGACGCGCCTAAAACGGCGCGGAAGTCCGCGTGGACTCTATTTTGAACGGCTCATCCATTATGGGCGTGGCCCAGAGAATGGAAATCAATTGGAGAATTTCATCCAAGCGCACAAGGATCACGTACAGCGGCGAAGTGCGTTTCAAGCGACGATCTGTGATCCAGAACGCGACTCAACCCATCAACCACTCCTTGGGTTTCCTTGTCTTCAGCAGATAGCCCTTCTACCGGAACGCAGCACCTTGAGCATTACCGGTTTTTATGGAACACAATATCTCTTTGAGCGCGCATACGGGAATTACCTCGGGCTTTGCTGGTTGGGTCGTTTCCTTGCACATGAAATGGGTTTATCTCTGAACCGAATGACGTGCATTGCCGCCTATGCTCCGTTCTCCGCGGGTACACGTGAGAGGGCGAGAGAGCTGGCTCACGAAATTGGATTGTTGCTTGGGAATATCAGTGGGACGGCTCAGAATGCCTAGACAGGGAGCTCTGTTTGTCTTTGAAGGTCCCGATGGCGTGGGTAAGACCACGCTTGCCGAGGCGGTGCGGCAGAGCTTGGCTCAGACTGGGTGCTCGGTGTTAGCTGTAGCATTTCCCGGAAAAGATACGACGACTCTCGGTGGCCATATCTACGAGCTCCATCACAGGCCGGCGACTCATCCAATTCAACAGATCACTCCAGATGCATTGCAGGTGCTTCATATTGCCGCACACATTGATGCGATTCAGTCGATGATTCGCCCGCACATTCATAAAGGCGGCATTGTTCTATTAGATCGATATTGGTGGTCCACCTGGGTGTATGGGCGACTTGCGGGCGTCGATCCAGTTGCGTTGGAGAAGATGATTGCGGTGGAACGTTTATATTGGCAAGATCTTTCTCCGACGGCGATATTTTCAGTCACGCGGCCGGTTAGCGCGTTCGGGACCGGTGGAAGAAAAGTGTTTCTCGATACACTCAAGGAATATGAAAGTGTCGCTGATCGAGAAAGTGCGCATCATCGGGTTATCGTCATCGACAATTCACGGGATGTAAAGGCCGTGGCGTCTGACATCGTCGTTATCATCAATGGCGTTTTTCATCGGAAGGCCAGTGGGACGAAAGCGCGCGTTTCACCTGCTTCGAAACTCAAGGGTCGGCCGCAAACGACATCCGAGTCGCCTATCCTCCCATTTGATCGGCCTTCGACGGACCTCGTGGCCTCTCATTCCTTGAACGGCGGGTTGGCGATCTGGAGCAGGCTGGCTCCGGCTAAGCCGACCGTCGTCTTCGATACGTACTGGAAATTCGCAACCGAGCGTCAGCAGATATTCTTCAATCGCTTCTATGGCAGGCCGCGGCCATGGACCGATGATCCCATTCTCGATAGGTACAAATTCACAAACGCTTATCGCGCTTCTGACCGAGTAAGTCAATATTTGATTCGTGAAGTGATCTATCGAGGGTCTCAAGCTCCCCGAGAACTGTTCTTTCGAATCATTCTATTTAAGTTCTTTAACCTGGTGGAGACTTGGGAGAGGCTTGAGGCGGCTTTCGGCGAATTGACCGCGAAAGAATTCGACCCAGCTAAATATGATGCGGTTCTAACGGAAGCCATCGATGCCGGTGCTACGCTCTATTCGGGCGCATACATTATGCCGTCTGGAGATGCCCGGTGGCGGCAGGACCGCAAGCATCGTATGCACTTGCGGCTCTTGGAGTACATGTTGTCACTTCGGCTTCCGGAAAGAACTGAGTCAGCGCGGAGCATGAAAGAGGTATTTGAGCTACTAAAGAGTGTGCCTACGATTGGCGATTTTCTCGCCTACCAATTTTCCACTGATCTGAATTACAGCCCTTTAACGACCTTTGATGAATGCGAGTTTGTTGTGCCCGGCCCCGGAGCGAAGAGCGGCATTCGAAAGTGTTTTTCGACGCTCGGCGGACTTACTGAATCGGATCTGATCCGCTTTGTCAAGGATCGGCAAGAAGATGAATTTGGATTGCGCGCTCTTCATTTTCGCGACCTGTGGGGGAGATCCTTGCAACTTATAGACTGCCAGAATTTGTTTTGTGAAGTGGATAAGTATTCCCGTGTGTATTATCCGGAGATAAGGGGTGCGACTGGCAGAACCCGAATCAAACAACAGTTTCGAGCATCTGCGGTTCCGATCAACTATTGGTATCCGCCGAAATGGGGTTTGAATGAACGAGTAGCTCAGGAGTTGGAACAGGTTCTGTGAGTGGGAGGATACGCGGGTATGCATCTCATTGCGGGAACAACCGCCGACGAAATCTGGCAGGCAGCTGCAGAACTACTTCTTAATCCGAATCGGGCTGCGCCCCAATCGAGTCGGGCTGGAGACACATGGGAATCTTTGCATATCGTATTTGAGCTCCAAAACCCGACCCAACGGTGGGTCACAAGCCGTAGCCCCGCTATGAACCCTGCCTTTGCGTTGGTGGAGGCGTTTTGGATCGCGGCTGGACGCGGTGATTCAGGATTGCCAACGCATTGGAATCCGGCCCTTCCCCGATACTGCGGCTCTGGAGAGAACTACCATGGCGCATATGGTCACCGAATCCGGCATCATTTCGGCATTGACCAGTTGGATCGCGTCTATTCCGCGCTAAGAACCAATCCTGATTCGCGTCAATGCGTTTTGCAAATTTGGAACTCAGCGGTTGACCTTCCGTCGGCAGATGGATCGCCGGTCAATCAAGATATTCCATGCAACCTCTTGAGCATTCCGAAAGTCCGTAATGGAAAACTCGAGTGGATGCAGATCATTCGCAGCAATGATCTTTTCCTGGGACTTCCACACAACATCGTCCAATTCACCGTGTTGCAGGAAATGTTGAGCGGTTGGCTCGGTCTAGAGCTCGGAAGCTACCATCAGCTTAGTGACAGCTTGCATGTGTACGCGAAGGATATTCAAGCTGTGCGGGAAAGCGCCAAAACGGCGAATGGTCCGATGAGTTCTGATTCATTTGCCATTGATCGTGAGACATGGGAGGAAGTGTTCCCGCTTGTGATGTCACGGCTTGAACACTTGACTGAAGAGAATTTATCCTTGGCGGATTTGAAGAGCGTCCTGCTCCACCGGGATTTGCCACCCGCTTATGCGAATGCTTTGGCAGTCTGTGCTGCGGATTCGGCTCGCAGACGTGGTTTGAAAGAAGTCGCTGTGGATTGCATGTCACAGTGTACTAATCCGTCACTGAAGCATCTCTGGTCTCGCTGGGAACTGCGTTGCAATACTGCCCAGCAGACCGCGCCTGAGGCGGTTTCTCGCGAATCCATCCCATAAGTACCGGAGTCGATTAAGATGGCACTCATCCTACATATTGCCGATCTTCACCTTGTTGCGCCTTTGGCCAGCGCCCCGCTTGGCGATCACAAAGCCGGGTTAGTTTCTGCAGAGGACCGTCTTACGCATCAGAGCGCCTTGCGCCTTACGCTAGAGCGCTTGGGCGAGGAACTCCTTAGTCGGGGAAAGACGCTCGACGCTGTCGTGATGACGGGCGATATCTCGGATAAGAATAACGAGGGAGGCTATATTGCGTTCCTCGAGCTTCTCGATGCGCTCGGACCGGTAAGGCCACCGAATACGCGCGTTCTTGTGCTTCCGGGTAACCATGATGTTAAGGCACGGAGCAGGTCTGGTGATCCCAATCGATACGAGAAGTTTGTAAAGTACATTCGCGGAGCTGGCTACGTAACGCCATGGATAGCGGAACTCGACGTTGTTCCTAAGACCAAATCGGAGGCGGAAAAATACATCATAACCTTGGAAGAAGTTCAGATTGTGCCGATCGACACGTCTTCCTATTCGCAAGTTCAGATAGATGTATCCATTTCGGAAGCCTCTTGGGAAAGACTGGAAGAGCTGCTCGTTGGCAATCCCGACGAGCTGGCGGCCCTTAAACAGTTGAGGTTCGTGGACGCCGCGCGGGTATCCGACCATCAACTCGAGGCAGTTCGACGAATCCTAACTTTGGCGACGATGCCTGGACCAACACCGTTGAGGATGGCAGCGATTCATCATCACTTGCTTCCGGTTTCCAAGAGAGAAGAGATCAAACCATATGAATCGATGACAAATCTTGGTTTGGTGCGGCAGTTTTTGCGGGATCAGGGGGTTGCAATTGTGCTGCACGGCCATAAGCACACGGAATTCACATACCTGGACTATATCTCTTCGTACGGTTCAATATCTGACGCTCCTCATGTTGTGCGCGTAATATCCGGCGCGTCGGCCACAGCGAGCGATCTCGATCACGACGATGTATTTCGGCTTCTTGAGGTTCAACCAGATTCCGGAATTCTCGACTTGCATAGGGTTTCCGTTGTCGTGCCAGGGATGGATGTGTTGATCGGTGCTTCGGAGGTTCTGGACTTTTCGAGACCTGGTCGAGGTAAAACGGTCAGAACAGTCAAGGCAACCGTTGTAGAGGGTGTCGAAGTTGAGGATGTATACCCACGACTTGTCGCCGCTGTTTCAGATGGGGGACGAGAAGCAGAACACGTTGTATGCTGCGTAGGCCGCTCCCCGGAAATTAGCCAATTGGCCTCGCTTTATCCGGGCTTGGTGAACCTGCCCGGCAATGGGGAAAGCAAAACGGAACTTGTTGCAGCCAGGCGATTAGAGCAGTTTCAGAACATTGTTCAATGGTGGCAATACGCTTCAATGCCGCGGGGACCTCTTGATCATCCAGCGTTCACTCATGGTGACCGAATTCGCCGATATCAAGGATACCTAGATCAGATTACCGGTGTTGTGGCTGCTCTCGCTGCCGACTCGTCAACGAGTCGAGGCATCGTCGCATTGTTAAACCCGCCCGCCGACAAGATCGCGGACCGTGACGTGCAATTTCCTTCATTCTGCCTAGTTCAGTTCAAGATCCAGAATGGTGAAGGTGGGTCACCGACTTTGGAAAGTACGGCCTATTTTCGGAAGCAAGAAGTCCGCTACTGGTGGTTGGTAAATCTTGCAGAGTTGGCGAAGCTGCAGCGCGAGATCTGTGATTCATTGAGTCAATACCCTAATGTCCCAGAGGTTAAGGGGATCCGACCTGGAGCGATCACAATGATCGCCGCGCGAGCTCACGCCGGCGACAGCGCCCCCAAAGTACAGATACCCCTGATCGACAGATGTTATAGCTTAGAACGCGAACGTCTGTTTGGCATGGTGAATTCCTTGGTTTGGGAGGGAATGCCAAATAGAGACCATTATGCCCAGGAATGGCTCCAAATGTTTGTAGAACTTCATCCATCGGAAAAGCCTGATCCGGATGGGGTCGCGGTCGCGCAGATCGGTATTGAGTATTTGAAAAATGAGATTGAAAAGCACATTCAAGCGTCGGACGGGTCTGACGTGCAATTGGTAGAGCTTGATCGCAAGCTCGAACAGCTTCTGAGTGCCAATCAGCGCTTTGCTTTGGACCAGCAACGACGTGAAGCAACCTCGGAGAGATATAGATCGTGGCGGGCAACAGTGAAATCTGACATCGAGCGTGTAATCGAGCTTAGTTATGGACGAATCACCGCATTGAAACGGACGAGCGAACAAAGCGAAAATGGATAGCAGATGGCGCCTTCATGTTCCTTTTGCTCTTCGTATGCTCGCGGGTCTAGAATATGCGGATATGCGAGAACGATGGTTCGCATGAAGGCGCGTCACGGGTAGGGAACTTGAACGCGTATCAGTACCCGGAGACACAGCGGCTCGATCTTGAACAGCTGGCCGCACAGCGGAATTTCGAGATCGTTGCCAGGTATGAAGACCGGATCTCCGGCGTAAAGACCCGCCGGCCAGGTCTCGATGCCTTGATGGCTGACGCGCGCCGCGGCCGCTTCGATGTCCTGCTGGTCTGGTCGTCGGATCGAATCGCCCGCTCGGTGCGGCACTTTTTAGAAGTGCTGGACGAGCTGAGCCGCCTCAACATCGAGTACGTCTCGCTTCGGGAGAACATCGACACAGGTGGCCCACTGGGCCGGGCTATCGTGATCATCATCGGAGCCATCGCCGAGCTCGAAAGGAACCTGATTATCGAGAGGGTCAAGGCCGGCATGCGGCGGGCGCGACTGGAAGGCCGCCAGATCGGGCGCAAGCCGCTCGACGTCGACCGCGAGGCGATCCTGCTGGAGCGCCGGCGCGGACAGAGCCTGGGCCAGATCGCCCGGTCACACGGTATCTCGCGAGCTTCTGTCCATCGCGTGCTCCATCAATATATAGACCCTGTTCCAAAAGGGCTTGAAAACCTGGCCTCGTAAGCCCCACAAAATCAACAGCCGGATCTCACCGATCCGGCTGTTTCATAAGGTGTACCTTCGGAAACAGGCCTTTCGCACTGGATCATTTCGGGAAGGAGAGGAAGGAATAAGGAAATGGAAGACAAGAGTGGAATCGTGTACGTGCTTAAGAATGAAGCAATGCCCGGCTATGTCAAAATCGGCACGACAAAGGAGCTAAAGCAGGCCATTGCTAGCCTCGACACACCCGGAGTTCCTCTGCCCTTCGAGTGTTTCTACGCTCGATACGTGGCAAATGCCGAATTTACCGAATCACGGCTTCATGCTGTTTTCGCTGCGATGCGCGTTCGAAAGAGCCGCCGCTTCTTCAAGGTGGTTCCTGAGCAGGTCAAGGCGGCGCTCGAAATTGCGCCGGGTGAAGAAGTGGCGATCCAACGCGCCGTTCTCGAAAGCGAAGACGATCTAGAATCTCTGGCGGAAGCAATAGCGTCAACGACGACGAGCGGGTAGTCTTCGAGGCGGGTCATGTCCTTGAGTCACTCCGCTGGACTCGTGATGAAGCGCAAAGGACTGAGCGAACAGGTTGCCGGCACCGACTACTGAACGTTCGAGGGTGTCTCTCTGGGATCTGCGAAATCAAGCGGAGCAGGCGACTGAAGAGGAGTAGGGAATTTCACCCAAGGCTATCTTATTTTTCCGAATAAGCCAAAGAGTAGATCTCATTGCCGCTGATTGTTCGCATAAAAATGATGGAGCTATCGGGGGTCAATGCGAACCACGTATCAATCTGACCCGACAGCGCTGTAAAGGAGCGCAGATCGACGACAGTTTCCGCCTTCGCGTCTTTCAAGGAAATGCGCAGAATGTCTGGATGGTCCCCAGCCGGTCTGCTCGCGTAGAGGTACTGAGAATCAGCAGACCAACTCAAATCGTTGCCATTCACGCCGTCTGCAAGGTTCCGCCATTGTTGAGTAGTTTGATCGAAGACCATCACCGCGTGCTTGACCGGATTTAATGCAGCGATATACCGACCGTCTGGGGACCAGCGAGCAGTGCCTAAGCCCTCCGACCCTGGTACGGTAAGTTCTTGGCCCTTAGACAAGTCGAACTTATGGATCGCGCACGTGCCTGTCTCTTGACATTCAACGTTCCCGTACACAATCCACTTGCCGTCCGGCGACCATGTGGGAGCACCTTGGTTATCTGATCCCATGGAGGCTTCACGGGGCGCGCCCGCATCTCGTGAGGCAGTAAAAATGCGCCATGGTTTGCCAGGAAGTAGGGCCATGAATGCAAGCTTTCTTCCGTCTGGTGACCACCTTGGTAATTCGCAACGGTTTGGATGAATCTCTATTTGTCGGGCTGCGGTGCCATCCTCATGACTAATCCAAAGAGACTGATCCGACCGCCGAACATACGCGATCCACTTGCCATCTCTTGAGAAATCCACATCCGCGGCATTGATGCCAGGAAGAAACGGTTTGAATTCGTCTGAACGAACGTCGAATCTGAGGAGTTCACTTCGCTCTGATACCGGACCTCCTTGGAGGCCGACAGAAATCCCAAGTGCAAAAACCCTCTTGGATCCTGGATCAAGAGCCAAATCCTGTGGGCCTTGAATCAATATGCTCGTCGGCACCAGATCAAAGTGGGGGCTCCAGGGTTCTCGATTCTTCTCGAGGAGATAGATCTGCTCTTTGGTGCATTCTCCGCCTGCCAAGATGGATCGTCCACTTTCATCTAGAGTTATTGATTTCCCCCAGCAAGCACTTCGCGAAGATAGCAAAGGAACCAGTGAAGAGACTTGAGCTTTGTCCTGATCGCTGAACGTAAGATCCCAGAATGATGACATCGATCCCTCGGGATCCCACAAGTGAATTCTTAGACCTTGTCCGTCGGGCGCCCAGCGCAGATACACAGGAGCAGAGTCAAAGGCCTGAACTTTCCGAATGGACGCCCCGTTGTCTTCTGTCAGAAAGATTGCGTTTTGAGCGGCAAATGCGATTCGGTGCCCATCGGGTGACCACACTGCGGCGTGGCAGCGAATCTCCCCAACTTGCCGAGGCTGCCCCCCTGGCACCGGGACAATCCAAAGAGCGCGTTCCGTTTCAATGCCTTCCCCGGCCAGAACGAGCAGTTGCTTGCCATCTGGAGAGATATCCGCTGGAACTGCCTGTACAAATGAAGTGGCAATCGGACGAATTGGCCCTCCATCTACGGATATCGAGGCGAGAACGAGCCTGCTGCCTTGGTGCTCGCCGAAATAGACGGTCTTGCCATCGGTGACCAGACCATTCTTCGGTTCACCATCCTTAGTCAGTTGGACGGCGCTTGATAACTGAACTCGGGGCGGAAACGCGAAGACATGAATTGCGTACGCCACGATGGCCAGCATACCGAAACCAGCTGTGAGCCAAATCACGCTTTGATGCTTGGACAGCCGGAAGCGAGGAGAAAAAGCGCTGGAACCTGGAATTAGGCTCACGCGCTTCGCTGCCGTTGCAGATGAGTGGGGTGTTGGATCGGTCCGCGTGACCCCATTCAGATGAGGCTCACCAGCTTCAACCGAATTGTGGTGATTGGAGTGGCCATACTTTAGCCATTCGTCGATCTCGTGAGGATAGGCAAAGACAACCTGTCTGCCACCACCGGGAACCCGATGGACCGGAAGCCCCCGTTGCTTTTCCCAACGGATGACGGTGCGGACGTCCCGTCCGATGTAGGCTGCTACTTGTTTCCAGGAGTCCAGCCTGGTTGTGACAACGGGAGCTTCAGACATCCCAACACCCCGGTACTGCCGATCAGTGCCCGAAGAAGTTAGCAGGGAAGGAGACACGACGCGGCCATGTCATTAATAGTCTCTTTCAGACACTTCGAATCGTATTGCAGAAGTATAGCCTCTCGTGCCCTACTGGGCAAGAAAACAAAGCATTTCCGGGAAGGCGGTTGTGTGTTCGGGGGCAAGGCCCTGGGCCGAGCCAGCCGATCAGCGTTCCGTCGGGATTGGGGGCTACTCAAATGCGTCGACTGCGCCAAAGCGCCTTCTGCCATTGCCGCTCTCGTTTCGCCTTACTATCCGTTGCTCTGGCAGGTCTCGTAGGATGTCTCTTTCTGATAAGCTGCGGCGGAAGTGGCCACTCCGGTGGGGGTGGAGGCGCGCCGACAATCACCTCGGTGACCGTTAGCTGCATACCGCCAAGCGTTCAAGTTGGCCAAACCAGCAAATGCACAGCTACGGTGTTGGGAACGGGGAACTACAGCTCGACAGTTTCATGGGCTGTCAACGGCGTTTCTGGTGGGAACAGCACGTTAGGCACAATCAGCTCAAATGGTCTTTACATGGCGCCCGCCGTCGCTCCCGCGTCTGGTTCAGTCACGGTCACCGCTGACTCAACGGAAGATACTACGAAATCCGGCACAACAAAGATCGCGGCCACCAATCCCCAGCCCACCGTGGCATCAGTTTCGCCCTCTTTGCTCAATGCTTCGACCGCGCCCGTCACGCTTACGGTTGCGGGCACTGGATTCGTGCCTGGAGCAAGTGTGAGTCTCAGTGATACTTCGCTTGCAACAACGTTTGTCTCAACCACTCAACTGAGCGCAACGCTCCCGGCAGCCAGCCAGATAGGCGGGAGTTATTCAGTAACCGTCACTAATCCGGCGCCAGGCGGAGGCAATTCATCCCCTTCTTCCACCTTGACGGTAACGCCCGTAATTGTTGGTTTAGCGCCGGCAAGTGGGCCAGTCGGTTCAACGCTTTCCGTGACTGTGATAGGCGCAAACCAAGCCCAAGCGGAAAGTAACGCTGTCAGTTTTGCCCAAGCCGGACAGACAGTTAGCGCAACGGCCACGGCCGCGACTACGTCGAACTCAGGTGTCGTCCTGACGATAGCTGTTCCTTCCGGCCTCTCCCCATCGACAGCGGCTGCGGTGTTCTCTGCACCTTCAATGGTATCCGCAACAGTTGGCAGTATTGCAGCGGCCAATTCGGAGCCCTTTGAAGTTTCCCCTATCGTGCACGGGCTGAATGTTTCTCCTCAATCTGGGGAACAGGGCGCAACATTTGTCGCGGCTTTCCAGGGTGTTTCGACTTCTTTCGGCCCGGGTACCCAGCTAACGGCAGATGACCCTGGCCTGACTTTCTCAAACGTCTCGGCTGTCTCCGCCTCGGTGGTCACGACGAACCTCTCTGTGGGTAGCAGCGTCGCACCGGGAAGCCACACAATCGCGGCAACAACTGGAAGCAGTGCAGTCCCGTTCACGTTCACGGTTCTCGCGGCGTCGCCCGTGCCTCTGGTCGTTAACAGCTTCTCATCGACATCGTTCCCGCCGCTGACCCCTTTCAAGATTCTCGGCTCAGGCCTTACTGCCGGCGGGTTAGCAGGAAGCTCGGTAGTTCTGCAATACGACTACTCGACGGCTACCATTCAGATTCCGGTTCCGAATCCGGCCGACACCGAGATTGATACGCTTGTGCCCGCGCTCATCGATCCAATCAGCGGGCAGCTCTACGCCGGCTCCGCAACGGTTCAAGTCCTAGTAGATGGAAGGGCATCCTCCGCAACGTCGGTCACCATTCTGCCTCTTCCCGCCAACACCGGTGCGATAGGTGCAACGACGCTGGAGTATTTTGCCCAGGTTTCGTCGCAGCTCAATGCCGAACAATCCAACCTGGTGAATATAACAGCGATTCCATCGGATCAACTGCAGGCAATGGCTTCAGTGCTACAGGCGCTGCAGACTCAGGTCGCCAAACTGAGCGCTCAGATCTCCAACGCGGCTGCCGGAGGTACGGGAACTGCCCTAAACGGAGCGACATTCAGCCAAGCCCAGATCGACCTGCTCGATCGCTTTCTTCAGGCTGCCAACGTCGTAAACGGTACCTCGGCCAGTGCGCAGGAACGGAGACAGATCATACGCACTGGCCTAGCGCAATCAGGCGTCTCCGAAACCACGTTCTCCGTGATTGGCAGCACGTGTCTAGCCGCCGACTTCGACAACAATATCTCGACCGTCTTCACCTATGCCACGGCAGCTGTCTGTCTCAGCACCCTCGTTCCGGGACTTGACGCGATCACTGTGCCGCTATGCGCGGCCATGGGGGACCTTCAATTCATCCAGCTCGCCATTGAAATTGTTGAGACTGCATGCGATACCGCTCCTATCAATCTTTCGTCTGTCGGTTCCACTCCGGATCCCTTGAGCTTGCCGGTCACAGATACTGGCGGTCAAACCGAAAGTGCGGTCGGCACTTTTACAACGACGAGAGATGTAGTCGCACAGGGTGTCGACACCGTGCTCGATTCCATTCTCATATTTCCAGGCGTGCAAAACTTGCTGGCGACAGAGCTTTTCGGCAGCAGCGGCGAGCTGGCAACAGATCGATTATCAGGGTTGCAGGCGCTGATAGATCTTATTGTGCCTTCAGTGAACAACGGCCCGATTCAAAGCCTGACGCAAACTGTCCCTCTCACATCGACCACGACCTCCTTCTTTGCCGACCCGCTGAATCTTGTGCAGTCTCAAGGCCTGACCATCACACCGACGGGTATAGCCGGGAGCACCATTCTGCAATACAATCTGTCTGCGTTTCGCCTGCTTGATTCTTCTTATAGCCTCACGTCAAGCAGCTCAAATGTTGTGGGTGACACACTGCCCGTTCAGGTCACATCCGTCGTTACTGTCAATCCGCCGGCGTTCTCGGTCGGCGAAGGTGAACAGGTGACCTTTACCGCTACCGTGACCGGGACGACAAATCGGAACGTGAGCTGGTCGGTCGATCAGATTCCCGGAGGCAACAGCACAGTCGGCGCCATTTCTTCCGGCGGCATTTATTCCGCCCCCATCACCGTCGGCACACACACCATTACTGCAACCTCCTCCTTCGACGGGTCTACGGGCTCGGCCACGGTCACCGTCATCGTCCCCACCGTCACTGTAACCGTTTCGCCCGCAAGTGCTCAGGTTCCCGTCAACGGTCTGCAACAGTTTTCTGCCGCCGTCGCCAACACGTCGAACACAGCAGTCACCTGGAGCGCAAACGGAGTGCCCGGCGGCAATTCCACTGTCGGAACTATTAGCTTCGCAGGTCTCTATACGGCGCCCGCGAAGATTCCAAGCCCGGCAACGGTCACCGTGACCGCGACGAGCCAGGCTGACTCGACGAAGAGTGGCTCCGCAACCGTCACAATAGGCTCCTACACCAATCAGACGTTGTATTCCTTCACGAGCCTCAGCGACGGGGCTGCGCCGTCGGCACCTCTCATCCAAGCCGAGGATGGCAACTTCTACGGAACGACACAGGTCGGGGGAACCTACGGCGATGGCACGATCTTCAAGGTGGACTCTGCAGGAAACGTCACCACGCTGCACGAATTCGACGGGAGCGACGGAGCGAATCCTATAGCGCCGGTGGTACAGGCAAACGACGGAAATTTCTACGGCACGACGGATTGGGGCGGAGACTACGACGAGGGAGCTTTCTTTAGGATAGATTCGTCTGGTAACTTTGAGTCACTCTATTCATTCACCGGTGGCGATGACGGTGGAGACGTAGCTGGCGGCCTGATTCAAGCGACGGATGGCTACCTTTACGGAACCACATTCCACGGTGGAACTTACGCCGGCGGAACTGTGTTCCGGATGAATCTGTCGGGCAATATCACCACGCTGTACTCGTTCACTGGTGGCACTGATGGGTATGGCGCCGAAGGATCTTTGATCCAGGCTTCCGACGGATATTTCTATGGAGTGACTCAGAATGGCGGAAACCAATCCTGCGCCGCCTTCGGTGGAACGGGCTGCGGCACGGTCTTCCGGATGGATTCGGACGGAAATCTTGAAACCCTATACACTTTCGCCGGCGGCCTGGACGGAGCGCAACCCGAGGAGTCGCTGATACAGGCGAGCGACGGAGACTTCTATGGAACCACGCTATTTGGAGGGGACTCATCCTGTAGCGTTTCGAGCTACACAGGCTGCGGTACGATCTTCAAAATCGACTCATCTGGCGATTTCACCTTGCTCCATGACTTCACGGGAGGACCTGAAGGCGGTGTGCCGTTCTCCTCTTTGATCCAGGCAGGCGACGGAGATTTCTATGGGACCGCGGCTGCTGGGGGTGATCCTTCCTGCTCAGTCACCGCCTCCGGCGAAAACTATCCGACGTACATTGGATGTGGAACCGTGTTCCAAATGGACTCGGCGGGAAATGTCAACGCGTTGTACTCGTTCAAAGGCAGCCCTAACGATGGCTCGAATCCGTTTGCTGCCGTGGCAGAGGGTAGCGACGGCTACTTGTATGGAACGACTCGCTGGGGTGGCGCGGAGACTTCCTGCCCCTACACCGACAACGGCGGTTGCGGGACGTTCTTCCGCGTGGCGGGCCCAGGCGGTCCCTTGCCTCCGGTTAGCGCGCTGAAGTCGTCCAGCCTCCGTATCTTGCAGGAAGTGGCCGCTCCTTCGCTGCCGCCCAAGCCGCTAGTCAAGAACAATCCTACAAGCAGGCAGGAAGGCAAACAGCAAAAAGCTGCACCACTAGCAGGTCTGCGACGGTGAGAGTAAGCAGAGTTTCTCAGGCAAGCGCAGGTCGCGGGACACCTCCACCCTCATCGTCAAATGGAGGTTTTGACAGCTTCACGAATGTTGCAAAGGTTCACAAAGGAGAGATTGGATGAATTCGAAAGTTTCCGCGGTGAATTTTATTGTCTGCTTAGGTCTCTTCGCGGCATCGAGCGCAGCGGCGTGGGCAGGAAGCCATGATGCCCTTAAGGAAGCGCTCGAAGCCAAGTACCAGCTTACGAAAACCGGCATCGACCGGATCCGGGTCACGCAGCCGGGGACGGTATTCGTTGTGGAGAAAGATGGAATCAGTGGCGATCTGGCTTCCGATATGACCTTCCTGAATAACAAAGTGCATGATGGACAAGTCGCCCAGGCTGGCGGATTCATGGCCGCGATGCAAGGCAAGACCACGAGCCGGGACTTAAAAGCCGGCGACAAAGTTTACCTCTTCAATGTCGACGTGAAAGACGATCAGGTGCAGTTCTTCATCATCACGTGCGACACGTATGACGTGAACGTGCATGGCTCAACCAAGCAAACACGTTACAAGGCTCAGCTCTCCTTTGAGCTCGGGAAGGATTTTATGGCAACGGCGACTCCCGAGGCGGTTGAGAAAGCCGTAGAAGCCGTCATCATTCCCGAGGCAGAAGCCCAGGCGGTAAGCACCAAGACTGTTGAACTTGGTCAGACGCCGGAACAGGTAAAAGCCGCACTCGGTGCCCCTGACAAAGTGATCAAGCTCGGGCCGAAAGAGGTGTACGTGTACAAGGACATGAAAGTTGTTTTTGTCGACGGCAAGGTTTCCGACGTTCAATAGATTCTCACTTTATCGGGCGCCGTTGTGTCGACTGGGGATCGGACGTTCATCACGAGGGACCGCGCAACTCGAATGCGATTGCAGTCGACAGGCTCACTTGCCGACATGGGAGAGACGCAAACAGGCAACCAGCGAGGTAGACATGAGTGCGTGTGCGAGCTGTGGATCGAACTTGGCGGAGGAAACCAGGTTTTGCAATAAATGCGGTAGTCAAGTTGGATCCAAGTCCTTAACCGAAGCGTCAAGATCCAAGACGATCGAGATAATGCCCCCTCCCGTTCCGACGTGGTATGTCACGCTCGCCACAGGACAGAGGGGTGGGCCGTTTACCGAGGATGCGATACAGGGTATGATTGCTCGCCAGCAGATCAAGATTACCGATTCTGTGGTTGCGGCCGGCGGATCGACGTGGGTGCCGATCACTCAATCGCCCTTCGCGCGCTATATCGTAACTCAGACCAGCGTCGATCGTCTCGCAGCGAGCACTTGCCCGCGCTGTGGCGCGGCCATGGCTGTAGTGACCAAAAAGTCTACGATGGCCACAATACTCATCCTTGTTGGCATCATTTCTAGCATATTCCTAATCGGGGTAGTCCTTATCATCGTTGGCGTCATGATGAGGCGAAAAGTAAAGGTCGCTTATCAATGTCCGCGCTGCAATTACAGGACGTAATGAGTCCTCAAGGCCCCGATGGGTTCGGCTGTTCGCTCCGATGTGGCGCCGCTGAGTGTTTCTTAACCTACACCTTATGAAACAGCCGGATCGATGAGATCCGGCCATTTGCTTTAGGGAATTTGCGAGGGTAGTTTCGAGGACCCTTTTGAAAGTTTGAAACGGAGGTCGGGTTACCCACTGCTGGCCCGGTGGCGCGTGTGCCTGAAGCACGCGACTCGTGGTTGCCCGTGATATGCGCTGGGCCTCGGCGAACTGCTCTGGTCTCAGGCCACATTGCGCGCTTCGGCCTTACTACCGTTGGATTGGCAATTCATCCAGGTTAAAGCTCAGTTGGCCTTTAGCAAGGTGGACAACACCGCGGCCTCTTCGCGCCGCCCTCGCGGAGACAGGAGTCTTGCCGATTCTCTGCCTTAGCTCGCGAAGCGCATCTCGCCCCGATGCTGTGATCCTTACCTTGTGTTTGCCTCCGCTGGAGCTGCGCCTAATCCACCGCACCTGGACAAGTTTCTCGAGGAGTTTGCTGAGGTGGCTCTCGCCCAAGCCGGCCTGAGATCGGATTTCCATTTGGAATCTTCCGCCGGAAGTCTCGCACATTTCGAGAAGCGCTAACACCGCTAAAGGATTCTGGCGGGCCAGATCCTTGGGTACAAGGTCCTTCCAGGCCTGCCATAGGCCGAAAAACTGGCCGCCCGTTGTTTTCTCGGGAGTGCTCACGAACGGGAGGCTAGACCAAAACCCCGTCGGGCTCGGTGACGGGCGTTACAGGGACCTCCATTTGGAAAGCACCACCCATCCGTTCCTGCCCGAGGACTACAGCAGGCGCCATTGGTGCCGAGGCTCGTGCCCGGTGTCACAGCTTCGGTGCCGGTAGGACGAGGAAGGTGGAAGACGAGTTGGAGAGGGACCGGGCGGCATGGCGGACCAGGGGAAGAGCAAGGGTCGGGCGTACCTGGTGAAAGAGCTTCGCAAGCATGGAGTCTCGCGCCGCTGGGCGGTGCGGATTCTGGACGTGATCTTCCGTGAGATGAGCCGGGCGCTGAAGCGGGGCGAGGAGGTGGAGTTTCCATTTGGAAAGCTGAAACGGATTCGGTATCCCGCCTCCAGGTACTCATATTTGATCGAAGACTGGCCGGCAGGCGGCACGGGATACACGGTGATTCACCTGCTGGACGGGGTTGGAGAGCGGCTGCTGAACGGTCTCGCGGCGACCGGAATCAGCCCGCCGGAGGGTCGGGAAATTGGTAAATAACAAGTGACCCCCGGTGAATTGAATGAAAATGCCTATACTAGAGCGAGGCTTTTCACCTCAAAATCGGGATTTAATTGGTAAATAACTCACAGTGACCCGTCGGGACCCTATGGGGTCCCGGGCTTCTGAGCCATAAAACGTGCCGGAGGTCAGAGGCTGTTTTTGATAGCGACCAAGCGAAGGTAATCTGTTTTTCGTTACCCGGTTTCGAGCGTCCGATCAGCCCTCCCGGGGCTGGCGGCGCGGCGCCAGAGAGACGCTCCCCAACTGAAGCCGAACCCAGCCTTCACGATCTACACCTGCTGACTCAGAGCCCGGAAAGATCCGAACCAGGCTCCTCTATATAGATGGCCCCCAGCTCACTCCCCGGCAGAGCGGCACAGAGTGAGAAGACACCTGGCGGCCTGAAAAACCCGAAGCCCCCGTCCAGGGAACGGGGGGCCGCATAGTCTACATCCGCTCCTTCTGTTTGCCAAAGCCCCAGGCCGCGGCGGCCCGGGGTCGGCTCCCGCCCGCGTGCGGAATTTTATGTGCGCCGGCCAGGAAGGCACCTGGTCTGACAGCCCTCAAGAAAGACTCTCCAGAAGAGCTCTCCTTTGCCATTCGGCGCATCCTAGCCGGCGGGTTCTATGTTCCCATAGCCCTGTCGCTGTTTCTGCGTGATCATCCTGATCGCAGCTCGCCTCTTGACCACCTGACCCAGCGCGAGCGGTCCGTGCTCGCTCTCTATGCGCAGGGTTACAGCATCAAAGAGATTGCCAGCTTGCTTAGTGTTTCTGTGAAGACTGCGGAGACGCACCGGAGTAAGCCGCGGCGTCCGTTCCCAGATCACGGCGCGGTCTACCTATCTCAGATATGTGTGCTATGCTAAACAACTGTCATGCAGCGCGTCGCCCTTTACACGAGAGTCAGCACCGTCGATCAGCACCTGGAAACCCAGCTGTACGACCTGCGCGAGCTGGCTGCTCAGCGCGGCTTCGAGATCGTCGGCGAGTATAGAGACCAGATCAGCGGCGCCCGGTCGCGCCGCCCCGGCCTGGACCAGATGATGAGCGATGCACGCCGCGGCCGCTTTGATCTGGTGCTGACCTGGTCCTTCGATCGGCTTGCCCGCTCGGTGGTGCATTTTCTGCAGGTGCTGGACGAGCTGAATCATCTGGGAATCGAGTTCGTCAGCCGCCGGGAACAGATCGACACTGGCGGCCCGATGGGCCGCGCCTTCGTGACCATCGTCGGCGCGGTCGCCGAACTGGAACGCTCGCTGATCGTCGAAAGAGTTCGCGCCGGGATGAGAAGGGCCAGGCTCGACGGCCGCGCCATCGGCCGCCCCGCGCTCATGCTCGACCGCGATGCGATCCTCCAGGAGCGGCGGCGCGGGCAGAGCTGGGGACAGATCGCGCAAACTCACCGCATCAGTCGAACCACCGCCCGGCGCATCGTCTGCGAGAAACAGCTGCTCTCAACCCCTGTGCCAAAAGGGCTCTGAAATCCGCCTCCGCAAACCCCACAAAACAAACCGCCGGATCTCACCCATCCGGCTGTGCCGAAACCTATACCTTCAAATACACCGTCACACACGTGGGCCGAATGCCGCCAGCGTTTCGGAAGGTTCCTCAATCCTGCGGCGCTTTTCTGAACCGATTTGATGGAGTCCCTAATCGCTGCGGCTTCGGACCAACAGCGCCAATAACGTCAGGCACTTCCTGAACGATGGGTCCATTTGGCGTGGGCGAAAGATTGAGTCTTTGTTTGCATTCCTTGGTTCTTTTGCGGGCCCACCGATCAGTTGGCGTTGGCGTTTCCGTTGATGGCGATTGCATTTGGCCCGGAGATGCCCGCCCCCGAGAACGGAGAGCCCGTAAGAGCTGCCCCGGAACTATTGACCGCGCTCACCGTGCTGTTTGCGCTGTTGACCACCCAGATTTCGTTCGAGGGGTCGATCGCGATGCCAGTTGGCCCATTGAAGCCGGTTAGTGGGGAGCCCACAATGCTCCCGTTACTCGAACTCAATTCGTAGACCTCGTTGTTCGAAGCGGTGACCCACGCGTTTCCGCTCAAGTCGATGGCAATGCCTGCAGGGACTCCGCCGATCAGAGTTCCCGAGGTTCCGAGCTTCGAGTTGCCGAGATTATCGAACCACGACACCGTATCGCCGCCGCCGTTGGTCACCCACACGTTGCCCGACTGGTCGGTGGCGATCGCCGCCGGTGCATTCAGTCCCCCTCCGGTGTAGTTGATCGCGATCGTCAAATCATTAGGCGCAGTGGACAAGTTCGGCAGAAACGGAGGGATCGCAGCCTGCTGCGCAAACAGTGCAGACACGTTCGCTCCCGGTTGCTGGGCCATGTTTAGTGCTGCCGCAACGGTGTTCGTCGGCGCAACGCTGTTGACTGTGGTGGCCAAAAACAGGTTCCCGCAAGGGCTGGAGTCGCCCGCCGTTCCCCCCGTCGAGTTCACGCAACTGGCGAGAATGTTGGCCAGAGTGTCGATCTTGGCGACGGGCAGGGATGCGCCGACGGGCAGTGAAGGGCCGGAGGCTGTCCCGGTGGCGATGTTGGCCACGCTGTTCGCCGCCGCAAAAGCGTCTCCGAGACCCACCTGATTGGTCGCGCTCGAACCGATATTCGTCATCCCCGTCATAAACGGCGAGAGCGCCCAGATGCTGGCCACAGTGGTCAGCTCGTTTACCACCACATAGGTGGACGAATTGACTCCGGTGCATGGGCCCAGCGCCGCCAGGAGCGCCAGGTTGGGATTGGCGCTGCTTCCTCCGGGATTGCCGCCCAGCGCCAGCAGGTACAGGTACGAGGGCGACGGCGATACAGGGCAGCTCCAATCGCCAGTGATGGCGAAGTTGCCGTTCGCGTCTGTCGTCACATACCAATTGCCGCTGTCATCCTGGTTGCCCGTGCTGCTGGTAAGCAGCGAGGCCGCCGCGCTGCCGTAGCCGCCGGCACCCGCAGCATAGAGGTAGATACTCGCGCCGGTGATAGGCTGCTGGCCGCCCATCACCCTGCCATGAGCGCTGGCAGGAGCCGCGATCGTCGGGCTATGCGGAGCGATCATCGAGGTTCTACCCTCGCACCCCGTCATCGCCACCGCTACCAAAACTCCGACTGCAGCTTCAATCCACCAATGCCTCACGGTTTTTCTCCTGTTGTTTTGTTCGCGGCTGCTGTGGCAAGCGGCGCTGCCGGCGCTGCTGCGCCCAGAATCCTCGTCACGCTGTTGTTACCCGTGTTCGCGATCCAGACGCTTCCACTTAAGTCGACCGCAATCCCATTCGGGGCCGATAACGAAGTGTCTGTGAATCCAGTTGAGGGAGAAAGCGCCGTCCCGGCGTTCGAGAACAGGCTCACGCTGTTGTTGCTGTTCGTCACCCATACCTGGTCGTTGCCGTCGATGGCGATGGCTGCGGGCGAGTTCAGCCCTCCATTGCCGGAAGGGATAGTAAGCAGAACCGTGCCCACTTGGCTCGTTTCTTCAAGCGAAGGCGACCCGGATCCGATCGTCCAGAGATTGCCACCGATATCAATCGCCACGGCTAGATTCGCGCCTGGATCGGCGCTGGAAGTAATGTCCGCGCCATTTCCTGCAAGTTCGCTGATGCCGCCAGCGCTATCCACTATCCACACGCTCTCGCCGCTGACAACCAGCGTGGCTATGGATTGCGCCGAACTGTAGATACTCGTATCGGTGGGCGTGAAGTTTGCCGCAATGTTGTAACTACCTGCAGCCAGAGTTGACGTCCCGCTGGTAATGTTTGTCGGTGAGCCGCCGCCTGTAGGAGTTGCCGAGTATGTGAAACTGCCGCCCGTGTTGGCGCTTGCGTTCAGAACATTGCTTCCCACGCTGCCGTAGATGATCGTCGAAACTGGGGTCCAGGTGATATTCGGGGTGACTAAGCTGACGTTGACTGACGATGACGCTGTGCCTAAGGCGTCGGAGTAGGTCGGAGCGCTGTTTGTGTCCGGCGCGTAGGCGACCATCAGCATGTCGCTGCCTGGCGCCAGTGATCCGGAGGGAACATTGATCTGAGCGCTTCCGTTCGTCAGCGTTGTCGCTGCAGAGGAGTAGCTGCCACTCGTTAGGGTCACGGCCCCCGTCGGGATGGGGTTACCGGATCCGCCGTTCACTGTCACCGTCACTGAAAGCGGCTGGAGAGTCGTGATGCTCGACGCACCCGGCGTCACAGTCACTGTCGGTGTTATTGCCGCCGGTTGCACTACCGGGACTGCTTGAGTGCCGATGGTCAGCGTCGCAGTACGCTGAGTGGTGCCTGTGTTCGGCGCCACGACGTAAAACACCGACGAAGTGCCGTTGGCGGTCGCCGTGACCCAACTGGCATTGCCAGAGATAACGATTGGACAGGAAGTTGTTACATCGATGATTCCGCTGGTGCCCGCAGGGAGAGCGTTAATCTGCAACTGTGAGAGATCGTAGGCACAAGCAGTCGCAGCCTGTTCAAGCAGCGCGCTCGTATTCCCTAGGCTAATCGTCGCGGATTGCGCGCTGCCCGTGGTGTTTGCTGCTGCAGCCAACGTGATTGTGCCGCTGCCCGCGCCGCTGGCGTTGGTAAAGGTCAGCCATGAACTGCCTCCCGTCGCCGTCCAGTTGCATCCGGCAGGCGCCGCTACACCGATGTCCACGGTGCCGCCATCGTAAGAAACAATCTGGCTGGAAGGACTGAGGGAATAAGTGCATGGGCCAACCGAAATCACCGCGGATGCCATCAATCCACCATAAGAAACATTCAGTTGGTCCTCCCCAATTCCGGTAGCCGTAATCGTTCCGTCCGCTCCCACACTAAATACGCTCGACCCTCCGCTCTGACTGCTGTACGTAGCCGCTTGCGTCACGTCTACCGGGTAACCCGAGAACTGAGCGATGGCCTGAACAACAGTTGAGCTTCCAATCGGTAGGCCCTCTGCTGGCGTGTTCATCAAGGTGAGTGCGGAAGGAGAACCGGAAGTTTGCAGCGGATAATTAAGCGTGGTCAACGCGAATGTGTTGTCGCTGAAGACGGTAATCGCAGCGAAGTTCGCTGTTCCGAGGCGGGTGGGAGTATAGCCGATTGCGAAAGGTGACTGAGTAGCGAATGAAAAAAATGTGTCCGTCGGATCGGAGACGCTCTGCAGCAGGAGCAACTCCGTTATCGCTTTCGATGTTGATGTGGCAGAGATGCTTGTCGCACTTCCGATCGTCAATGATGTTCCAGTCGTCGGCGAAATCGTGACATTCGACGCATCGACTTGCGTGTAGCCGGTTAGATCCAATACTGGTGCTGGACCGGATGACACACTCACATCGGCGGGACGCGCCGCTTTCATGGCGGTCGATAGTCGGACGGAGGGGCTTGAATTGGTTGAGGTTGAAGGATTTCCGCAAGCGGCTGGAATGGAATAGACAGGCGCGTCTCCCACGCCCCCAGTCAACCAATGAAAAACCTGCGCCCACACAGTAGCGCTGTGGGTTTCTCCGCAGTCTACGGAAACCAAAGAGGCGTGTACGATCCCTGGTACCGTTGCGCAAGTGGAACCGCAGGAAGGCGTTTGGCTACTAAATGGGACAATCGTGTCGTTGACCTGCCCGCCAAGGATGCTCAAATCAGTTTGCGGGGGAATATAGATGCTCGTTAGTAAATCCAGAAGTGCTTCTGTTTGCGAAATCGGCGTTGGCGCTTCTCCAACAATTGCATCGAACTGATTAGAGGATGATAAAGCCTGCAATTGCGGCGAGTTCGGTTCCAACGACTGGACCGCTGTGTCTATCGGCTTCCCGAGTAAACTGTTAAATACGAAACCCATTGTGCAAGCCTGGGTGAGAGCACACGTGGCCTCTAACTCGGGGTTGGTATACGCCAA
>Ga0335071_10001046_pt1 | contig 29923 bp, 18 predicted proteins | sample Lox_Sample_15_FD_206724 | JGI IMG/M metagenome (GOLD analysis project Ga0335071, IMG submission 206724) | Soil microbial communities from Loxahatchee National Wildlife Refuge, Florida, United States - Lox_Sample_1.5 | ecosystem: Environmental > Terrestrial > Soil > Wetlands | place: USA...
ACGATTCATTCACGTGCACATATCGGGCGAGCCAGACGCATTCGCTTTACCTGGGGACACGCAAGGCCGGGAGTGGAGCTCAGATATCCGTGGTGGTGGACAATGGAACGCCCGTGGACTTGAGCCTGCTGCTCGTGGGCGAGGACGTGCTGGTGAGGCCGTTCATCGGGACATTTTCCGGCCAGACGCCGCACACGGTGACGGCGACCAATGTGGACGGCAACGCGTTTTACTTTGATTTTCTAGAACTAGCGGTTCCGACGAGCGCGCTTCCGACACTGGCACCGGATACGCGGATGACGCTGGCGACGGATTGGGACACACTACATTCGCAAGCGCTCGCGCCGGAGAGAACGGCATGGATGATTCAGGCGCTGGGGTTCGCGGGGCGGGCCAACCACTATGCAGGGGCTCTTTGGCATTACGAACTCGTTCCGCAAGGGTATGTCTATGCCTCATCGACGGTGACATTCGCCGGTACGCCAAATCCAAACATGGCGGGGAGTTTCACTTACATCAGCATCGGTTCCTATGGTTCAACGGCGTCGCCGACGGTGATCCAGCATCTGACTTTGTTTGGGGATTCGCTGGCGAGCATAGCCAAAGCGTTTGAGCTACTGATCAATAACGGATCGACGGCGATCTGGGCGAGTGCGCAGGGCAACGTTCTGACGATTACGGCGCGGACCATCGGAGCGGCGGGGGATAGCGTAACGATCTGGGGAAGCACGACGCAGACCTCGATGACGGTTACGGTGACAGGAACGCCGATGACTGGGGGCGGGTACCAGTTCGCGGGCGGCAAGGACGGCAGTTGGTACACAGACCTGACCGTAGTGCCGCGCATGAACCGGGCGGCGAGAGACTGGAGCCAAGCGTTTTTCACGGCGCTCAAGGGGTACGGAATTGCGGCGACGGGTGCATTCAGCATGGAGCTGGGGAATGGGGATCCATCGCTTGCGGCGGGAATTGCACAGCGGTATCCGGACGGAAATGCGGTGATGGTGAACACGCCGGCGTTGCAAACCAACTTCTCGCCGACGAGTACGGCGTTCTGGAAGCAGGCGTATCTGGACCTAGCGACGCTGATGGCGAATGCAGGCCAGACTCCCTACTTGCAATTCGGCGAGGTGCAATGGTGGTACTTTCCCGACGACGGATCGGGGATGCCGTATTACGATGCCTACACGACGAGCACGTTTCAATCGACCTATGGGCGCGCGCTGACGGTGTTCACGAATACGAATGTGAATGTGGCGCAGTATCCGCAGGAAACGGCGTTCCTGTCGGGATTGGTGGGCGCGTTCACTACGGCGATCATGGCCTTCGTGCGGCAGACGTATCCGAACGCGAAGTTCGAGGTGCTTTATCCGCCGGACACGAATGACTCGCCGCTCGATACAGCGGTGAATTTGCCAGCAAGTTGGAACCCATCGACACTGAGCTGCCTGAAGACGGAGAATTTCACGTTTACGGGAAGCCGGGACTTGGATCAGGCCAAGGGATCGATCGTGCTGCCGATGCAGATGGGATTCCCCCGGAACCAGAGCGCGCACCTGGTGGGGATCACGGGCTATTCGACGCCGTGGCAGAAAGAAGCGCTACTGACACTGGCGGAGAATGTGGATTCTCTGGTGCTGTTTGCGCTCGACCAGTTTTGCCTGATGAGCTGCGCGGCGCCATTGCCGCTGGGGGCGCGGCGAGCGTTGTTTATGGGAGCGGGCTAAGAACCTACTGGGCGCACCAGCCGCCGTCGATCAGGATGTCGGTGCCGGTGATGAAGCCAGCCTCCTCGGAGCACAGGTATAACGTGAGCTGGCCAATTTCTTCGACGCGACCCCAGCGGCCGACGGGAATCTTCGAAACGAACTGCTGATTGATTTCGGGATTCTGCATGAGAGCCGTATTCATTTCGGTGGCGAAGGGGCCCGGGCTGATGGCGTTGACGGTGATGCCGTCGGCGGCGAGCTCGAGGGCCAACGCGCGGGTGACTCCGAGAAGCGCGGTCTTACTGGCCGAGTAGGCGGTGCGGCCGGGGAGCGAGACCCAACTCATGATGGACGTCATATTAATGATGCGGCCGTAGCCCGTGCCCTTCATGTGCGGCACAAAGGAGCGGCACATGAGGAAGACGCTGGTGAGATTGGTTTGGATCACGCGATTCCATTCCTCGAGCGTGAAGTCGACCAAGGGCTTACGCAGATTCATGCCGGCGTTGTTGATCAGAATGTGAACTTTGCCAAATGCGCCGGCCACGTCGCGTTCGAGCTTGCGAACCTGATCTTCATCAGAGACGTCGGCTTGAAAAACGCGCGCGTCGCCGCCGGCTGCTTTCACTGCACGGCCGGACTCGTTCAATTGTTCGAGATTGCGTGATACGAGGGCGACGGTGGCACCGGATCCCGCCAGCGCGATCGCCATAGCTTTTCCCAAGCCCTTGCTCGCGCCGGTGATCAGGGCAACTTTTCCTTCCAGTTTCTTTTCACTCATGAGTTAGTTGGAACCCGCTAGTTCACACAAACGTAACGCGGCTCTGCGCTACATGGTACCCCAGTGAGAATTTGCGTGTGCTACTGATGTTGTACACTAGCGCGTGATGGCTCCTGCGCGCGCCCGGGAATTGCGGATACACACGCCCGACGGTCAGTCGAAGACCATTGAGCTACAAGGGGATCGGATCACGGTGGGGCGATCCAGCACGACGGAGTTGTGCTTTGCGGACGATGCCGGTCTGTCGCGGCAGCATCTGGCGTTTGAGCGCGAGGGCGACGAGTGGAATGTCCACGATCTGGGAAGCAAGAATGGAACGCTGCTGAACAGCGTGCGGCTGAATGGGACGCAGCGATTGCGGGCGGGCGATCGGGTGGCGGCAGGCCACCTGGTAATGGTTTACGACGATCCAGCAAACCAAGCGCCATCCGCTCCGGTGACTTTTGTGCCCGGCGCCGAGGGGGAAAGCGCGACCTCATCGACGGTGGTGGTGGATCTCAAGAAGCTGCTCGGCGGCAAAACGGTGGACACGACGGCGGTGCAGATGCGCGCGCTGATCAAAGCGGGCGAAGAGTTGAGTCCGCAGAAGGAAAGGAAATCGCTGCCCGAGCTGTTCCAGCTCATATTGGACCTTTCGATAGAAGCCGTGGGCGCGGAGCGCGGCATTCTGATGACGCTGGAGAACAACGGGGAACTGGTGACGAGGGCGGCCAAGGGCAGTGCGTTCCGGATCAGCGCGACGGTGCGCGACCGCGTGGTAAAGACGAGGCTCTCGGTACTGGTGCGGGATACGATGCTCGACGAAGCGTTTCGCGAACGGCAAAGCATCATCGGGCAGAGCGTACGAACGCTGATGGCGGCGCCGCTGCAAACCAAGGACCGCACCATCGGGCTGATTTACGTAGATTCACCGTCGTTGACGCGCGTATTCAAGGAAGACGATCTGAATTTGCTGACGGTGATGGCCAACACAGCGGCCATCCGCATCGAACATGAGCGCCTGGCGGAGATCGAGCACCAGGAGCGGATGATGGCGCACGAACTGGAGCAGGCCGCGGAGATTCAGCAGCGGTTTCTGCCAGCGAAAGCGCCGTTCGTGCCGGGGCTGGACCTGGCGGGACATAACGCGCCTTGCCGCACAGTGGGCGGCGACTACTACGATTTCTTTCCGTATGAAAATGGCCGCGTCGCGATGGTGCTGGGGGATGTTTCCGGTAAAGGGATGCCGGCGTCGCTGCTGATGATGAGCTTGCAGGCGCGGGTACAGGTGCTGATCGAGGAGCCGGAAAACCTGGGTTCAGTACTCACACGGCTGAACCGGCTGACGGCAATCAATTGTCCAAGCAATCGTTTCATTACGTTCTTCATGTGTCTGCTGGATGGTTCAACGGGTGACCTGGTGTTTGCGAATGCCGGGCATAACCCGCCCCTGGTCATGCGGGCGGCGGGCGAGGCGGAGTGGCTGGAGGCCAGTGGATGCGTGCTGGGCGTGCTGCCGATGATGAAGTATGACGAGTCGCGAAACTGCCTGGACGCGGGCGACGTACTGGTGGTTTTCAGCGACGGAGTGACGGACGCTCTAAGCCCGCAGGGCGAGGAGTTCGGCGAGCAACGGCTGGCGGATGCGGTGAGGAAGCATCGCGGAGAGTCATCGGCAGCGATCCTGGAAGGCGTGAACCAGGCCATAGCTAACTGGGCGGCGGGGACTCCGCTGCCAGACGATCTGACGCTGCTGGTGGCGCGAAGGACAACGTAACCCAAAAGAATTTCACCGCCGAGACGCCGAGACGCGGAGAAAAACAGGACGAGATCGATCTGCACGCTTACGCGCCGGAGGTGCGGGGAAACAGTGACACGGACAGGTGCGCTGAATAGCGGGTACTGTCGTCTTAACGCGCGATGCGAGATCACAGAGAAAACGGTGTGGGCGCGAGTCTAATGCAATTGCGGTTTTCCAATCCGACAGCGCGCTTGATGGCGGGGCTGGTGATTACGCTATTGGGAGTGGGTGCATTTTCCTGGTATGCCCTGTATCACATTGCGGGTCTGAAGGATTTGCAGACGCAACTGGTGGACCGCAACCGGCGGGATTCGCTGCAACTGCTGCGCATCGAAGACGACCTGCATTCGCTTGCATTGGCCATGCAGGAACTGGTGAATGGCGATGAGCCATACGGACCACTGGCCTACCGGGGCTCGTTCAGCCGCCTGCGCGCGGACCTGGAGGACGCGTTGCGCCAGGAGCGGGAAGTGGCTCCGGGCGAGCGCAATCCGGACCGGCAGGCGTACTTCGCGAAATCGCTGGCCCTGTTCTGGAATTCGGTGGACCAGATGTTCGCGATGGCGGCAAAGGGTGAGGACAAGCAGGCGCGCGAACTGGCACACACGTCGCTCGAGCCACAGCAGGCAGCCATCGCCAACAATGTGGCCATCCTGCTGAGGCAGAACAACGAGAGCGAAGAGCGGGCCGCGGCGCGGATTCAACAGGTGTATGCGGGAGTCGAGCGCAATGTGTATTACTTTCTGGCGGCGGCGCTGATCGTGATCGCGGTGACGAGCTTGTATCTGATCCGGTCGAACCGGCATTTATTCGAGCGCCTTGCAGGATTGTCGGCGCAGCGCAGCGACCTGGCGCGCAAGCTGATCACCATGCAGGAAGAGGTGCTGCGATCGATCTCGCGCGAGCTGCACGATGAATTCGGCCAGATTCTGACGGCTATCGGGGCGATGCTGACGCGAGCGGCCAAGCAGGAGGCACCGCCGGCCTTCCGGGAAAGCCTGCAAGAGGTGCGGGAGGTGACGCAGGCCACGCTGCAGAAGACGCGCAGCCTGTATCAATCGCTGCACCCGGCGATACTGGATGACGGGGGCCTCGAGCAGGCCCTGACCTGGTACATTCCGGTTTTTCAAAGGCAGACAGGGATCGAAGTGCATTACACGAAAACAGGCGGGACCGCGACGGTGGCCGATGGCGTGGCGATCCACGTATATCGGGTGGTGCAAGAGGCCCTGAACAACATGGCGAAGCACGCAAAGTCGCAGCAGGCGTGGGTGCGGCTGAATTTGTCACGCGGTCAGTTGCGGCTGGAGGTGGAGGATCACGGCGTTGGCCTGCCGGAGGATAAGCGCGGAGGGATCCGGCGAGGTATCGGAATGGTGGCCATGCGCGAGCGGGCAGAGTTGCTTCGCGGTAACATCGAGTTCTTGAGGCCGCCGGAAGGTGGTACGCTGGTGCGCCTGGACGTTCCGCTGGCGCCGGCAGGTACCAGCGAGTAAGAAGTTAGAAAGGCAGCGCCGGAGACTTCCGGCAGGGTATCCGTATGAGTGAAATTACCGTTCTGCTGGTTGACGATCACAGCTTAGTGCGAAAGGGCTTCCGGCGCATGCTGGAGGACGACGCGGAAATCCGCGTGGTCGGCGAAGCCGCGGATGGCAGCGAAGCGGTGAAACTGGCGGGCGAACTGAAACCGCGCGTCATTGTGATGGACATGGCCATGCCGGGCCTCAACGGGATGCAAGCCAGCATCGAAATTCTGAAGATCCTGCCGCAGACGGCGATTCTGATGCTCAGCATGTACTCGGAGGAGAACTACGTGCGCAACGCTCTGGAAGCGGGCGCCAAGGGCTACATTCTCAAGGACGCGATGGATATCGATCTGGCGGCGTCGATCAAGCAGGTGGCCGCGGGCGAGCGAGTTCTGGCGCCGGGGCTGCTGTCGTCCACTCCAGAACACGATGCCGACACTGGCAAACTGACCAACCGGGAAAGGCAGATCCTGCAACTAATCGCGGAGGGGAAATCAAACAAGGAAATCGCGGGGCTACTGGAGCTGAGCGTAAATACCGTTTCGGTGCATCGCGCCAATCTGATGGAAGCGCTGGGGATTCATCGGACGGCGGAACTGGTGTTGTACGCAGTGCGCAAGGGGTTGGTTCAGATTCCGTGACGCGGCGGGATCTCATCCTCGGAAGTCCACTTTTATTCGGTGCAGGTCGGATGCGGGCGGCGGATCGCCCGGGTCTGCCATTTCGCCTGACTGAGGTCACGCAATCGGCGGGGATTGATTTCGTCCACAATAGCGGCGCGTTCGGGGGAAAATATCTGCCGGAGACGCTGGGCCCGGGTTGTGCGTTCCTCGATTACGACAACGACGGCTGGCAGGACATTCTCCTGATCAATGGCATGGATTGGCCGGGGCACAAGCAGCACCGGACCACCATGCGGCTCTATCACAACAACCGGAACGGCACTTTCACAGACGTGACCAAGCGCGCGGGCCTGGATATCGAGATGTACGGGTTGGGCGTAGCAGTGGGGGACTTCAACAACGACGGATTTCCGGATCTGTTCGTGTCCTGCGTGGGGCAAAGCCGGTTGTTTCAGAACACGGGCAAGGGCACGTTCGTGGATGTCACCGAGCGCAGCGGCATCGGAAAGCGGCAGGGCTTCAGTACATCGGCCTTATGGTTTGATTACGATCGCGACGGGCATCTAGATCTGTTCGTGTGCAATTACGTGAAGTGGTCGCCGGAACAGGACGTTTTCTGCAGCCTGGATGCAAAACACAAGTCGTACTGCACGCCGGAAGCGTATCGAGGCGCGACTGCGTGGCTGTTCCACAACCGGGGCAATGGGACGTTTGAGGATGTCACGGCGACGAGCGGGATCTTCGACAGCAGTTCGAAATCGCTAGGGGTCGCCATGCTGGATCACGATCAGGACGGCTGGATCGACCTGCTGGTGGCCAACGATACGCAGCCGAACAAGCTCTACCAAAACAGGCGGAACGGGACATTCGAGGATGTAGCGCTCAAGGCCGGCGTGGCGTTCAGCGAGGATGGCAAGGCGAGGGCGGGCATGGGAGTGGACGTGGCCGACTACGACAACTCGGGTATTCCCGGCTTGGTGGTCACCAATTTCGATAATGAGATGCTGGGCTTCTATCGAGGCGCCAAAAACGGAACGTACCTCGACCTGGCGCCAGGCTCGAATATCGGAAAGCTCTCGCAGCGCAGCCTAGGCTTCGGTTGTTTCTTCTTTGACGTCGATCTGGACGGGCGCCTGGATCTGCTGGTGGTGAACGGGCATATCGACGACACGGTGCGGAACGTGCGGGCCGACACCAACTACGAGCAGCCGCCGCACTTGTTCCTGAATCGAGGAAGAGAAGGATTTGTCGACGTAGCGGCGGAAGCGGGAACTGATTTCGCGCGGCCCAAGGTTGGGCGCGGAGCGGCATTCGGCGATTTCGACAACGACGGCGATCTGGACGTGCTGGTCACTACGAATCAAGGGCCGGCGCACCTGTATCGCAATGATCAACTAGTTAAGAACCGCGGCGTCCGTATCCGGCTGGTAGGAACCAAATCGAACCGCGACGCCATCGGCGCAACGGTGAAGCTCTACCGCGGGAACGAATGCAGCTCGCAGATGGTAAAAAGCGGATCGAGCTACCTATCGCAATCGGAATTTCCTTTGACGTTCGGGATGGGGTTGCGGGATAAGGCGGAACGCGTGGTGATCCTATGGCCGAGCGGCCGCACAGAGGAGTACAAGAACCTGCAGGCGGGGAAGCGCTTCGAGTGTGTGGAAGGTAAGGGAATCAGCGAGCCGGCGGGCTGACGGCGCATCACTCCGATTGCGGGTTGAGGGGCGCCAGGACTTCGACGTCGGTGCCGCCGGGGCGGGAATGGATCCGGAGGTGTCCACCGATCTGCCGGACTCTTTCCCGCATACCGGCAATGCCAACGCCCTCATGCGTGAGAGTTCCGTTTGTGTTGCCGGAGGCGCCGGCGATGCCGCAACCATAATCCCTGACCTGGAGCAGCACATCCTTCGGATAACGGACGATACGAATGGTGGCGGTACGGCTGCCGGAGTGGCGGTGGATGTTCGTCAGGCTCTCCTGCACAACACGAAAGAGCGTCAACTCCAGTTCGCGGGAAAGCCGGCCAAGGTCGGCGGCAATATCGAGAGCGACTTCAATCCTGCTGCGATGGACAAATCCTTCGACATACCACTTGAGAGCCGAGGACAGGCCCATGTCGTCGAGCACGGGAGGATGCAGAAGATAGGAGAAAGTACGCAACTCGCGAATGCATTGCTCTCCAATTTCAAGGCACTCGGTTAACGCCTTTTGCGCCTGGCGATCCAGAAGGCTTGCAGATTCGCTAACGACACCAAGATTCATGCACATGGCGGCGATGCTTTGCGCGGTGCTGTCGTGGAGTTCCCGTGCCAGCCGCCTCCGCTCATCGTCCTGCACGTGCAGCAGGCGGCGAGAGAGCGCGGTGAGCTGTTCCTGGGCATGCTTTTGCTCGGTAATATCCTGGACAATGACCACGGCATGGGAGGGACGGTCGTGGCCATCCCGAAGAAGAGTAGAACTGATGCGCGTCCAGACCACGCCGCCATCCTTGCGCATATATCGCTTTTCGATCAGGTAGTTGGGGATCTCTCCGCGGACCATCTGCTGAAACGGGCGCGCGCACCGTTCGACATCCTCCGGGTGCGTGATATCGAGGAAGGTGAGAGGTTCCAGTTCCGCCTGCGTATAGCCGGTGATCTCGGTGTAAGCCTGATTAGCCTCGACAAAGCGCCCTTCGAGGTCGACGAGGAGCATTCCCGTAGCCGCGTTGGCAAACGCGTTCTGAAAGCGCCGTTCGCTCGCGCGCAGTTCTTCTTCGGCCCGCCTGGGGTGAGTGATGTCGGAGATAAAGCCAACCATGCGGATCAGATTTCCGCCATCATCGAGATAGAAATATCCCTGATCTTTCACCAGCAGGTAGCGGCCATCTTTGGCGCGCAAACGGTATTCCTGACGGTAGGGTTCCTTGGTCACAACAACGCGGCGGATCTCATCCCAAACGGCCGGCTGATCATCCGGATGGACAAGCTCGACAAAGCGCGAGAGGCCGCCATTGAGATCTTCCTCGGAGTAACCGAGGATCTTCTCGTAATCGCCGGCGTAAACCACGTCGTTCGTGGCGACGTCCCAGTCGTAGAGAATCTGGCCGCTGGCGCGGACGGCAGCGTCGTAGCGATTCTTCCACGCTATCACGGCGTTCAAAGCGCGCTTCTGCTGTGTAATGTCGGAGAAGGAACAAATAATCTCGGTGACACTGCCATCGGGCGCCAGCCGCGGCCTAGCGTCGGCCAGCACCCAAATGCAATCTGAATTCCCGGTGGAAAACACTCCCACGATTGCTTTGTGAACCGGTTGGCGAGTGGCGATGACTCGAGAAATGGGGCGATCCGTGGCCTCGCAGGGAGAGCCATCCTCGTGAATCGTACGCCAGGCGAGATCGGTGCACGTTCGGCCAAGAAGCTGATCCTCGCTGACGCCGAGCAGTTCGGCGGCCGCGTGGTTACAAACGCGAACTTCACCGGAGGGGCCGCATAGCAACAGCCCTACGGGCACTGATTGCAGCAAGAGGCGGAATCGTTCGTTACTTTCGTGGAGAGATTTTTGAATCCGCCTGGAATCTGTTTCGTCCGGGAGTCTTCGGTTGCGGCTCTTGTTCCCGGCGGCAAGCGGGCGCACGGCTGTCTTGCTCATAGGTGAAACCGTTCTCTTTTCAAGCCGCCGTCAGAGGCGCGGGGCAATCGTGCCCGATCACCTGCCATTGTACGAAATTCTCAAGTGGCGCGGTCTGGAATGGTATATTGCCCTCTTATGCGGATTGCCGTAATCGGCTTGGGCTTCATGGGAAGCACACACCTCAAAGCCTGGAGGAACATTCCGGAAGCACAACTGTGGGCGGTAGTTTCGCAGGACGAAAAGAAGTTGGCCGGCGACTTGAGTGGGATCCAGGGGAACATCGGCGGCCCGGGCGAGAAAATGGATTTCTCGCGAGTGAAGAAATATCGCACGGCCAGTGAGTCGCTGACCGATCCGGAAATTGAAGCAGTGGATATCTGCCTGCCGACTGATCAGCACGCCGCGGTGGCATTGGCGGCGCTGCGGGCCGGTAAACACGTGCTTGTCGAAAAGCCCATGGCACTGGATGGGGCAACCGCCGATGAGCTACTGGCGGAATCACGCCGGAGCCAACGCCTGTTGATGACGGGACAGGTGCTGCGCTTCATCGGCGCCTATAGGCAGACGGCGGAACGAGTAAAGTCGGGTGCGCTTGGCGCGGTGCGAGCGGCCTTGTTCCGCAGGCGCTGCGCGGCCCCGGCGTGGAGCCAGTGGCTTGGTGACCCAGCCAGGAGCGGCGGCGGCGTTTTCGACCTGCTGATTCACGATGTCGATTACTGCGTCCACCTGCTGGGCAAGCCGGCGGAGGTGTCGGCGACGGGATTTGAGAAGCTCGAACGTGGGATCGACGTGATCGTCGCCGAATTCCACTATCCGGGGATCGGCAGCGTGGTGATCACAGGGGGCTGGCACCATCCAAAGGCATATCCGTTCTCCATGGAATTTACCATTGTGGCCGACAATGGAACGCTCGACTACAGCTCGGAGGGGCGGCCGCTGGCGCTCTATGGCGCAGACGGTGAAAAACAGGTCATCGATGCCGGCGATGCGGATTTATTTACGGAAGAGTTGCGGTATTTTACGGAGTGCGTGACGCAAGGCAAGAAGCCCGAGCTGTGTCCGCCGGAGGAATCCGCGCTAGCGGTGAAGCTGACGCGGCTCATGGTGGAGTCGAGGAGGTACAACGGAGAGAGGATGCCATGCAGCTTCTGAGAGACAGGGAAATAGGCGTGATGTTCTGGGCCGGACGAGACGCCACGGAAACCATACGTGAGTTGAAAGCGCTGGGTGCCGGTTGCGGCCAGATCGGAGTGGCCGGCGACACACCGCTTGCCGGGGCGGCGGCGTTGTGGAAGGCCGCGATGGAGGCGGAGGACTTTCCAGTGGTCACGGCATTCTGTGCCTATAACGGCGAAAGCTATGCCGACATTCCGACCGTGCAGCGTACTGTTGGCTTCATACCGCCCAAGACCCGTGATGAGCGCGAGCAGCGCACGTACGAAGTCAGCGATTTTGCACGCGAAGTGGGGATTCCCAGTATTGCGACGCACATCGGGTTTGTGCCGGAGGACGACACGGATCCCGATTACATGGCGGTGCGCGGAATGGTGCGGCGCATCTGCGATCATGCCGCGAAAAACCACCAATCCTTCGCATTGGAAACCGGTCAGGAACCGGCGGACACGCTTTTGCGATTTTTGATCGACGTGAACCGGCGAAATCTGGGCATTAACTTCGACCCTGCCAACATGATCCTCTACGGCACGGGGGATCCTGTGGATGCGTTGGGTACGCTCGCACAGCATGTGCTCTCGGTTCACTGCAAAGATGGCGATTGGCCGCCAAAAGGAGTACCCGGCGCGCTGGGCGAAGAAAAGCCGCTGGGACAAGGCGCGGTGGGCATTCCACGCTTCATCCAGAAGCTGAAAGCGATCGGCTTCAAGGGCCCGTTGAATATCGAGCGCGAGGCGCCGGACCCGGCGCAGCGGCTGCGCGACATCGCGATGGGAGTCAACCTGCTGGAACCACTGCGAGCGTGAAGAAGCTGGCGTCTTCGTAGTGCGGCTTGCGGCAAGCGCTAAGCTGGATCTTACATGCAACTTCTGACCGGCCCGGCCGGGTCGGGAAAGACTTTCAGCGCGCTGGAAACACTTAGGAACGCACTCCGGCGCGGCGATACGGGTGTGCGTCTGCTGGTCCCCACGGCCACGATGGCGCAGCACTTACGCAACCAACTGGCGCGCGAGGGTTTGGTTTTTTCGCCGAGCCTCATCCAGACGGTCTCACGATTCATTGAGCCGTGGGTGGCGGACAGACCCGAGGTTTCTAGCCCACTGCTTACCATTCTGGTGGAGAAGGTCCTGCGCCGCCTGCGTCTTCCCGAGTTTCAGAATGTAGCGGAGTTCGCGGGTCTGCACGCAAAGCTGGCGGCGGTAATCGACGAGTGTGCGTCAGCGGGCTGTGATCCACGAATACTGCGCGACCTGGTGCCGTCCGACGGTCTGGCACGAGCTGTGGCCCAGGTGTTCGAGGAAACCAGCCGTGAGCTGTACGAACGCGGCATCGGCCTCAGGTCCACGCGCTTCAGTTTGGCAGCGGCCCGTGTAAAAGAGTCGGGCATCGGGGAAGGGAAGACGATCTGGCTGGATGGCTTCTTTTCGCTGACCGAGCCGGAAATTGCTCTAGTCCAAGCGATCGCGAAACACGCCGATGTAACGGTCACGCTGACGTCGGACGATATCTCTGCCGCCACGCGGGCGCGATTGCTCGCTCTTGGTTTTGAGGAACGGAGGATCGTCTGCAAACGTGCTCCGGCACCACGGGAGCTGGTCGTTGCCCCGGGAATAGAGCGCGAAGCGGACGAAATCGCGCGGAGAATTCTGGAACAAGTTTGTAATGGCCGACTGTTTCGCGAAATAGGGATTGTGGTTCGAACACCGGATATATACGCGCCGTTGCTGCGCGCTACGCTCGAGCGTTTTGGCATCCCGGCCAAGTTTTATTTCGACCTGGAGCTGACGGGGCAGGCTGCCGTCCGCTATGTGACGGGAACAATCGATGCCATGCTCGGCGGTTGGCAGTTTGACGAGACGCTCGCGGTGATGAAGCTGGCGCCCGTCGCGGGCAGCTCTGCGGCGATGGATCGTTTGGATTTCGACGTCCGGAAACGAATGCCTGGTGCAGGTCTCGATGCGCTGCAAGAGCTGGTGGGGCTAACCGAGAAACCTGACCGTCAACTGAAACGCGTGCTGGATGGCTTTCATGAAGTTGATCGGTGGCGGACCCTGCGACGCAAGCCGGCGGAATGGTCGGCGCAACTCGCGGAACTGCGGAGACTCTACAAGCCTTTCAAACTCCGTGACGGCGTGGGACACGAAACGGTGCTTGAATGGCGGTCGCAAGCACTGGCGCTGGACGCGTTAGAGCAAGCCGTGGCTGAAGCGGCGAAGGCGTTCGATGCATCGGCCCCGCTCTCGCTGGCTGACTTCTGGCCTGTCGTAAAGGCTGTGCTCCGTATGACACCGCTGCGCTTGATGGACCAGCGGCGTAACGTGGTGCACGTGCTTAGCGCCTACGAAGCGCGGCAATGGGAATTGCCCGTGGTGTTCGTGTGCGGCCTGGTGGAGGGCCAATTTCCACGCTACCAGGCGCCCGACCCCATTCTGCCCGAGCGCGTGCGGCGCCGGCTCAAGGCTGCGGGGCTGCGCATCCGCACAGCGCAAGAGATCGAAGACGAAGAACGTTTTCTGTTCGATTCCGCATTGACCCGAGCGACGGCTTCAGTGGTGATGAGCTACCCGAAAAATGACTCGCGCGGAGAGTTGAATCTTCCTTCACTGTTTCTGGATGCCGAGCAGGTTCGAACCCAGAGCCGCGCCGTACGCGTGCGGGCCGCGCAGACGGGAATGGCCACGGCAGCGGTGCCGATTCACTCGGCGGACCTGCTGGTGATCCTGCAACAAAAGCACGCCGACATGCGCGCCACGGCGCTGGAAAGCTATTTTCAATGCCCATTTCAATTCTTCGGACGGCATACGCTGAAGCTTGAGGGCGCGCCTGTGCGTCCGGAAAAGCGCCTGGACTTCCGGCTGCGGGGCACCATCGTCCATCAGGCAATTAAAGAATGGCTGGAGGAGCGCGGCCCGATCGAACCTATCTTCGAGCGGGTTTTTGCTGCGGTCACCCGGAACGAATCTGTGGTCGCAGGCTATGAAACGGAACTTTTGCGGGCGCAGATGCGGGACGATTTGTGCTGTTTCGCCGCGGCGGAACCGTGGCCGGCGGACTATCAGAGCCAGGCAGAAGTGCCGTGCCGGTTCGAGCTTGCAGAAGGCGTGATGATTCGGTGCCGGGTTGACCGGCTGCTCACCGATCCAGAAGGACGATCAATCGTGATCGATTACAAGTACAGCCGTGAGGTACGCGATTACGTGTCGAATGAAGACCGCCTGCAAGGACCGCTCTATTGGTTGGCGGCGGAACGCGGCTTGCAACTGAGCGTGGCCGGCGTTTACTACTGCAGCTTACGCGATGGAATCCGCTTTGCCGGCTGGGGCGAGCGGCCGGACTGGCTCAAAGCCAGAGTTGAGCCGTTCACGCCGGTCTGGCTGAGCACCGCAGTAGAGCGCAGCGTGGAAGCGGCGCGCGCCATCGCTGGAGGCCGCATTTCACCGGAGCCCAGCGATATCGAAAAGTGCAGGTATTGTGATTTCCGCGACGCCTGCCGGTACGCGGGGGCTGAGGCTGTTGTTGCAGAGTGCGCCGAATGAATCTCACGCCGCGCCAACTCGATGCTGTAAACATCGAAAACAGCGGCGACATCTGCGTGGTCGCTGTACCCGGCTCCGGAAAAACAACGGTCCTGGTGGAGTTTTACCGCCGGCTGGTGATAGAAAAGGGCGTGGCGCCGCAGCGCATCCTGGCCATCACCTTCACCGAGAAAGCGGCGCGGCACATGAAAGACAAGCTGGCGGAATCATTCCGCAGTGCGCCGGAGGTTCGCCGCCAACTCGAGCAAGCTCACGTTTCGACGATTCACGGGTTCTGTACTCGCTTGCTCCGCGAGAACTCCATCGCGGCGGGTCTCGATCCGGAATTTCAAGTTTTAGATGCGCGGCGCGCGACAATTCTACAACGGCAGGCGGCGCGGGATGCGCTGGATCGCATGTTCGTTGAAAAGGCCGATGAGATGCGGCGGTTGATTCGCGGGCTCGCGTCGCCCGATCTGGCCAAGGAAATCCCGGACATTTACGACACCATGCGTTCAGCCGATGTCGCTCCGGACCGGCTGCGCGATTTTCGCAGGAACCGAGCGCCTCTCGTGGAGATTCGGCGTGCCGTTGCCGATATCGCTAAGGAAAATACTTTTGGGTGGAAGCCGGCCCAGGTAAGCAGATTGCGGGAAACGCTGGAAGCGGCGCAGTGTGTCGCTGACCTTCCGGATTCGCCGATCACTGCCGAACATTTCCGCGTCCTGGACGATTTTCCCACCAGCCTCAAAGGCATCAAACAAGGCAGCGAGAGCCATTCGCGGCTGATGTTCATCAAGGACACATTGATCGATGAGGCCCGCCGTGCGTTGGTCACGGAATACTACGCACCAGAGCGCGAAACGCTCATCGAAACGATCAGGAATTTCGAGCGGCTGTACAGCGAGCGGAAACGGCGGATGGGCGTTCTCGATTTTGCCGACCTGCAAGCGTTCGCTGTGCGGCTGTTGGAAAATGATGCGGCCGTCCGTGAGCGCATGCGAGACCAATTCCAGTTTGTGCTCATGGATGAATCGCAGGACACGAACCGGCTGGAAGCCAAACTGATGAGCCTGGTGCGCAGCCCGGGAAGGTTCTACGCCGTCGGAGACGGCAATCAGTCGATCTACGGCTTTCGTCACGCGGAGCCGGAAGTCTTTCGTCATTATCGGGACGAGGTAAAGTCGCAAGGCGGGCGGCTGGTAGAACTCGAGGAGAATTGGCGCAGCCGGGCCGAGATTCTGAGCGCCGCCGAAAAGATTTCCCAGCAAGCGCATGGCATCGACCCGTTACCGCTGGTCGCGAAGAGGGAATTTGCGCAAAAGTTCGAGCCCTCGGTGGAGGTTGTGGCTGCAATCGCCAGAACTCAGGAGGCCGCGCTCGATCTGGAAGCAATGCTAGTGGCGCGGCGTATCCGTGATCTTGAAGGCGCATTGCAGGTCGCCCGACGCCCTGCGCAATTCGGCGATTTCGCCGTTCTTCTGCGAAATTCCGAAGTTGTCCCGGCCTTCACGCGCGCCTTCGATCAATTTGACGTTCCGTACCTGTTGAATCAAGGAAAAGGATTCTTCGAAACGCGGGAAGTGGTCGACCTGACAAGCCTGCTGCGGGCGATCGATAACCCGCGGGACGAAATCAGTCTCGCGGTCGTGCTGCGCTCCCCGTTCGCAGGTGTTTCCGACGAAGCTCTCTTGCGGCTCAAAGCAGTGGGCAACCTGGGCAGCGCTCTGCGGCGGCTGGAGCACGCGGCATCGACGTTTGGCGCGGAGGACCTCGCCAAGCTCCGGACCTTTCGCGACCAGATGACGCGATGGCGCGAAGCGCGCGATGTCGCGGGTTTTGACCGGCTTTTGATGCGCGCCATGGACGAAACGGGCTACAGCTTAGACCCCGGAACGCGCGCGACTGCCAACGTTGAGAAGTTCCTGGCGCTGGCGCGTGATGGGTCGTCGCGGCTGACATTGCGGGAGTTCGTGGGTGAGCTCGAACTGATGCGAGAGGCAGACGCGCGCGAGCCCGATGCGCCGCCTGAGGATGCTGTCAACGCGGTGCGCGTTATGACCGTGCACGCCGCGAAGGGCCTCGAATTTCCTGTCGTGTTTCTGGCGGCTCTGCACAAGGGAATCGCGGCCGGCTGCGGCTCGCTGGCATTCTCACCCAACCTGGGCTTGGGTGCGAATTGGAAGTACCCTGCCGGCGGCGACACCAAGCGCGACAGTTTTCTGAAAGCCATCGCCGACGAGGTAAAGCAGCGCGAAGAGGATGAGAGCAATCGTCTCTTCTATGTCGCGATGACGCGCGCCGAAGAACACCTGGTGTTTTCGTATTCGAGTTTCGCCAAGCCGAAAGAATGGGCCGCAACGCTCGAAACGGCATTGGGCATGGATCTGCGAACTCCCCAGCAGAAGGTCGTGCCGATGGAGGCGCCCGATGGCGAGCGCTTCGCCGTGCGGATTTTCGCCAGCGATCAGGCGCCGCAGCCTCTTGCGCGCCGGGAGCAGGAAGTCGCGCAGGCAACGATCCCCATGCTGGACCGGCCTCTGGTGCTGGATCAGCACGATTTTGCAGCCAGTGTGACCTCGGTCGCCCAGTTCGCCGAATGCCCGCGCCGGTACTATATCGAGCGCTACCTCGGCTGGCCCGGAAATGGCCGACAGACCCTACGGACCGTTGACGAAGACGACGAGGACCAGGAGATCGGCGCCAGCGAATTCGGACGGCAAGTCCATGCGCTGCTGGCGGGACAGGTTGTCGAAGAGCCGGCGCCGGAAGCCCAGAAACTCATCGCTGCTTTCCATGCGAGCGAACTCGGACGTCGTGCCGCCCGCGCGACGCGCATCGAGCGCGAATTCGATTTTCTGATCGAAATCGAGGACGTCGTTCTGCGGGGTCAGATCGATCTGTGGTTCGAAGAGGCCGGCGAATTGGTGCTGGTGGATTACAAAACCGACGAAATCAAGACGCGTGCTGCCACCGTCCGGGCACACTTCTATGCTCCGCAGTTGCGTCTGTATGGGTTGGCACTGGAGCGCATCGCGGGTCGCACACCGGCACGCGCCTATGTTTATTTCTTGCGGCCGGATGTTGCGGTGCCCGTTTCGCTCGAACGCTCGCTCATCGACGATCCCGAGGCGCTAGTCCGTGATTTCCGCGAAGCACAGGCCGGGGTGAGCTTCCCGCTGCGCGAGGGCGAACACTGCGCGCGCTGCCCGTATTTTCGAGGCATATGTCCTGCCGGAACGAGCGGGGCACAAACAGTCCATCCTCCCGCTGTCGACGAGGAAGACTTGACAGTGGATCGATCCCGGTAATTCCGCGCGCCATTACATGGGGCTTTTGTCAGCAAGCGCGACCGAATCGAGAATCGTTTGCACCACGCGGTCTTCGCCAAGCGTCGAGTTGATCATGAGGTGGAACAGATAACGCGCCGGCCACTCCAGGTCGAAGTATTGCTTGATATAGGCCGCGCGATCGCGGTCCACGGTCTCGGCTAGTTCCGTGGCTTCGGCTTCGCTCTTGCCGTTTTCGCGAAGACGGCGCACTTTCTCTTCGAAAGGGGCGTAGATGAAGACATGAAAGACGTCGGCGCGCCCGTGAAGGTAGAACGGCGAGCCGCGGCCCACGATGACGGAGTTGCCGGTCTTGGCGGCGTTGGTGACGACGCGTTCGGTGAATTCCCGGATGCATTCCGCATCCACCATCCTGAGCCGCGACGCGTTCTGGCTGCCTTCCAGACTTCCGCGCATAAATGCCTTGAAGAGTCGGTAGCGAAGCGGATCTTTTCGCTCCTCACGCTCCTCCACCACCCGCGCTTCGCAGTCCATCAGTCGGGCAATTTCCGTGGTGAGCAATTGGTCCCATAACTTCCAGCCCAAACGGTCGGCAAGTTTCTTGGCGATGTCAGGACCTCCGCTGCCATATTCGCGATCGACGGTAATGACTCGAATCATGGATTCCTCACCGGCATTTACTCCATAACAACTGGTCCGCCCCGCGGATCATTCTTGCGGACGAGGAACGCGAGCACAAACATAATGCTCGCGCCAATCGCCAGTAACAAGTATGTGTCGATATAGGCCAGAGTCTGCGACTGCGCCAGCATCCCGTCGTAAATTAGCCCGTATGCGTGTATCTTCGCATCAGCCGCGCTGATTCCCGAGTGCACGAGCTGCCGGCTGAGACCGGCCACCTGGTTTTGAAGCGCCGGATCGAAGCTTGTTGTATGCGACGCCAGCATCGCCTGATGGAATTGGGCGCGGCGGGCCAGCAGCGTGGTGACCATCGAGGTTCCCACGCTGCTACCAATATTGCGCATGAAGTTGATCATCCCGGAAACGCTGTTGCCTTTTTCAGTTGGTATCTCGGAATAAGCGATCAACGAAATGGGCACGAATAAGAAACCCAGCCCAGACGATTGCGCCACTCGCAGCCACATGGCCGACTGGAAGCTGATCAACAGATCCATGCGCACCGTGGAATAGTACATCGCGATGGCGAGCAAGAACCAGCCGAACGCAACGATGTACTTCGCGGCAACTTTAGTGGTGAGTTGCCCGACTACGGGCATCTCGAACAGCAGCAGAACTCCGCTCGCAGAAAGAACCATGCCGGCTGATTGCGCCGTGTAGCCCATCAACGTTTGTAGAAACTGAGGCATCATCACCAGGCTGCTGAAAAGCACAACCCCCAGAATGAACATCATGAGATTGGCGCTGGCAAAACTGAAGTATTTAAACAGCCGAACATCGATGATCGGTTCTTTGTGCCGCCATTCCCACACCACCAGCGAAACCAGGCACACGCCAGCGATCCACGCGAGCGTGACGATAAAGTGGGAGCCGAACCAGTCATCCTCCTGGCCTTTATCGAGCAGGATCTGAAGCGCGCCGATGCCCAGAGAAAGGAGCGAGATGCCGATGTAGTCCACGCGCACGGCGGCGCCGGGCAACCGTTTCAAGTAGGGTGGATCCTCCACCATGCGATACGCGAGAAACATGGCCAGCAAACCGACGGGGAGATTGATGTAGAAGATCCATCGCCATGTGTAGTTGTCGGTGATCCAGCCGCCCAGCGTTGGACCGATGGTCGGCGCCATGACCGCCGTGATTCCATATACGGCGAAAGCCAGCCCGCGTTGATGCGGCGGGAAGGTGTCGGCCAGAATGGCCTGTGCCATGGGCTGAAGTCCGCCGCCTCCGGCTCCTTGCAGGATGCGGAACAGAATCAGCGTCCCGAGGGTAGGCGCCGCGCCGCACAACATCGAACTCACCGTGAACAGGAAAATGCAGAGAATGAAGAACCGCTTTCGGCCGAACAGTCCCGCCAGCCAGCCACTGATGGGAAGGACGATGGCATTGGAGACGAGGTACGAGGTCAGCACCCAGGTGCTCTCGTCGTTGCTGGCGCCCAGGTTGCCGGCCATGTGCGGCAAGGCAACGTTAGCAATGCTGGTGTCCAGCACCTCCATGAATGCGGCCATAGCCACAACAACCGCGATGGCCCACGGATTGAACCTCGGCTTCCACAGCTCCGGGCTGCCCGCCGGGGCGGCGTTTGTCGTCTCGGTCAACTCCGCCATTTCCCTTTACTCGAGGTACACCTTGGGGTCGACTGACATGCCAGGCCGCAGCCGATGATCGCTGTTTTGGCCTGAGTCGATGTCGATACGAACCGGAAGACGCTGCACCACCTTCACGTAGTTGCCCGTTGCATTCTCCGGTGGGAGCAAGCTGAGACGCGACCCGGCGGCGCCCGCAATGCCGGTCACGTGCCCCGTGTATTCGTGATCGTAAGCGTCCACACTGAACCTGACCTTTTGTCCGGCCTTCATCTTTCTGAGCTGTGTTTCCTTGAAATTCGCCGTCACCCAGATATCATCGAGCGGAACCACCACCAGCAGTTGCTGTCCCGGGGAAACGTTCTGGCCGATCTCGACCGTCTTCTTCCCCACGATCCCGCTGACTGGCGCGACGATTGTGCAATAGCTGAGGTTGAGCCGCGCCTGGTCGAGCAACGCCCTCTGCTGCAAGAGTTTTGCCGCCGCTGATTTGGCCTTGAACTGGCTGATGGCGATTTGCTGCGGCGCGGTCAAAGCCGCCTGAATGGAGGCGTCCGCCTGGCTGATCCTCGCGTGGGCTTGTTGGATGGATGCTTCGGCCACCGTGATGTTCTGCTGCGCTTCCGCCACGGAGGCTGTCCGCGCTGCCAGCGTCGCTTTTGCCGCGGCGGCGGTTTGGACCGCTTGGTCGTACACTTGCGCCGAGATCTCGTCCTTGGCGACCAGCAGCTTGTAGCGCTCGACATCATCTGCGGCTTTCTTGTAGTTCGCTTCCGCCTCACCAACCTGGGCGCGTGCAGTCTCCAGACGTGCCTGCGCGGCATTGAGCTGTCGCTCTGCGGCCGTGAGCCCGGCACCCGCGTCGGCATGCACAGACCGCGCCGAACTGAGCGTGCTTTCGCTAGTTGTGGATGTAAGTGGCACATCCGTTCGCGAACCCTCGAGCGCTGCTTCCGCGTCCGCCAGATCGGCCTCCGCTTTTGCCACGGCCACTTCGTAATCCCGCGGATCGATCTTCACCAGTACGTCGCCCTTCTTCACAAACTGCTCGTCATCCACCAGTACCTCGTTCACCTGGCCGCTGATGCGAGCGCTGATCGCATTCAGGTGCCCGTCGATCTGGGCGTCGTCGGTGGATTCGTAGGAGCCGAAATATTGCCACAGGAAATAGCCGGCGACCACCAGCACCACGAGCACAACGGGCACAATGATGCGCGCCCTCCCACGCTTTGGCTTTTTCGTCCACTGCTTCGACGGGACTTCAGGTTTACCTTCCTCGATCGTCTCAGCCATCTCAACGCACCTCGATAAATTTCTTGATCCCCTGTTCCGCCAGCCCGATCGCCCGCGCCAGTTCCACTTTTGCAATGTTGTGAGCAAAGCGGGCGGCGATAATGCTGTCATTGGCAGCCGCGACGGACTCCTGCGCCTGCACAACTTCAACGGTATCGGTCACGCCTGCGGCAAAGCGATCACGGGACTGTTCAAGCGTCTGGTTGGCCAGTTGCAAATTGCTCTCCGCCACCGCGACCTGGTCCGCCGCCGTTTGAATGTCCAAGAAAGCGGCGCGCACCTGATAGTCGATTTGACCCTCGAGATCGGCGAGTTCGTCGGACCGTTGTTTCAACTGGGCTTTGGTCTGCTCCACATCGCTGCGGATGCGCCCGCCGTTAAAGATATTGAAATTGAGGGCGCCAGTTATAAGGAAAACGCCATGCGAGTTGTTGAGTGACACCCCCGCATCCCCGTAGTAGCCATCCAGATTCACCGTTGGGTACCACTCGGCGTGCGCGGCCTTCAGCGACTGCTGCGCGCTTTCGACCAGTCTCAGGGCGCTCTGATAATCCGGCCGTTGCGCGAGCGCTGTCCGTAGCGCTTCGTCTCTCGTTAGTCCACCGAGAGGGGCAAACGGCACGGTATCGGCGACGTCGAACGCTTGCCCAGGAGCTAAGCCGATCACGCGTGCCAGCGCCAGCTTGTCCTTCTCAAACTGGTTCCGCTGTGCCAGCAGCCGCTGCTGCTCCGTCTTCAGCTCGACTTGCGCGCGCAACACATCGATTCCCGGCGACGTGCCGGCCTTTTTCTGGTCCACGGCGCGGTTGTAGATGGCGTCGGCCGTGTTCACCTGCGCCTGGATGGATTCCACGCGGGAGGCATCGGCGATAATCTGCAAGTACGCACTCGCCACGGCCTGAACAACAAGGTCCCGCGCGTCCTGAACCGAAAGCTGGGCGGCTTCCTCATTTGCGCGTGCCGAGCTGAGATTTTTCCTCGCATTCCAATCGAACACCTTGGCCGAAACATTGGCTTGCGCGAAGGTGTAGTGGAACGGTCCCACAATCGTCGGGATGCCCGCAAATCCGGGGATCGGCGGAAATTTGAAGTTGAACCCGATGGTCTTCAAACTGAGCTGCTCTTCCGTTTCTGAAAGCGAGCCAGTCACCTGGGGCAGCAAAGCTGAAAGCGCGCGCGTCCGCTCGGCCCGCGCGGCTAAGCTGGTGGTGTCGCGCACCAGCAGGCCCAGGTTTGTCTGCAAACCCCGTTGGATGGCGTCATCCAGCTTCAATGACAACGGGGTCGTCGTCGCACTGCCAGCCGGAACGCTGCCCTGAAACTGGCCGTTCGGCTGGCCCCTGAGCGCCGCGGCAAACAGAAATCCCATCCCAAGCAACGCTTGGCGCCGCCGGCTCAGCGAGTGTAGGTGCATGGTGTCAATAGCGCCTCCCCTGCTACAATAACTCGATTCTTGGGAATGCTCATGAGCGCGATATCACATCAATGAATGGCCCGGTCGGGGAGGACGCACGTCCGCACTCGACGGGGAATGTCGCCTTTTGCCGGGATCGCCGGCTCGGACAACCAGGCGCTCGGTTGCAGAAACGTGTTCGCGACGCCCTGTCCCGCAACTGACAGCAAGGGGAAGTCTTGCGGTGTAGCCACGCTGCTAACGGCTGGTCTCGCCTACAGACAACCACCTCATCGCAGAAGAGCCGGTCGCAGGTGAAGGAGCGGCCAGACCGTTAGGATGTTTGACCAGCCAGCCGGAGCGCATCTTCAATCTCGTAAATCCTGTCTTCGAGGGGGCGCGTCGGTTTGCCGGCGGCTTTCGCCTCTTCGAGCTTCCGCTTGGTGTTCGCCAGGCCGTGCTGCAGCCTGCCAATTTTGGGATCGGGCTTTTGCGGGGCCGGTGCCACCTGAGATGGAGCGCGATCGATCTTTCCGGCCGCTGTCGGTTTGCCGGCTTTCTTCGTTTTTGCCTTGGCGTGCGCTCTGTATCGAAACGCCGTCACCGGTGAAGGCGGCTTGAGAACAGTCCCGAAGTCTGCACGATACTCGCCAGCGATTTGCGCCGCCTCCGAAAGGACCTCGCGGAATCGGGATTCCATCGCCTGTTTCGCCTTCAGCCTGAGGTCGTCACCCTGTTGTTTCCACTTCTGGTACTCGGAAATCACATCGCTCATGGATTTGCCCTATGGTATCCCAACTTGCATTAAGTGCACAGGGACGTGCCGGGGTCTGGAGATTCCAGGCCCGCCTAGGGGCGGTTGGGCGAATAGGTCGCGCGGTTGCCGCGCGAGGGTCATTCCGCACGAAGCGACAGGCACTCAAGAAGAGTTTCGGGATAAGCGGACGAACAAGAACTTCATGGTGCACCCTTCGGCGTGGCTGACTCCTGCACAAACAGGTCGGTCGGCCGGCGTGGCTCGTACCAATTTCCCGCAAAAGTCACTTGTTCTTCAAATACTTGTCAAACCAACCGAGTGCACGCTCATCGGCGCGCTGTAGGTCAGCGCCTTTGAATCCGTGTCCCGCTCCGGAAATCGTTTCCAATTCAGCCGGCACACCGGCTGCAATGAGACGCTCCACGATCCATAACGATTGTTCGTACGCCACGTAGGTATCCGCGGTCCCATGAATGGCCAACACCGGCGCTGCATTCGGCGTAACCCAGTTTAAGGGGCTCGCCCGCTGATGCCGCTGGCGTTCATGCTTCAAATCGCCACCCAGAAATAACGGCAATACTTCGGCTGCATCCACAGATTTGTCGTAAGATTGTGTGAAATCGGTTGGGCCGTAGTCATCTACCACGCATTGAACTGCGCTCGATTGCTCCAGATTGGGCCCGCTGCCTTCTAGTTCCTTTACGCCTGCCGTCAGCCCGAGCATCAACACAAGATGTCCACCCGCGCTGCCACCGCGCGCGCCAATATGGTTGGCGTCAATACCGTATTTTCCGGTATTCGCCCGGAGGAATCGTACGGCCGCCTTCACATCCTCGACGGCCGCGGGGAAAGGGTACTTTGGGGCGAGCCGGTAATTAATTGTCGCTGCCACGTAGCCGTGTTGCGCCATTTGAATCGCGAGCGGCACATAGCCATCTTTTGACCCGGCGCGAAAGCCTCCGCCATGCACCAGCAACACCCCGGGACGTTGCCGGCCGTCCGCTTTTGGCATGAAGAGGTCCATCACTTGGGGCTCGCCCACCGTTGAATAGACCACGCCGCGGTCCGCGGTTACGTCGTCAGGAACCGAAACCATCGTCTGCGCGTTCAGCACGCAAATCGCGGCAAAAAACGCCAAAGTGGTTCGAATGGTCACCGGGCGACTATATGTCAATGCATGCCGGATTGTCCAGTTGATCCGGCGGGCGAGCGATCCCATAAAGATATACAATCATTGGAATCGGAAAACCGATGATTCATTCGAAACGCGCGTACCAGGTGCTTTTTCTTACATTAAGTGCTGGCACCCTCGCAGCTCAGACGCCCGCTCAAATTGAGTTGTTTGAAAAGAACGCGCGTCCACTTTTCGCTGAAAAATGTCAACCTTGCCACAATGCCAAGCTGCGCAGTGGCGGCTTTGATTTGAGCACGGCTGAAGGCGTGAAGGAAGCGGTCGCAATGGGTATCTTCGGCAAGGCGTCGGATCTCGAAAATAGCCCCATTCTTCGCGCTTTAAGTTATGAGAATCGCATCAAGATGCCTCCGCAGGGTAAGCTTCCCCCTGAAAAGATTTCTGCCCTCCGCGAGTGGATCGCCGCTGGTGCACCGGCTCCTGCAGGGACAACAAGCGCGGGCAATTCGCTGGCAGGCACCGGAGTTCGGCCGGTTGCACTGCGCGGAGTAATCACGGACGCGGATAAGAATTTCTGGGCCTTCAAACCCTTGTCTCAAAATGCGCCACCGTTACCGCAAGAGAAAGCATGGGCTGTCAACTGGATTGATCAATTCATCCTTGCGAGCCTTGAGAAAAATGGTCTGAAACCTGCTCCGCAAGCTGACAAAACCACGCTCCTGCGCCGTGCGACGTTCGATCTCACCGGTCTACCGCCCACCGAAAAAGAGCTGAAGGATTTTCTGGCCGATAAGTCTCCCAAGGCTTATGAAAAGGTGATTGACCGGCTGCTTGCTTCCCCCCGCTACGGCGAACGCTGGGGGCGTCACTGGCTCGACGTGATGCGCTATGCCGATTCCACCGGTAGCGATGAAGATCATCGCTATCCGCATGCCTGGCGCTATCGCGATTACGTCGTAGAGGCGTTTAACAGCGACATGCCCTACAACCAGTTCGTGCGGGAACAGCTTGCGGGAGACATTCTGGCGGCAGATCCGAACTCTGGCGTTGGGTATCGCGGCATCGTGGCCACTGGTTTCCTGGCCTTAGGCAAGAAAGCTCTGGCACAAAAAGATCTTCCGCTCAAGCGTTATGACGTGGTGGATGACCAGATCGAAGTCACGTCGAAGGCACTCTTAGGCCTCACCGTCAATTGCGCACGCTGCCACGATCACAAGTTCGATCCCATCGCCACCAAAGACTACTATCAGATGGCCGCCATCTTTGCCTCCACTCTAAGTTACGAGAAAGGCGAAACGGGAGATCCGATTCAGACGCCCCTCACCCTGGCTTCCGAATACGATGCCTTTTACAAGCACTGGCAGGACTATAACGACGTCCAAGGGAAAATCGGCAAGATTCTGAAATTTGACGACGAAGCACGCAAAAAGCGGGACGCCGATCAGAAGCAAATTGCGGACTATATGCTCGCAGCCTATCGTGTGTACGCCAAGCACGAGGCCCCAGACCCGAAGCTCGATGCCAAGCTTCTTGGCAACTGGGTCGCCTATCTAAACGTTTCGAATCGCCCGGAACTCGACCATTGGCGCACAGCCACCGACGCGACCCGTGCTGAAGTCGCCGCGCAATACCAGGAAGACTTCCGCCGCAGTGCTTACCAATATGACCAGGACCTCAACTGGTGGGAAGGAACCGTGGAGAGCTACCCCAAGGCCGGCAAAGTTCCCAGCGCACGGCCATTCCTCTCTCCAGACAAGCACGGGTTCTTCGTTGCCGTTTGGCAGAATGGCGGTCCCTTACATCGCACTCGCGAAGAACAGCTCGCCACACTCGAGCCGGCCAAAGCGGACGAGGTCCGCAAACTCCTCGCGCAGGCAGAAAGCATGGAGCAGGCGCTGCCTCGCAAGGAGATTCCCATGGCCTGCGCTGTCAAAGAGGGCGAAACCCTGGAGCAGCATGTGTTCCTCCGTGGCGATTACCATAGCCTCGGTGATCCTGTAACACGTACCGCGCCGGCTATTCTGCGCCTCGCTTTACCGCTCGAACCAGTAAAGACAAAAAGCGGCCGCCTGGAACTCGCCAATTGGATCGTCGATCCTCGCAATCCTCTTCCCGCTCGCGTCATGGCGAATCGCATCTGGCAGGGCCACTTCGGCGAAGGCATCGTTCGTACGCCTGACAATTATGGCCGCTTAGGGGACCGCCCCAGCAATCCTGAACTCCTCGACTATCTGGCCAGAACGTTCATTGATGACGGCTGGTCGATCAAGAAAATGCATAAGCTCATTATGCTGTCGAAGACATATCAGATGAGCGCCGCTTTCGACGAAGAGAAGAAAGCGAAAGATCCGGAGAACCGCCTGCTCTCACATTTTCCCCGTCAGCGCCTCAGCATTGAAGAGATTCGAGACGCCTATCTGGCGATGGGCGGCGATTTGGATCTCACGATGGGCGGTACTCTGGATCCCGGCGTCGGGACAGATGGCGAAACCAGCGCCAGCCGCATCAGCATGAATCCGGAAAAGACGAATCGCCGAAGCATTTATCTGCCCCTGCGCCGTTCGAATTTGCCGACCCTCTACAGCTTGTTTGATTTTGGCGACGCTACCACGCCCGACGGCCACCGCAACTCGACCATTGTCGCCACGCAGGCGTTATTTGTGATGAACAGTCCGTTGGTCATCCGCGAAGCAGATCATCTCACTACCGGCGTATTGAAGCAGGAAAAGCTCGACAAGCGTCGCCTGGAGGAGATCTATCTTCGCGTCCTCGATCGTAAGCCGGACTCCGCGGAGATTGACGGCGGCCTCACGTATGTGGCGAGCCTGCGGCAGAAGTGGAACGACATATCAGACGAAAAAGCTTGGACAAGCCTCACGCACGTTCTCATGGCCTCCAACGAGTTCATCTTCGTTTACTAGGTTAAACATGAACATTTACTCGTTTCTCACTAAGCCTCCGAAACCTTCGCAGTTCTCCCGTCGCGCGATGCTCCGCGCAGCGGGTTGCGGTTTCGGTTACCTGGGCCTGCAATCACTCCTCGCCGAGGTCGCGATGGCCGACGGCAGTGTCGACCCGCTTGCTCCAAGGAACCCGATGTTTGCCGCACGGGCCAAGCGAGTCATTTTCCTGTTCATGCATGGCGGCCCGTCATCGATTGACACGTTCGACCCCAAGCCCTATCTCGATACGCACGACGGCAAACCGCTGCCCATCAAACAGCCGCTCACCTTCGCCGCTGGCGAAACGGGTGGATTGATGAAATCGCCCTGGAAATTCAAAAATTGTGGTCAAAGCGGCTTACCGATCAGCGACCTGTTCCCGCATATTCGGGAGTGCGCGGATGATCTCTGCGTGGTCCGATCCATGGTTGGCGAGGGCGTCGATCACGGCGCGGCGCTTTTGCAGACCTTCACGGGAACATTTACCTTTACGCGCCCCAGCATGGGCTCGTGGGTGCTCTACGGCCTCGGTTCGGAGAATCGCAATCTTCCCGGCTACATCACCATCAAACCCGCGTTATCGCATGGTGGCGCAAAAAACTGGGCATCCGGTTTCCTTCCGGGCGCCGTTCAAGGAACAGCCATTGGCAATGCAGGCATGCAAGTCGCCGACATTCAAAAAGAGCCCATCGAATATCTGGTCAATCAAGGGTTTACGCGCGATCAGCAGCGCTATGAACTCGACATGATTCAGGCCATCAACCGCAAGCACCAGGAATTGTGGAAGCTCGATGATGAACTGGAAACGCGCATCCAATCGTTTGAGATGGGCTTTCGCATGCAAGCCGAGGCAGCGAAAGTGTTTGACGTCGCCGGTGAATCAGATGCCACCCGTAAGCTCTACGGCCTGGATGACCCGACGACTGCCGATTTCGGCTGGCAGTGTCTGCTGGCGCGCCGCCTGGCCGAAGCTGACGTGCGCTTTATTCAGTGCACCCACAGCTACAAGTGGGATCAACACTCGGACCTGTTCGAGAAGCACACCGAAAATGCCGCTGAAGTCGATAAGCCAATCGCCGGCCTGTTGAAAGATCTGAAAGGGCGCGGCCTGCTGAACGACACCCTGGTCATCTGGGCGGGTGAGTTCGGCCGTACTCCGGTTTCACAAGGCGGCAACGGTCGCGATCACAACCCGTATGGCTATTCTATCTTCATGGCGGGCGGCGGCGTGAAGGCCGGCTTCGCGTATGGTTCGACCGATGAGTTCGGCTATCATGCAGCGGAAAATCGCATGCATATTCATGACTTCCACGCCACGGTTCTTGCGCTTCTAGGTTTAGACCATCTCAAGCTGACCTATCGCTACTCCGGCCGCGATTTTCGTCTCACCGATACGGCCGGCGACGTGCATGACGGCATTTTTGCGAACAAAGTCAGCGGATAGCGGCGAAATTCAAACAAGCTAGTCGAGGAACTCGCTCTCCTCCAAGCGGGCCGGTACATATTCTTCCGTAACATAGCTGATGTCTTTGCTGATCAGGGCTTCGACTTCGAGCTTGAAGCCGTTCTTCAACATCAGCTCGATTTCCTTTTGCCAGGGCTTTTTGCTCACGAACCAGGGATATTGCGCGATTTGGCGGGCGCGTTTGATGTCTTGCTCGTTCAATTTGATTTGCACGCTGGGGCTAAGCTGGCAGCGGCCATAATCCAGGCTGCGCAATCCCAGGAAACGGGCGTCGGGGATAGCCATGCGGCGCGATTCGTACGCAAGATTGATCGATCCCTGTTTGATCACGCTGTAGATGTAGTACCCCCAGGGGTCGTTATCCAGCAGGCAATACACCGGCAGTTTCAACTCGTAATGGAGGCGGTGCAGCATACGGCGAACGCCGCGAGGCGGTTGACCTCCGCCATGTGTCAGGATGCAGTTGTATTTGCGCCAGAATTTGTCCTCGTTGAATCGACGCCAAACTGTATCTTTCTCGACATGCAAGATGAATTTTGCAGTGTTCTTTTTGAACTGCACGATGTCCGGTTCGACGATCGACGGGATGCTGTAGCCGCCAGAGCCCATGCGGGAACAGTCGATCGTGTCGCCACTATCCACCAGTGTGATTGGGCCAACCATCG
>Ga0335071_10001049_pt1 | contig 29839 bp, 20 predicted proteins | sample Lox_Sample_15_FD_206724 | JGI IMG/M metagenome (GOLD analysis project Ga0335071, IMG submission 206724) | Soil microbial communities from Loxahatchee National Wildlife Refuge, Florida, United States - Lox_Sample_1.5 | ecosystem: Environmental > Terrestrial > Soil > Wetlands | place: USA...
TAAATCCAATCTTCGCGTCAAGCTCCCTCAGTTCATGCAGGAACTCCAGCGCAGCCGCGGCCTCACCACCGGTCGTCTCGACGCGCGTTTCTCCGGTCCCGCCTACAGCCTCATCAGCGACTCTGCCGAGTACGATCCCCAGGAAACCGCCATCACCGGCGCTTTCGTTGCCGCCTTTAACATGTACGTCCGCGAAGATCTGAAATTCGGCCAGGACCGCGATTATCATCTTTTCGCTGAATTTGGCGACAATCAGTGGGACTGGAAGCATCGCGCCGGCGATTTCGCCTTCTTCCCCGGCTCACCTAACGTCACCTTGGATCTCGCCAGCTCCATCATCACCAACCCCAAGCTGCAGGTCGAAATGGAAGACGGCTACTACGACCTCGCCACACCTTTCTTTGAAGCCGAGTACTCTACCGACCACCTAGGCCTGCCCGATAATCTCCAGAAGAACATTCACCACAAATACTACGAGGCCGGCCACATGATGTACCTCCACGACGAGGACCTGGCCAAACTCAAGTCCAACGTCGCCGCCTTCATCGACTCCGCCTCCAAGTCGCAATAGACCTCTTCCCTGTCCTGAGATGGAAGTCACCCGCTGATTCCTCTCCACACCCGAATGTGGACAACACCTATCTAATTCCCGATTCCTGTTTGCAATTTGCTGCTTTCAGGTATCATGACCCGTATCCCAATCCACCCGACTGGACTGCCCATTGTCGACGCCCACCGACACGCCTGCCGCTGAACAGCCTCCTCGAGCCACAAACCCCCGCAAGCCGCGCGGCGCGCTGCTCCAGATTCTCGGTGTAGGTTTCGGCATCGCCGTCGCCGTCGGTAACACCATCTCCGCCGGTATCGTCCGCACCCCCGGCGATATCGCCGCCCGCCTCCCCAACTATTGGCTCTTCTTCGCCGTCTGGCTGGGTGGTGCGTTCTACGCCCTCATGAGCGCATTTCAGCTTTCAGAACTGGGCGCGGCGATTCCCAAAAGCGGCGGCCAGTACAATTTTTCGCGCCGTGCGATTGGTGACTACGCCGGCTTCATCGTCGGCTGGTCCGACTGGCTTTCCACCTGCGGCACCACCGGCGCCGTTGGCATCGTTATCGGCGAATACATGGCCCATCTCTTCCCCGCCTTCGATAGTGCCCAGAAAATCAAAATTACGGCGGTCTCGGTCATCATCCTGTTCGCCTTGCTTCAGTGGAAAAGCATCAACATGGGCAGCAAGGTGCAAAACTTCACCACCGTCCTGAAGGGCCTGGCGTTCTTCGCCATCGTGATCGCGTGCTTCACCTTCGGCCGCAATCTCCATCACGCCGCCCAAGCCGTCGCAACCGCAGCCCCCTCAGCCTCTGGCGTGATCCCCGCCGGCGCCGCCTTGATCACCGCTCTTCTCCTCGGCATGCAGGCCACCATCTACACTTACGACGGCTGGGACGGCGTCATCTATTTCGGCGATGAAATCAGGAATCCTGGCCACCTCGTCCCGCGCGCCATTTTCGCCAGCCTCTTGTCCGTCGTGCTCATCTATTTGCTCGTCAACGCCGCGGTTCTTTATGTCTTACCCATGAGCGAAATCGCCGGCAACAATTTCTCCCTCGGGCTCGCCGCGCAGCGCGTTTTCGGTCATCATGGCGATTTCATCTTTCGCTCCATCATGGTCATCGCGCTGCTCAGTTCCATCAACGCTCTTCATCTCATGGGCGCTCGCGTCGTCTACGCCATGAGCCGCGACGGCCTCTTCTTCAGCACGGTCTCTCGCGTCAACAAGGGTGGAACGCCCACAGTTGGCCTTCTCCTCAGCGCCGTGGTTGGCGTCTCCTTCGCCATCTTCAGCTTCGAACGCGTCATTGCCATGCTCGCCTTCTTCTTCGTCACCAATTACCTGCTCTCCTTCATCTCTCTCTTCGTCCTGCGCGCTCGCGAGCCCCAACTCGAACGCCCTTACCGCGCCTGGGGCTACCCCTGGACCACCGCCCTCGCCCTTCTCGGCTCCATCGGCTTCCTCATCGAAGCCGTCCGCGAAGACCGTACCAATAGCTATCTCACCCTGGTTGCTCTCGCCTGCAGCTATCCCGTCTACCGCGTCCTCAAGCTTGTTTCGCAACGCGACGCCACCTCCGAAAAATAGAAAGGGGCGGACTCTCATCCGCCCCTTCGCCGTTCTCAACTTCCAGCTTGTATTTCTAAATCACTTTCTCCGCCACGGCCTTCGCCTGCAGGAATAGCAACAAGTAATCCTTGCCGCCCGTCTTCGAATCCGTGCCGCTCATGTTGAACCCGCCGAACGGGTGCGCTCCCACCATCGCGCCCGTGCACTTCCGGTTCAGGTACAGGTTTCCGACGTGGAAATCCTCTTCCGCCCGCCGAATCTTCTCTTTGTTCCTCGAATACACCGCGCCGGTCAGCCCAAACTCTGTGTTGTTCGCGATCTGCATCGCATCATCAAAGTCTTTCGCCTTGATCACCGCCAGCACCGGACCAAACACCTCTTCCTGCGCCAGCCGTGCCTTTGCCGGAACATCCGCGATGATCGTCGGCTCAACGAAATAGCCGTCCCCGGCCGCTCGAGCGCCGCCCGCTACCAATCGCCCTTCCTTCTTCCCGATCTCGATGTAATCGAGAATCGTCTTCATGGCCGCTTCATTGATCACCGGCCCCATATAGTTCGATGGGTCATCGCTCGGGCCTACCTTGATCTTCTTCGTCCGTTCCACCAGTTTGTTCACGAACGCGTCGTACACCTTTTCGCTCACGATCACCCGCGAGCACGCCGAGCATTTCTGCCCCTGGTACCCGAACGCCGCCTGCACCGTGCCTTCCACCGCCGCGTCTACGTCGGCCTCCTCGTCCACCACGATGCCGTCTTTCCCGCCCATTTCCAGTACCGTTCGCTTGATCCATATCTGTCCGGGCGACGGCTTCGCGGCCAGTTCGCAAATCCGCAGGCCCACTTCCTTCGAGCCCGTGAACCCCACGTACCGCGTCTTCGGGTGCTGCACGATCGTGTCGCCCACCGCCGCCCCCGACCCGGTCACAAACTGCACCGCTTCCTTCGGCACTCCTGCCTCAAACAAAATGTCCACAAACTTCGCGGCAATCGTCGGCGAATCCGACGCCGGCTTTAGCACCACCGTATTTCCCGTCACCAGCGATGCCACCACCAACCCCGCCATGATCGCGCACGGGAAGTTCCACGGCGGAATGATCGCGCCCACTCCCAGTGGGATGTACACCAGGTAGTTCCGCTCGCCGCGCATTGGCGTCAGCTTCTGGTGCTCTCCCAGCCGCAGCATCTCCCGCCCGTAAAACTCGCAGAAGTCGATCGTTTCCGCGATGTCCGCGTCCGCCTCAATCCACGTCTTCCCCACTTCGTAGCAGACCAGCGCGTTCAGTTCATACTTCCGCTCGCGCACGATTTGCGCCGCCTTGAACAGGCACTTTACGCGATCCTGGACCGGCACCTTCTTCCACACATCGAAATACTTGTTGGCCGCGTCAATCGCCTCGATCGCCTGCTCTTTCGACGCGTCCTGGAACACCCCGATCACTTCCGATGGCCGCGACGGATTCGTCGACTTCCGCTTCTTCTCCGTCACCACCTTCTTCCCTGCAATCCACATCGGGTACTCGTGCCCAAATTCGGCCTTCACCTTCTTCAAGGCCTCTTCCATCTTTTTTCGATTGTCAGGATTCGAAAAATCGATAAATGGCTCGTTCGTGAACTCCGTCACATGCACCTTCGCGTCAGCTGTCGCCATGGTTGCTTCCTCCTCGCTTCGGAACAATCAATTATAGGTCTCCTCCTCCGGACCCGACAAGCAGCCCCGAATTCACCCCACTCTCCCCTCAGCCAATTTGGATTTGACGCCTCTCCCCTACCCGCGTACCCTGTTCTTCCATGCTTCGCCGCCTAAATTATCGCTCCGCGGCTTTCTCTCAGAATCTCCTCTGCGCTTGTTGTGCGTGTCCTTGTTGCCCCATCCGTGGGCCAGAGGACCCCAGCGCCTAGTCACACCCCTTCTAGTCGCACCTAAGCAGCCCACGATCCCTTTCGTGGGCTTTTTTGTTTTTTGGGAGCAACGCCGGAGCGCATGGGTCGGACGAAGTAAATCAACAATCCTAGGAGCCGTACGATGAGCAAAATCCTGAACGAAGTTCTATCAGCCAACCAGAACTACGCCGCGAATTTTGGCGAGAAGAGCAAACTCGCTCTGCCTCCCGCGCGCCGTTTCGCCATTCTCACCTGTATGGATGCGCGTCTCGATCCTGCAAAATTCGCCGGACTCGCCGAAGGGGATGCCCACGTCATTCGCAACGCCGGTGGCCGCGCCAGTGACGACGCCATCCGTTCCCTGGTCATCAGCTACAAACTCCTCGGTACTCAGGAATTCTTCGTCATCCATCACACCAATTGCGGCATGGAATTCTTCACCAACGACGTCATTCGCGGCCTGCTCGCCAACAGTCTCGAAACCGCCGAACTTACCTCCTCCGGCTTCCGCGATATTGGCAAAGGCCCTGGTTCCCGCGCTGGTGAGTTCATCGATTTCCTCACCATCAAGGACCAGCGCCAGTCCGTCGCCGACGACGTCAATCGCATCCGTAATCACCCGCTCGTGCCCAAGTCCATTCCCGTGCACGGCTACCTCTACGACGTGGCTTCCGGCAAGTTGATCGAAGTCGAGGCTGCCCGCTCCGCGGCGGCCGGCGCCTGATTCTCATCCGGACCATCGAACTGCCTTGAGGGTGCCCATCCTTTGCGTGCTCTTTGTGCAAAGGGTGGGTCTTGCCTTCAGGGTGGGTCTGCTCTTAGTTTTTCCCGGGTGCCCCACGGGCCGCCTTTGCACGTGGGCTCTCCCTCGCTCACTCCCCCGTCAAAACCTTGTACTGTTCCTTCGTCAACGGCACCACCGACAGTCGCCCGATCCTCACCAGCGGCGACGTCGCAAACGCCTTGTGCTTCTTGATCGCTTCCAGCGTCACCGGCTTCGCAATCGCCTTCCCCGCCCTGATTGTCAGCACTGGACTCTTCGGGTTCTTCGCATCCACGCTCACAACCTTCGCCGTCCCCACCGCGCTCTTTACATTACCCGTCTCGTAGATCACCAGGCGTGCTCCTGGCTCCATCTCTCGAATGTTCTTCAGCGCCACGGGATTCGACACTCCATCCCACTCTGTCTCGCCATCCTTCGCCAGATTCGCGAACGAATATTCCGTCGGTTCCGTTTTCAGAAGATAATCGGTTGCCATAGTTCCCCCAGGCCTGCGTCGCTTGTTGGGCCGCCCGCCAGTCTAGCACCGCTCTCAGGCGTCGTCGTAGTCCTCCGTGAGCGCCTTCAGGAAGGCCACCAGGGCATCCACGTCGTCCGCGCTTAGCGACATCCCTCCCAACCGCACGTCGCCATTCCACAGCTTTCCTTGCCGCATCAATTGCGATGCATTGATGTAGAAATTCACCACATCGTCGAACTTCGCCTTCGACCCGTTATGGAAGTACGGCGCCGAATCCTCCAAATCGCGCAGCGTCGCTGTCTTGAACTGCGCAATCGTCGTCGCCAATCCCTGATCCTCGGCGCAGTTCTGCGCATTCGCGCATACCACCTGCTTCAAATCCGCTTGTGGATTCGGTATGTCTCCGTTCAGGTAGACGTTCCAAAGCCCTAAGTCGGCATACTCCGGCTGGCCCGCCACCGCCGGGTGCCGGAACCGCTCCGTTGCATTTGGGTGGCTTGCGGACGCAGGCAAGTACGCGTCTGGATTCCCTGTTCGTTCCGCCAGCCCCGGAATCTCCAGTTGCTGGAACGCCCCGGCTCCATTCGCCGCGTCGTACTCCTCCTGCGTCGTCCCGGTGTTATGAAACACAAAGTCCGTGAAGTTCGGCGGCAAGTGGCACGACGCGCAATTCCCCGCATGTTGCGAGCCGTCCGTCGCTCCCGGCGCCGCCCGCAGGAAAATCTTCAATCCCGCCAGTTCCTGCGCACCAAACACGAACTCCTGATCGTGGTACCGGAAACTTCCGTTGCTTGCCGTCACGTACGTCGGCGAAGACAGGTTCTCCACCAGCGTCAACAATCTCTGCGCATACTGTTGCGGCGTTTCTCCACCTTGCGGCTGCTGCGGCAGGTGGTTGAGCCTCAGAAACGCGTCGAACGGTGATGCGTAATACCGCCCCAATCCGTCCTGCTTGAAGCGCAAACCGGCCGCGTACGCCGCCACCAGTTTCGCCACGTTGTCTACCACCGCTTCATCCGAAGCCGTGGTCACGTCCATCCGGTACTGTGCCGGCAGCCGCGAGTCCGGCGGAATCGATGCATCCGCTCCCAGAAAAATCTTCGCGTAGGAAAGCCCGTGCGTATATGTGTTCGAAGGAAAATTGTTCCCATTGTCCTCGCGGATGATCCGCGCAATGTGTGCGATTGCCTGTGCGTACTGTCCCGGTTCCCAACCGAAGTTCCGGCCCGTGAGTGTCGCTTTCACCAGGTCCTCGGCCGAATTGAACTCCCCGTCAAAGTGCAAAAACTGCGGCCCGGCGTGCGGCTGCATCGAACCCACCATCTGCATCGCATTCCGCGGTGTCGACTGGAACGCCCCGATCGCTCGCGGCATCGGACTGTGTTCCACAAAATCCGCGTATGTGCGGTTCCTTGCCTTCAGCACATCCGTGAACTCCGTCACAAAATGGCACGATCGGCAATTGATCGACTCCCCCGCAAACGGGCCCGGCAACACTCCCGCCGGCGTGCTCACCTGTGCCACCACCGCATCGCCAACCGCTAGCGGGTCGTTCGTCCCCGTCATGTTCTCCGCGAAATACTCCGCGAAGCGCGTATCGATGAATATCCGTTCGCCGACGTTCTGGTCCGCCGGCGCCCCTTCCACTTCCGGCTTCGGATCCGGTGCGGTGCCCGACCCGCATCCGTTCACACTCAGCGCGACTCCCGTCGCCACACACACTGCCATCTTCCGGAATTTCACTGCAGGTCTCCCCTGTTTTATTGGCCCGTCTTTGCCGGGGGATTCCCCGCGTCTTCGCCCGCATTCGGTCCCAGACTCTTTATGAAAGTGATGATCTGCCAGCGCATCGGCTCCGGCAGAGCTGCCCACGTCGGCATGCCTTTCACCAGGTTGCCATTCTTCAGCAGCCAGAAAATCTCCCCGTCCGTCGCGTGTTGCACCCGGTCGCTCCGCAAACTCGGCCGCTTCCCTCGTCCTAGCGCATCCTCTCCATGGCACTTGGCGCAGTGGTCCCCAAACAACCTCTCTCCGGCCGCCGCCGCATCGCTCTGCCCCGCAAACGGATTCACCCGCTTGCGGTCCGCATCCGGCACGTGCTTCAGCCAGCTTCCGTCTGCCGCAAAGCTGGCTACCGAAGCCAGCAGCATCGCCCCGATCACAACCATCCGTACTCTCCGAGTTCGCATAGGCCTTTTCCTAGTGAGACTTTCCCTTGAAAATCCTCAAAAACTGCTCGATCTCGTACGACACCTTGAACCGCCACAACATCCCGACACTGTTCGCATTCAATCCGAACGCTGGTTCAAACCCGATGGACGGGCCCTTCGGGATGTTGAATTGCATGATCGGCCCAAGATATTGCGACGTCTTTCCCCACCCGAAGCCCTCCGTGGTTCCCAGGCCGCCATACAGTTCCAACCCCGCGTTGAAGTTTTCCCGGCAGAACACGCAGCCCTTCTTCCCTGCCTCTAGGGCCAGCGGACGGCTCACCGCCAGCGCGTACCCGAACTCCCACGGCTCGCTTTCGTTCAGCGCCTTTTCGGTGATGAAGTTCTCGGAGATATTCCAGCCGTGCGTGTTGCTCGAGAGAATCAGCTTCAACTCGATCGCCTTTTCCCTCACCGCGCGTGCCGTCGCATTCGGCACATACAGATCGCTGATCGAGTCGTGGTCCATCACTTCCAGGAAGCTGCGGTCCGCCTCGTTAATATCCTCGTACTCGATGTACAGCACTGGATTGATCCTGTGCGTCCTCATCAGCGGACGAAAGCGATTCTCCCAGCGGTACCCCGTAAACACCGTCGAGTCGTTCTGGGTCGTCTGCCCCGAAAGATAAAATTCCGTCGTCCAATACCCCGTCAGCCCGTACTCCAGTTCCAGCGTCGCGCTATTGAATGTGTTCGCGCTCTTCGGCGACGATTGAATTCCTTTGTACGAAATCTCCAGATTGCCCGGCTCTTCCATCGCGTCGGAGTAGGTCACGAAGTACGGCGGCTCTTGCCCGCGCAGCGGAGCGCCAAACGCCACTCCCAGAAGAATCAGCCACAGGATCTTGTTGCAAGTTATTTGCATAAACCGACCGCCCAGCTTTCCCCGCATCTCGTTTCGTCCCCTTCAAAAAAATCGGAATTGCTTCCTGTGAAGTAAAAGCAGACTAACTTAGCCCAATATCATTTGCAATCTATTTGCATGTAAATCGCCGCCCTCTCCCTAACTGCCCCTGTATCAATCACCTGCAGCCCCGGCCTCCACCCTCTTTCCATCAACCCTCGGTTCCGTTCTTTTTCCTCTTCTCGCTCTATAATGCTCGTTCTGCACTCCGGAGCCATCTAATGAAGCCTGCACGCATTCTTGCCCTGGCGCTCTTCGCCGCAGTCCTTGTTCCTGTCGCCTCGGCAGACGACGCCGATCCCCTCATCGAGCTGCGCAATCGTTGGGTCGTTGCCATTCGCGAGGGCGATGCCGCGCGCGCCGCGTCCGTCTTCGCCGACGACGCCGCTCTTATGCCTCCGGGCTTTCCCACGTTCGTCGGCCGCAAGGCGATCGAAAGTTTCTATCGTGACGGCTTCGCTCTCGCTTCCGTTTCCGCCTTCGAGGTCCATCCCAAGGCGCGCCGCGTGGGAACCAGCACGTTCCGCGAACGCGGCACCTACAGAATCACCTGGCAGCCCAAGGATAATTCCGCGCCTTACACTGTCGTCGGCCGTTACATCCTCATCGCCAGCAAACGCCCCGATGGCAAATGGCAATTCCTCTGGGAAATGCACACCATCGAGTCCAAAGTCCCTCCCGAGCAGCTCTAACCCTCCGCCGGCTCGCATTCAGCTCCGAAGTTTTCCTTGACAATAACTTACTGATAGGTAATAATACAGACACGTGAGGGTGCGCGAATTGCCCCTCAGCGAAGCGCTAGCAACTTCAGAGTTAACAGTCTCGCAGTTCTATCAAAACAATTGGCTCATAAGTCCTGTAGAATCCAGACTTACAGAGGAACGCTTCCCTAACCCTCTTGGAATGAATACTTAGCCAAATACCGGGGGGTGGGCCTACCCCATCAACTCCCCTGCTACTTCCGCGAACAACTTCGTGTGTTGGTCGATGTCCTGCTCCGTCGTCTCCGGACACATCAGCGCCATGTTGTGGAACGGCGTTAGCAGCACTCCGCGATTCAACGCGTACAAATGCAGGAAGCGCTCTAGTTCGAAGTCCGCGGCTGCAGCCGATTCTCCGCCATTCCTCGGCGGCTTCTGGCAGAACGTGTACTCCGCTCGGCAGCCCAGCCGCTGCACGTTCCACGGCAGCCCGTGTTTCTTGATCTCACCGGAGACGCCGTCGTTGAACCGCTTCGCCAGCGCCGCCATCTTCTCGAAGTTTTTCGCTGTCAGGATGTCCTCGAGTGTCGCCCGCATCGCCGCCAGCGACAGCGCATTCCCCGCCAGCGTTCCGCCGATGCCGCCCACGTCGCAATCCTCCAGGTGGATGCGCGCCGTGATCCTCTGCGCCACTTCTTCCGTGCACCCGTATGTCGCCCCCGGTATGCCGCTTCCAATCGCTTTCCCGAATACCAGCATGTCCGGATCGAGCTTCCATTCCGCGGTGCAACCCCCCGGCCCCGCGCAGATCGTGTGTGTCTCATCCGCAATGAACAGAGCGCCATAGCGCCGCGCCAACTCTCGTGCCGCCTTCCAATAGCCGTCGTCCGGCAGAATGATTCCGACATTCGTCATCGCCGGCTCTGCCAGGATGCACGCCACGTCGTGATTTTTCAGCGCGTCTTCCAGCGCTTCCAGATCGTTGAACTCCACCACCCGCGTCGTCTCCGCGGGATTCACCGGCGGACCGATGTTTCCGCGGCGCGGTCCAACCGTGCCATCCGTCAACGACGCGAACGTCTCGTCCACCGTCCCGTGGTAGCAGTAGTGAAACACCAGAATCTTGCTGCGCTGCGTGATCTCGCGCGCAATGCGGATCGAGAACCGGTTCGCGTCTGTCGCCGTCAGCGTGAATTGCCAGTAGGGCAAGCCGAACCGATGCCTCAAATCCCCGCCCACCGCCAGCGCGTCTTCCGTCGGCAGCATCAGCGTGATGCCTTCCGCCGCGCGCTTCGCCACCGCCTTTACCACTGCGTCCGGCGAATGCCCGGTCATCGCGCCTGTATCGCCCAGACACAGATCCACATACTCGCGCCCGTCCGCGTCCGTGAAGTGCGCCCCTTTGGCATGAGTGACGAACACCGGAAATGCCCCCGCCCACTTCGTCATCCAGTTCATCGGCACGCCGCCGAGCAGCGATTCTTTGGCTTTCGCGAACAGCGCCGCCGACTTCGGATGCTCGACCACAAAACGCTTCGACTCTCGCTCCTGCAGCTTCTCCAGTTTTTTTCGATCAATCGCCGCCATTAGCTATCCTCACGTGAAAGCGTGACGCTGTGTCGCAACTCGACGGCACTGGGATCCGTTGTCATCCTCAGGGCCGCGCCGTCTGCGGTCCGAAGGATCTCAACTCTCATTTCATGCAAGGTGAATTCGTTGGAACCCGCTCAATGCCGTTATCGCAATTCGTGGATGATCTCTTTCGCCGCGTTCGCTCCGCTTGCTCCGGTCAATCCATTCCCCGGATGCGTGCCATTGCCGCAGAGGAACAACCCGCGAATGGGCGTTTGATACCGCGCCCAATCGAGCACCGGCCTCATCGTAAAGATCTGGTCGAGCGCGATTTCGCCATGGAAAATGTGCCCGCCCGTGTACCCGTAATACCGCTCCAGGTCCTCGGGCGTAATCGCATGCGCTCCCTCCACCAGATTCGCCAGATTCGGCGAATACGCCGAAAGCGTCCGGATCGCGATGTCCGCAAGTTCGCCGCGCCGTGAGCTCCAGTTCCCTTCCTTCAGTTGGTACGGTGCGAACTGGAAGTACGCGGACAGAACGTGTTTCCCCGTAGGGGCTAACGAAGGATCAAGCACCGACGGAATCGTCACGTCGAGATACGGCGCCTGCGAAATCTCGCCATACTTCGTGGCGTCGTATGCCTTCTCCAGGTAGTCGATCTCGTACCCGATGTGGATTCGTCCGCCAAGCGCCTCGCGGAATCCGTCCGGCGCGATGGCGTTTCCGAGTGCCGGAAAACTCGGCAGGTCTCCCAACGCCAGGTGCACTTTCGCCACGTTGCCGCGCGAACGGAAATTTTTCATGCGCATGGCGAAGACCGGGTCGAAACTGGTCGGGTCCAGCAGATGGAAAAACGTGCGCTTTGGATCGACGCCGGAAACCACCGCTTCGCACGCGATTTCCTCTCCGTTCGAGAGAACCACGCCGCTCACGGCGCCGTTCTTCGTCCGAATCTGTGCCACCTCCGCGCTCGTGCGTATTTCCGCACCGGCGGCCTGCGCCGATTCCGTCAGTGCCCGCGCGAACTCTCCGAGTCCCCCGCGCGCAAACATCGCGGAGCCAACCGGGTGCGGATCCGCCGCCGCTCGCAGCAACAATACCGTCGCCGAGCCCGCCGACCACGGCCCCAGGTTCGCCCCAAAAATTCCTCGTGCCGCGATTACCGCTCGCAGCAATTCCGTCTCGAAGAACTCTGCGACGAAGTCCGCTACCGCCATCGGTCCCCAGCGCAGCAGATCAAAGATGCCGTGCTTTCCGAGCTTGCGCACGCTGCGGCCGGTCTTCAGCAGGTTCCACAAATCTTCCGGCGACGGATGATCGATTCCCGGCGGCGTGATCGACGCGATCTGCGCAAACACGCCGGCAATCTTCTCCAGCGCTGCCGCGAACCCGGTGTACTTCTCTCCGTCCTTCGCGGAAAAATGCGAGATTGCGCCGGCGGTCTTTCCCGGATCGTCGTAGAACAGCAACCCTCGCCCGTCCGGAGTTGGCGCAAATACCCGTGGGTTCGGCCGGAAGACGTGCAGCTTGTACTTCTCGAGTTGCATGTCGCGTGCGACATCCGCGCGCAGGGGTCCCAGCGTGTGCGCTAGTGTCGATGCGCGGAAGCCGGGATGGAATTCCTCCGTTGTCGCGCCGCCGCCGGTTACATCTCGGCGTTCCAGCACCACCGGTTTGAATCCGCCCTTCGCCAGGTAGAAAGCTGTTATCAGCGCGTTGTGACCACCACCAATGAGCACTACTTTCTGTCCGATAGGCATGGTCAGTTCGCCGCCTTCTTCCATTCTTTCAGCATGACCTGGCTGGCGATGCGCCCGTTCGCGCCCATGATCCCCCCTCCGGGATGCGTTGCCGAGCCGCACATGTACAGGTTGTCGACGGGTGTTCGGTAGTACGCCCACCCCGGCACCGGCCGCAGGAAGAACAACTGCTCGAGCGACAGTTCGCCCTGAAAAATGTTGCCTTGCGTCAGTCCGAATTCCCGCTGCAGGTCGAGCGGTGTCAGGAACTGTTTGCCGATGATGATGTCCTTGATATTCGGCGCGTGTTGCGCAATCGTGTCGATCACGTTGTTCCCGAACGCCTCGCGCTGCTCGTCCCAGGTCCCTTCCGCCAGCTTGTACGGCGCATATTGCACAAAGCACGAGAGCACGTGCTTGCCAGGCGGCGCCACCGAAGGATCGGTCAAGCTCGGGATCACCATGTCGATGTATGGCTGCTTCGAGAAGTGCCCATACTTCGCGTCGTCGTACGCCTTTTCCATGTATTCCATGCCCGGCGAAATCGACATTGCGCCGCGCAGGTGCGCTCCCTCGCCCGGCAAACACTTGAAATTCGGCAGTGCATCGAGCGCCAGGTTCACTTTTCCGGAAGAGCCACGGAATTTGTAGCGCTTCACACTCTCCAGAAAGTCGGACGGCAACTCCTTCGGTTCCAGGAACACCTCAAACGTCCAGTGGGGGTCGACACTCGAGGACACTACATTGCACTGAATCTCTTCTCCCGAACCCAGCGCTACCCCGGTCGCTCGCCCGTTCTTCGTCAGGATCTTCGCCACCGGCGCTTGCGTCCGAATGTCCACACCTGCTTCTTTCGCCGCCGCCGCAATCGACAGCGAGATCTGCCCCGTTCCCCCGCGGCTGAAGCCCCACGACCGGAACGCCCCGTCGATTTCCCCCATGTAGTGGTGCAGCAGCACGTACGCCGTTCCCGGCGACCGAATCCCCAGGAACGTTCCGATGATTCCGGAGGCCGACATCGTAGCCTTCAACACGTCCGTCTCGAACCACTGGTCCAGAAAGTCCGCCGAGCTCATGGTCATCAACTGCACCAGCGTGTAGCGCTCGTCGGACGAAAGCTCGCGGAACCGCTGCAGTAGAAAGTGCAACTGCTTCAGGTCTTTTGGTTTCAGTGTCGTCGGGTCCGGTGGAATCATGGAGAGCAATGGCTTCACGAACCGGCACATCGGCGTCATCATCTTCGAGAATTCGTCGTATGCCTCCGCATCCAGCCGCGAGTGCCGCCGGATTTCCCTCTGTGTTTTCGCGTGGTCGTTTACGCGCCACAAGTAATTGCCGTTCAACATCGGTGAGAACGTGCCGTCGAGCAGCAATATTTCTAGTCCGTGGCGCGGCAGATCCAGCTCGCGGATAATTTCCGGCCGCAGCAACGAAACCACATACGAACATTCGCTGAACAGGAATCCGGGAATGATCTCTTCGGTGACCGCCGCCCCTCCCAACACTTTCCGGCGCTCCAGAACCAGCACTTTTTTCCCGGCTTTCGCCAGATACGCGGCGTTCACCAGACCGTTGTGACCGCCCCCGATGACCACCACATCGTAGGACTGAGACATGAAGTTATGACTCCGCCAAAAAACCAGAATGAATCGTTCGAGGAACATCACATCATACTGATGGCGCCTTTGCTTCACAAGGACGCCCGGTAGCCCGAAAAACTCCGCTGCTGCCAGTTCCCTTGCGGCAACCCGCAAAACAAAACTATAATCCGCTGTTGTCTCTTTTCATTTGCCCTGTGCTTCGCACGATTTTTTCGGAGGACTTGTGCCCGTCGGAACCGCTTTCCACGAAAGAACTCTCGCGCTCTGCGACAGCCTGAACTTCAAAGAATGGTCCGGCTATTACACCGTCAGCGCTTATGAAATGACCCACGAGCACGAGTACAACGCCATTCGCAATTCCTCCGCGCTCATCGACATTACTCCGCTCTTCAAGTACCACGTCAGCGGGCCCGACGCGACCCGCCTCGTCAATCGCGTCATTTCCCGCGATATCAACAAGGTCGCGGTCGATCAGGTTATCTACTGCTGCTGGTGCGATCCCGAAGGCAAAGTCATTGACGATGGCACCATCACCCGCCTCGGTGAAAACGAATATCGCTGGACCGCTGCCGATCCCAGCCTCCGTTGGTTTCAACAGAATTCCTATGGCCTTGACGTCCGCATTGAGGACATTTCCGAAAAAATAGCCGCACTCGCGCTGCAGGGCCCGACCAGCGGCAAACTGCTCCACGCCATCGCCGATGCGAACATCGCCGGACTCAAGTATTTTCGCGTGACTCATGGCAAAATCGCCGGCGTGCCCGTCGATATTTCCCGCACGGGCTATACCGGTGATCTCGGCTACGAGATCTGGGTTCCATGGGATGATGGCGTCAAAGTCTTCGATGAATTAATGCAGAAAGGCCGAAAGTTCGACATCCATCCCGCGGGGATGGTGGCCCTCGATATCGCCCGTATTGAAGCCGGGCTGATCCTCATCGAAGTCGACTACATTTCCAGTAAACGCGCCATCATCCCGCAACAGAAATACACACCCGGCGAAATTGGTCTTGGCAAGCTTGTTGACCTGAAGAAGGACAACTTCGTCGGCCGCGCTCCGCTCGAGGAAGAGGCGAAACACGGCGGCCCGGCTCGCCATCTGGTCGGCCTGGAGGTCAACTGGGGTGAAGTGGAAGCGCTTTACGAAAAAATCGGTATGGCGCCGCAGGTTCCCGCCACGGCTTCCCGTGTCGCTGTGCCCGTTTACCGCGCCGGCCGCCAGGTTGGCAAGGCTACGTCTACCACATGGTCGCCAACGCTCAAGCGCATGATCGCCCTTGCGTCCGTCAGCCGCGAAAGCGCTGCCGTCGGCACAACTCTTAGCATGGAACTGACTGTCGAAGCCGCGCGCAAAACCGTTTCGGTAAGAATTGTGCCGCTTCCCTTCTTCAATCCGCCGCGCAAGACCGGCGCGCTCACACTGTAAGCCTTGCCTCGATTTTCGCGTGCCGCAGGTAAGCTGTCGGTCAAGTCTCCCGCCCCGCGCGTCGAGCGGGCTCTGAAAATCAATGAGTCTTGGCGAAGTTCTCTACGCCGGCGAGCATAGCGTCAAGCTGTCCGCGGTCCAGCAACTTTCCGCCGCAGATGACCGCCTGAATTCTTTCCGTGTTCCGGATGTCGGTCAGCGGGCTGGCATCCAGAAGCACTAAGTCCGCCCGTTTGCCCGCCTGGATCGTTCCTTGCTCCGCGCTTCGGCCCAGGAATTCCGCGGGTTTCAGCGTCGCCGCCTGCAATGCCTGCATCGGCGTCAATCCAGACCGCACCATGTATTCCAGCTCTTCGCGCAGGCTGAAGCCCGGGATTACATTCGGGGCAGCCGTATCTGTTCCTGCCATCAGCGGCAGGCCAGCGCCATTCATTATTCCAACCGCGTCCATCGAATGCTGAATAATTGCATCGCGTAAAGCGAAGTCCTCGGCGGAATAGCCGCCGAGTTGCGAACTGCGCGCTGTTTGCCAATTCGCCTGCACGCTGCGCGGCACATATTTCATCCTCGGATCGCCGGCAAGATCCGTCCGCGGAGTCATAAACCCGATATGCACTAGCGTTGGAAATGTGGGCACGTTCCACGTGCGGTTCTTTGCGAACGTGGCCAGCAGCGTCGCTGTTTTTTCCGCCGAGGCCGAATCCAGCAATGTCTTGGTCCAGATTCGGTCCCGCCTCCGTGCCGCCTCGACGGATTCGCCAGCGACAGGGGGCTTTGTTTTTTCGCTTCGTAGCTGGTCTTCCTTGTCTGACATCCCCAGCAGTATGCCCGTCAGATGCTCAATGCTCGCCTGCCCCGCATCGGAAGCTTCTGCCGCGGTGATCGAATCCGGCACGTGCCCCACGAAACGGATTCCAAGCTTTTTCGATTCGCTCGCGATCGCGAAGTACGCTTCCGGCTGCAACCGAGACTGAACCTTGATGAAGTCCACACCTTCCACTCTCAGTTCATCGACCGCCGCCGTCCCCTCTCGCGCGTTCTGCACCACAATCGACGGCTGAAACGATGGCGGATTACCGTCAAGATACGGGCCCGTGAAAAGGATTTGCGGGCCAATCCGTTTGCCCGACTGAATCTCAGAGCGCAGCTTTTTGAGTAGCTCCACGCTTCCGCCCATGTCGCGAATCGTCGTGATTCCGTTCGCGACCAGTAACGGAATGATGAACTCGCGGCTACCATTCGGTTCCCCGGCGCCCGTCAGGTGCACATGCATATCCGCAAGCCCGGGAATCAGAAACTTGCCGGCACCATCGATCACTTTCGCTTTTGACGGAATTGCGGCTGAATTGCTCGGCCCAATCGCGGAGATTTTCGGCCCGTCCACTATGACAGTCATATCCGCCTGTGGCGGCGCGCCTGTCGCGTCGATAACGGTAACGTGTGTGATCGCAAGGGGAGTGTCGCGAACGGAAGAACACGCGCCCAGACCCGTTGTAAGGAAAAGACTGATGAGGAACAGCCACTGCTTGCGGAGCGAACCGTGCATTTCCAATTCTAACAGCCGATTCGCCTCACCAAGACGCGGAAATTATGGGTTCAATCGATTGTATTTCTTCAGGATGGTCTGCAACTGATCGTGGGGCAGCGCCGACACTTTGTGGTTTTCGATTCCGATCATCGTTTTGGCGGCAACCATCGCGTTGATGATCGATTCTTCCGTTGCTTCCACGGTCGCCGCGAAGATCGGATCCAGCTGATCGTTCGGATACATCTTCAGATCCACCATATGGTCGACTGCAGCGGCCCCTGGGTTCGCCGTCGAGAACGCGATGAAGATGTCGCCGGACCCATTTCCGGAAATACTTCCATCGCGGCCTAACCCCAACGAAACGCGCCGGGCGAGTCGCTTAAGCTGATGCGGAAGCAGCGGTGCATCGGTTGCAACGATCACGATGATCGACCCTCGTTCCGTAATATCATCCGGCGCAAACGCGTTTGGATCTTCGCTCGGAATCTCTCGTCCCACTGGGATTCCCGCCACACGAAAATTCTGCCGCGAGCCGTAGTTGCACTGCACCAATACACCCACCGTAAAACCGCCCTCCTTCGCCGGAAGCTTCCGCGACGCGGTCCCGATTCCGCCCTTGAATCCATTGCAGACCATCCCGGTGCCGCCGCCCACCGCGCCTTCCTCGACAGGTCCGGCGTGCGAAGTCTCGATCGCATGGAACACATGCTCCGGTTTGACATGAAAGCCGTTGATGTCGTTCAGGTAGCCATCCCACGTTTCCGCCACAACCGGCAACGACCACCAATCGTCGTCCGGCCCCACCTTCCGGTGCGCCACCGTCCACTGAATCACCGCGTCACGCACCACGCCGACGCTGTGCGTGTTCGTGATCATCACCGGACCGATCAGAAATCCCGATTCCTCCACCCATGTCGTGCCGGTCATCTCGCCATTGCCATTCAGCGACCACCAGCCCGCGAACACACCCGTGTCGGTGCTGTCTTTGCCGCGCGGAAACACGGCGGTCACTCCGGTGCGCACCGGCCCTTTGCCGACAACCAGCTTCCCTTCACCGGAAATGAGTGTCGTGTGACCAACGGTGACTCCCGCCACGTCGGTGATGGCGTTCAACGGCCCCGGTGTCCCGTCGAACGGCACCCCCAGGTCGCGCGCGCGCACTTTGGCGGCGCCCCTTTCCTGTGCCAGCGAAGCCATCGCCAGTGCGGCGCCGACACAAAGAAAAAGAAAAGCGCGAAAATACCTGAGCATGAGCGTGTCTCCGACGTTTGAAATAAAGCAGGCCTAAATCGTTTTAAGTCAGTTGACTGAGACAATCAAGCGGAAAAGGTCTTCTCCAGCGCGTATTGCACAGCGTTGGCGATCTGTTCACATTCCGATTCGTTAATTACAAACGGCGGCGCCAGCAGCAAATGGTCCCCACGCACCCCGTCCACGGTTCCCTGCCCCGGGTACACCAGCACATTTTTCTCCAGCGCGGCCTGGCGGATCTTCTCCGAGATCCCCTCTTCTTTCGCAAACGGCTCGCGTCCGCTTTTTCCCTTAACAAACTCGATTCCCTGCAGCAGGCCCAATCCGCGCACCTGCCCAACGTGAGCATGGTTTTCCAGTTTCGCCAACGCGTGTCGCAGCATTTCTCCCGCTGGCGTTACCTTGTCGAACAGTTTGTGCGCCTCCAGGTAATCGAACACGGCATTCCCCGCCGCCGTCGCCACGGGATGCGCCTGATACGTGAAACCGTGCATGAACGTCGCGCTGCCTTTTTCAAACGCTTCGACGATGCGTGGCGCCACAAGTACCGCGCCCAACGGCGCGTATCCGCTCGCGATTCCCTTGCCCGTAAGGATGATGTCCGGCTCCAATTTCCAATGCTCGCTCGCGAACGGTTTCCCCGTTCGCCCCATGCCGGTCATGACTTCGTCGGCGATCAGCAGAATTCCGTGCTTTCGGCAAATCTCCGAGATCCGTGCGGTGTATCCCTCCACAGCCGGAGCCGCGCCCAGAGTCGCGCCTACCACTGGCTCAAACAAAAATGCCGCTACGCTCGAAGCGTCGTTCGCCTTCAAAAATGCATCGAGATCATCCGCGCAAGCCAAATTGCATTCCGGATAGGTTTTCCCGAACGGGCAGTGGTAACAAAAGCAAGGTGAAACGTGCCCCCATTCCGGAATCATCGGTGCGTACGGCGCCCGCCGTCCCACATTTCCGCTCACCGACATCGCACCCAGCGTGCTTCCGTGGTAGCTCTGCTTGCGCGACACCACTCTGTATCGCGCCGGCTGTTTCGTTTCCAGGAAATACTGTCTCGCCAGTTTGATTGCCGTTTCCGTGGCTTCGGATCCACCGGAGGTAAAGTACACCCGGCCGCCATCCTGGAAATTTCGCGGCGCAATTTTGAGCACTCTCTCCGCCAACTTTTCCGCCGGTTCCGAATGAAACTGCGTCGTATGCGCAAACGCGATCTTTCCCGACTGCTCGGCCATCGCCCGGCCGATCTCCTGCACTCCGTGACCGATACTCACAACGGCGGCTTGCCCAGCGGCGTCCAGGTAGCGGCGCCCGTCGGCCGCCGTAATCCAGCAGCCTTCGCCATGAACGGCCACAGGATAGTGTTTGCGAAGATTGCGGGAAAAAAGCGGAGTCGCTTCCGTCTGCGTGCTCATAGGCCGATTGTAGCAGATGGCGCGCAAGCCGCTGTTTGCCTGCCTTCTCTTTGGCAGTCCAACTTGGCCGCTTCAACCGCTCCGCCTGCGCAAGTGTGATACTCTTTCGCCGATTCTAAGGAAGGCCTTGAAATTGCCACTTACTTCTCTTCTTCGCATTCTCTCATTCGCCCTGTTCGCTCTCGCTTCCGTTTCCGCGCAAACCGCTCAGAATCCCGCTCACCTCGACGTGGATCTTCGTGACGCTTCCCGCCACATCTTCCACGCGCAACTTGTTCTGCCGGTTCAGCCGGGACCGTTCACTCTCGTCTACCCGAAATGGATTCCTGGCGAGCATTCTCCGACCGGGCCCATCGTCGATCTCGTCGGACTGAAGTTCAGCGCAAACGGCAACGACATTCCATGGCGTCGCGATGATGTCGATATGTACGCCTTCCACCTCGACATTCCCACCGGTGTCAATCAGCTTCGCGCTTCATACGACTATCTCTCTCCCGCGGAGGCCACTGGCTCTCGCGAGCGTCCTTCGTCCACCGAAAAATTCGCCATTCTGAACTGGTACATGGTCACCCTCTATCCCTCGGGTCCGAAGGCAGACAGTCTCACCTATGTCGCAACGCTGCGCCTCCCGCCCAACTGGAAGTACGGCACCGCCTTGCCCGTGGCAAAGGAATCGCCGGACGCGATCGAGTTTGCACCGGCCAGCCTCACCACACTGATCGACTCGCCCGTCATCTGCGGATATTATTTGCGCCATATCGACCTGTCCCCTGGCCAAACTCCACCACACATGGTTCATGTGGTCGCAGACGGTCCAGGCCCGCTGGAAGCCACTCCCGCTGAGGTCCAGCACTTGCGCCAACTTATCGCTGAGACAGGCGTGCTCTTTGGTGCGCGGCACTATCGTCGTTATGACTTTCTTCTCACGCTGAGCGATCGCATGCCGCCGGATGGCGTCGAGCATCACGAGTCGAGCGATGACCGCACCGAGGAGACGTATTTCCTGGAGCCGGAACTGTTCAACAGCTCTGAACTTCTTTCCCACGAATTCACACACTCTTGGAACGGTAAGTATCGCCGTCCTGTGGGCCTTGCCACGCCCGATTACCAGACGCCCATGAAAGGTGAATTGCTGTGGGTTTACGAAGGACTTACGCAATATTACGGCGTGATGCTCGCCGCGCGAGCCGGAATGATGCCGCCGGACATGTTCCGTGAATACGTCGCCGCCAACGCTGCCTATCTTGACAATCGGCCCGGCCGCACCTGGCGTGATTTGCAGGACACAGCCGTCGCCGCGCAGATCCTCTACAGCACTCCGCAGGAAGGTTCATCGTGGCGCCGCAGCGTCGACTTCTACGACGAGGGCCTGCTGATCTGGCTCGAAGCGGACACCATCATCCGCAAGCAATCCAACGGCAAGAAATCGCTAGACGATTTTTGTCGCAAGTTCTTTGGCGGTCAAGACAGCGGCCCGAAGCTCGTACCTTATACCTTCGACGATGTGGTTGCGGGAATGAATGAGGTCGCGGAGTTCGATTGGCGCGGTTTCTTCACCGAGCATCTGAAGTCGCATGGCCCCGGCGCTCCGCTCGTTGGCATCCAGAACAGCGGCTGGCGGCTTTCCTTCACTGATGTTCAGAATGATTATGAGCATGTTGATGAAGTCACTGGCCAGGTTCTCGATCTGCAGTTTTCCCTCGGTTTTCAGGTCCACGGCAGCCTCGGCGACGACAGCGACAAAATACTCGACGTGATTCCGGGTTCGCCCGCGGCCATCGCTGGCCTGGCCCCCGGTATGCGGCTGGTTGCCGTGAACGGGCGCAAATGGTCGCCCGAAATTCTGCGGAATGCCATACGCCGCGCCAAAAATAGCAAAGACACGATCGACTTGCTTGCCCAGAATGGCGATTTCTACACCACTTACCACGTGGACTACCACGGCGGCGAGCGCTATCCGCACCTCGAACCGATCAGCGGCAAAAGCGATCTGCTTTCGGAAATTGCAAAGACGAAAGCGCCAGCCGTTCCCGTCCCATCGACGTACTGAGCTTAAGGCTTCGCGTCGTGACCTCCAGCCCACACGCTTTGGTTCGCACCATTGGGCGATGGAGTCTGACCGCTCTCATGGTCAACTCCATCGTGGGCGTAAGCATTTTCAAACTGCCGGCCGATCTCGCGGCCAAGTTGGGCTGGCTGAGCCCGCTGAGTTGCCTGTTCGCCGGAGCCGGGATTCTGATCGTCGCGGGATGTATCGCGGAGGTTTCGTCCCGATACGACGAAACCGGCGGCTTGTATCTTTATGCGCGAGACGCCCTGGGACGGTTCGCCGGGTTGCTCGTCGCCTGGCTCACCTGGCTCACCCGCATTGCCGCGCCGGCAGCCGCCGCCGACCTTTTTTGCAGCTACTTCGCGAAATTCGTCCCAGCCGTCGGCTCGCGCCGCGGAGAGATTCTCTTGCTCGCCGTGCTGATCGGCCACTTGGCTCTCCTCAACTATGTCGGCGTGCGCAGCGGCCAACGCGTAAGCAACTTCTTTACCACCGTGAAGGTAACTTTCTTGCTCTTCTTTGTCCTGGTTGGCGTCATCGCCTGGTTGGCCCGGCCTGCGCTCCGCGTGAATTTCTCGCTGCCTTCGGCTTCCGCCAATGACTGGTTCACCGCCATGCTCTTGCTCGTCTATGCCTACGGAGGTTTCGAAGGCGCGCTGTTCGTCGGTGGCGAGACGAAAAATCCCAAGCGCGATACTCCCCTCGCCCTGCTTTCGGCCTTGGCCGGCGTCGGTGTGCTCTACACCGCGGTGCAACTCATTGTTGTTGCAATCCTGCCTCACGCTGGACTGTCCGAGCGCCCCCTGGCCGATGCCACGGAGCGATTCCTGGGTCCCGCCGGCGCCGCGGTAATCGGATTAGCTGCACTGGTCTCCGCGTATGGGTACCTCAGCGCAAACGTCCTGCACGCTCCGCGCATTACGTTCGCCATGGGGCAACAGGGCGATTTCCCTCCGTTTTTCTCTGTTGTTCATCCGCGATTTCGTACCCCGTACGTTTCCATTCTGATTTATGCGGCGCTGGTATTTATCTTCGCCGTGTTGGGAAATTTTCAATGGAACGCCGTACTTTCCGCCGTATCGCGGCTCGCCGTCTATGCCGCTATCGCGATCTCCGTGCCTCTATTGCGCCGCCGTAACGACGGAAAAGCTCAGTTTCAGCTACCGTTGCCGCACTTTTTCGCTGGCGCAGCCCTGGTGTTTTCGCTTGTGCTCCTTACGCAAATGGGCAAAGCCGAGTTTTACGTCGTGGCCGCGACCACCGCCATTGCCCTGATCAACTGGCTTTCGGTTCGCCACTGACCGCGTCAAAACTCGCGCCAGTCACGTGTTTCTGTGGCGCAACCGCCTTGGATTCGCTCCGCAATCGTGTCATCATTTTCAGTCTCCATTCGCTTCTCCATTTACCGACGAGGTCCCGATGAGAATTTGGCTACGCATGGGTCTGTTTTGCTGCGCGCTGGCAATTTCGATTCCCGCGTTCGCGCAGGACTCCGCAAAACACGCCATTACCTTCGATGATCTGATCAAATTGCATCGCATCAGCGGCGTCAGCCTTTCGCCGGACCCCAAATGGATCGCCTATGCCGTTTCCACGCCCGATCTCGACGCGAACCGCGGCGTCACCAACGTTTGGATCGTCAGCGCCACCGGCGGTGCGCCGATTCAGGTCACACAAGGGGGACGCGACAATTCCCCCGCTTGGTCACCGGACGGCAAGACTCTCGCATTCCTATCCGCCCGTGACGGAAATCCGCAAGTTTATCTTTTGCCTATGGATGGCGGCGAAGCCAGGAAACTCACGCAACTCTCCACTGGGGCCGACCTGTTCCATTGGTCGCCGGACGGCAAGACGATTGCCTTCACGTCTTCTGTTTATCCTGATTGCAAAGACGATGCCTGCAACGAAAAACGCGACGCCGACAAGGATAAGAGCAAGGTCAAGGCGCGTATCTACGATCATCTGCTCTACCGCCACTGGGATCACTGGTCCGACGGCAAGCGCAGCCATCTGTTCGTTGTGCCCTCGGATGCCAGCGGCCCGGCGCGGGATTTAACGGCCGGTGCTGACTTCGACGTCCCTCCCGAAGCGCGCAGCGGCCCGGGTGATTTCAATTTTTCGCCGGATAGCAAGGAACTTGCCTTCACCGCGGTCACAGACAAGGTGGAAGCGATCAGCACGAATGCCGACCTCTTCCTCGTTCCGGTAACTGGTGGCGAACCAAAGCGCATTACCACGCAGCAGGGTTTCGACGGCAACCCGGTCTACTCCCCGGATGGCCACTACATTGCCTACCATGCGCAGCTGACCCCGGGCTACGAAGCCGATAAATGGCGTCTTATGCTCTACGATCGCCAGTCGGGCAAGAACGAGAATCTCTCGGAGAGTTTCGATCGCAGCGCAACCGATCTGGCTTGGTCCCCGGACAGCAAGACCATTTACTTCCTCGCCGAGAATGAAACGTTTCAGCCTATCTATTCCACCGAGCCTCGCGTTGGCGCGGCCCCCAAGAAGCTCGTTGACGGCTTCAACTCCGAATTTGCCCTGAGCGCCGACGGAAAAACCTTCATCACCACGCAAACCAGCCTGACGCTTCCAAGCGAGGTGTTCACCGTCTCCGTCGACGGCACCGGCCTGAGTCAGTTGACTCACGTGAACGAGGCAATTCTCTCGAAACTCGACATGAATCCGCCGGAGAAATTCTGGTTCGACGGCGCCGGCGGCACCAAAGTGGAGGCCATGCTGATCCGGCCGCCCCAATTTTCCGCATCGCAGAAGTATCCGGTGCTCGTGGTGCTGCACGGCGGCCCGCAGACGATGTCGTCTGACGAGTGGGGCTATCGATGGAACCCTCAGGTTTTTTCCGCCGCTGGCTACGTCACGCTCATGATCAATCGCCGCGGCTCAACCGGTTACGGCCAGAAATTCACCGACGAAATCACCAATGATTGGGGTGGCAAGGCCTACGAAGACGTGATGAAGGGAATCGATGCGGCGCTCGCCAAGTATCCTTTCCTGGATAAATCGCGCATGGCCGCGGCAGGCGCCTCCTACGGCGGCTACATGGCAGACTGGCTCGCCACACACACCGACCGCTTCAAGGCCATCATCAGCCACGCCGGCGTTTACGACGAAGTCTCGATGTACGCGACGGAGGAGCTCTGGTTCGAAGAACACGATATGCAGGGCACACCCTGGGGCGCGCCTGACAACTACAAAAAGTGGGCGCCCGTTACCTATGCCGGCGAGCTTGCCAAATACAAGACGCCGACGCTCGTCATTGCCGGGGAACGTGATTACCGCGTGCCGTACACGCAGTCACTGGAACTCTTCAGCGCGCTGCAGCGGCAAGGTGTGCCTTCGAAACTTTTGATCTTCCCCGATGAAGGGCACTGGGTTCTGAAGCCGCAGAATGCCCAGCTCTGGTACAAGACGTTTCTGGATTGGCTGGCAACCTACGTCAAGTAGCCGCGCGCTTAAGTTTCGGCAAATTTCTGCAGCGCCCGCCGCAGGAACCGGAAAAGGTGATAAAGCACGTAGAGCGAAATCGCCACCAGCACCGCCACCACGATCACCGCGATTCGCGGGTGCGCTGAGGCAAACCACGTCACCCAGACCGCCAACAAGTCCTCGCCGAAACTCAGCGCCCAGTTGCTCAGCGGCTCGGGCGACAGATTCACCGCAGCCCGCGCGCTGGCCTTCGTCCCGTGCGACGTCAGCGCAATGCCCCCGGCCAGAAGTGCTGCAATCCATCGCCACGGCTCTGTAGCCGCAGCCGTCACGCTGAACGCCAGGAGTGCCGCTGCCGGTGGCCGGATGAACGTATGCACCGCCTGCCACACGGAATCGACATAAGGAATCTTGTCGGCCAGAAACTCCACCACGTAGAGCCCCAGCGCCACCCCCAGCACAACTGGATGCGCCAGGACCTGCAATTTCTCCGGAAGATGGATCACTCCAAACCGTTCGAGAAGGCCCAGCGTCGCAACGGTCGCGTAAAGATTGAGCCCGGACGAGAAGCCCGTGCCTAGGACGAGGCTGATGGTTTCGATCGGATTCATAAGCGCATCGCGTTGCGCGGGCGAACTCCAGCGGCTCCTTCGAAGGTACCACGATTGACACCCGTCGAGTACGGGCGCCCAGAAAAGGAACGTCCCGGCATCGCGCGCCGGGACGTTGTCCTACGGAATTACGGTCGAGGTTATTTGTAGCTCTGCGTCGGCGCTACGAGCCGCGTCCATCCGGTCGTGTTGATTTCACGGAACATCGGCGTGCGCGGTGGTAGATCTGACGGAGTCAGAAAGTTCGTGTCGAAGTACGCGTAGCGGGTCGGCACCGAGTACACCGTATTGCCGTACTTGAACACGCCGTTGGCCTGCCGGTTCGTGTACAGGTTGACCAAGGCCCCTTCATAGTTCACGCTTCCGCCGCTGCCGCTCCAGTTCTCCACTTCGCGCAGGAAGTTGTGCATGCCTCCGTCCGTTCCATTGTCGGTGCTGCTGCCGTAGGTCGGGAACGATACGCCTTTCCCTCCGATCACCGCGGCACGCCAGTACGTCGTCGCCGGGGAGCGCGGCCCGTTGTTGGCGTATAGGCTGAAGGAGAAGGAATTCACGTCGTTCCAACCGTTGGACAGAATCGTCACCGCATCGCCTGCAACCGAAGCGCCTACCGTGGGATCGCTGAATCCCTTGCCGGCGGAGTTCGCGTTGAAGTCACCCTGCATGTACACAGGGTTTTCGGTGGAGATGGCCAGACCGCAAGTCACTCCGGATGGGCACGTGCCGAGTCCTGTCAGGTTATTTCCGTTCACGATTGTGACCGCGCGGCGGAAGAAGATTGGAGGATTTTGCCGCGCCGCGTTGCCAATGGCGGCATACATCATCGGCCAAATCCCCGGGTCTCCCGCGCCGGGCAGTCCGGCTGTGCTCGCGTACGCCGGGGTCGTGCATTTGGGATTCGCTGAGATCGCCAACTTCGTCAGATCGGCGAAGAATCCGTATCTCCCGTAAGCGGTTGACAACTGGCCGGTGATCTTGCCGGAGCTTATGCCGTAGAGGCTGCTCATCGGCGTCACTCCAGGTGCCATCACCCAGTTGATGTTCGTCGAACTGGCCCCGTACGTGAACAGCTGCGCCGGGGTTTCTCCGTCCAGGTCTTCGCCTGTGTCGAGGCTGCTGTTGGGGCATCCGTTTGTCGGATCGCTGACGCTGTTCACGTTGTCATTCCAGCCATATTCACCGGTTTCGTTTCCGCTTGGTGATACCGGTGGCCAGGTACTCGTCCAGGTCTTCGAAGCCGCATAATTCCCCCGGCGATCGGAGATGTACACGGAATAGTTGTTGGGAGAATTCACCGAGTCATACGTGGAGTGTCCGGAACCGCTGCCGTATGGTGCGGATCCCGCAAGCCATTTCACCAGGTTGGCCGCGTCCAGTTCAATGTAGTGCATCGTGCCATTCAGCGTGGGCAAGTTGTTATAGGGAGCGGCTGGCACGGTGTCCCGCAGTTCACCCTCGCGAGGGTCGAACAGCGTGTTCGGCCAAAAATCGGAAGGTTGCAATCCGGCAACTGGCAGTCCCGTGCTCGGATCGACTCCACAGGCCTGGGCTATTGTAGCTATCTTGGGATAGTTCGTCGGGGCCTTCGTGCTGAGTTTGCCCGACTGGTACGGAATCGTTGACGGATTATCGCGGATCCGCTCCAGGCGGATTATGGCGTTTGGATGAGGATCCTTGCACATGAACGGGTTGGCCGTTGTGGAAACGCCCGTCATGTTCCCGCTTCCCCAATACGGTGTGCGCTGGGTCTGCGGTCCGAGCTGCGCTGAGGGAAGCCCGGGCAGCGCGGGTATCGTCGCCGGTGCCATCTGCGTCGTGTTTCCCGGCCATTGTGGATTGAGCGTCGCTCCGTCAAAGGATTGCGGAACCGGGTCCAGATTCTTTCCCGCGTATCCGTACGCCAGCACTTCGGCCGTCACATCCTTCCACGTCCCGCAAGGTGCGCCATAGGCCGTCTGCGCCTGAATTTTGATGAAGCCTCGGATGATCGGGTAGCCTGAAGGCAGCCAGTAGCCGTCGCCCGCGTTGTAGGATCCGCCACCGGTGCTCGCGGACGCCGCCAGGGGCAGCGCCGTCGTTCCGAAGCTGGTCATGTTGGTCGTCAGCGTCGAGTAAGGCGCACCGGTCGGCCAATTGGCAACCGGCTGGGCCAGGGCGCTCAAATCCATGGGCTGCGTGCCCTGTTCGACGCAAGGCAGGCTCATGATATCCGTCGGGTTGTCGGACAGGAGGATCACAAGGCTGGATTGCGCCATGTACCGTTCCCCCGTCACGTTGGCGGATTCGCTTGTATTCAGCGGCCGCCGAATCAAGTCGATGGGCTGCGTCGAGCCTCCGCCCATGGTAACCACGGCGAGATCAAGATGCTGCGCTCCCGTCGAATACGCGCTGCACTTTGTACTGCCCTTCCCGTTAATCAGCATGTTCGCGTAGTCCGTCGGGCTGTTTCCAGTGGAGACCGTGTGCCATGTTCCGATGCAATTGCTCCCGTCCCAGCTGCCTTCGGTGAAGCCCAAGGCGCGATAACTGCCGCCTGTCGGCGTTGTGGTGATATTGACCGTGCCGCCCCAGTTGCTTTTGGTATCGGCGCCATTATCCATATAACTGCGAATGATGTCTTTGTAGGCGTCCACCTTGCCTTGCATCGTCAGAGTGGCGCCGCTGGCCAGGAACAGATTGCCATTACCATGCACTCGTCCTTGCACGGTGAAGTTCGACCCGGCGTGGAAGGAGCAGTCCACGTCGCAGAAAATGGCGAACTGAAACATCGGAATGCCGACGGTCTGGGTGGTCCGCACAAGATTGACTTCGCGGCCGGAACTGGTGCGCGCGTTCACCGACAAGGTGTAGTCCGTCGCCAAGGCTGACATGCCTTGATACGGGCCGGACTTGATGGTGGTCGGCGTCGCCGCGGGATTTCCGTTTGAATCCAGCGACGCAGGCGTGATGCTGTAGGCGGTGTTGCCGTCGGCGGTCGTATAGGTCACCGATTGGCCGGTGAACAGCGATGAGGATGGCGGACCATACGGACTGGTCTGCAGACCGTTGATCTGGGTGATGCTCGGCGAATACGTTTGGCTGAACAGCCCGCCAAGATCCGCCGTCATCTTTTCCATGCCCGCTTCTGCGGCATAGAACGCAACCACTTCGTCGTTGCTCGCTCCCGCCAGCTGCTGGTTCGATAGCAGCAGCATGGCGAAGCCCACCAGCATGCTCGACATCAGGAACAGCAGGAGCAGCGTGGTGAGAAGCGCAACGCCCTCATCTTTCCGGAAGCGCCGAGACGATTGGAGCATTTTACCGATCATGGCTGTATTCCTCGTCAGAAGGGATTCGTATACGCATTACTGCGAATACTGACTTGTGTTGTTAAGTTGTTCCGCGCGTACGCCGTGTTGCTGCCCTGGTGCACCATATATGTCGAGCGCGCCGCAAGGTACACGTTCACACTCATAATCTGCGATTCGGAATCGCCCGATGGAACCGTCGTTTGGTTCGTCGGATTCGTCGAACCATCCACAAAGTTGTAAGTAAACTGCAGATTCTCGAGTGTTTCTCCCACTGGCGTCGCCGTGCCGAGACCTACCTGGCGAATCAGCCGCACATACGGTGGACTCGACACGTTGTCGAGATAGTAGGAAACCATCCACACACGCGTCGCCAGCGTTGGCGGAAAACACGATGCTCCTCCGCCGCAGCTTGCTCCCCCGTTTTCCAGCAACTGGATCGTGCCATCGGCTTCCGTGCGGCCGTTCAGGCCGAACGGATCGTTGCTGCCCGGCGCGAATGTCAGCGTTTGCCCGGAAACACCGGTCACCGTGAGCAGCGCGTAGCCGTTGATGTTGCTGAACATGATTAGATCGCCGACGTTGATGGTGATGCCGCTCTTCACGAAGTTGACGCAGTTGATCCCGCCGCTGGAGTTGAGCGTCGTCCCATCAAATGCCACCGTCAGCGTTGTGCCGGAGTACTTCAATGATCCGTTCGGGCAACCCGGATTGGGCGGCGTGGTCGTTGCCACCGCATTCACCGGCTTGGCGTCCAAACCAAGATTGTCCGCATACATCACTGTAATCTCGTCGGTATTGAGCGTGCCCGTTGGCGCATCCGGTGCCGTCACCAGCGGCCCCAGATTC
>Ga0335071_10001050_pt1 | contig 29808 bp, 29 predicted proteins | sample Lox_Sample_15_FD_206724 | JGI IMG/M metagenome (GOLD analysis project Ga0335071, IMG submission 206724) | Soil microbial communities from Loxahatchee National Wildlife Refuge, Florida, United States - Lox_Sample_1.5 | ecosystem: Environmental > Terrestrial > Soil > Wetlands | place: USA...
GCTGGTCCTCCTGGGGTTGATCCGTTTCTACCAGATGACTGTTTCCCGGACCCTGCCGCCCGATACCTGCCGTTTCTACCCGTCCTGCTCGCATTATGGTTATCAGGCGGTCTACCGATACGGCGTATTCAAGGGTGGGGCGATGGCAGTTTGGCGGGTGTTGCGCTGCAATCCCTTCAATCCAGGGGGCTACGACCCCGTTCTGTAGGAGAGAGAGTTCACTCCATGAAAACCAAGTATATCGTTCTTATTGGCCTTTTGGCCCTGCTGGTCGTCGTCTTGAGCGGCTGCGCGAGCGGACTGACGGCCTCTGCCTGGCCCGCCGTCATGGCGGATGCCAACAATGCCTATATTGCCGGCGGACCGTATGTCTATGCGGTCAACCTGCAGAGCGGCGCCCAGGTATGGCGCTTCCCCGACAAACCTTCCACTGCCGCGCCGTTCTATGCAACCCCCACTCTGACCTCCGATGGACAGTTGATCGTCGGCGGCTTCGACAAGAAGCTCTACAGCCTCGACCCGCAAACCGGCAAATCCACCTGGCAGTTCACGGATGCCAGGGATCGCTGGATCGGGCCTGTGCTGGCCACGGACAGCTTGATCTTCGCACCCAACGCGGATTACAACCTGTATGTCCTGAATCTGAAAGGTGAGCTGCAGTGGACTTTCATGGCCGACCAGTCCATCTGGGGCCGACCGGTCACCGACGGGACGAACGTCTATTTCGGCACCCTCGGGCGGAAGGTCTACGCCGTCAACTTGCAGACCCATAAGCAGGCCTGGGTCCAGACCATGGACGGTGCCGTCCTGGGCTCCCTGGTCCTTGGCGCTGACAACACCCTCTACGTCGCCTCGTACGGTGGAACTCTGTATGCCCTCAACACAGCCGATGGAAAGACTGCCTGGTCGAAATCGGCGTCCTCCACGTGGTTCTGGAGTGGACCGGTCCTGACCGGCGGCAACCTGTACGTCGGGGATGGGAACGGGAAATTCATGGCCTTCCCGGCAGCCGGTGGGGAGAAGCTCTGGGAACAGGACTTGAGCGGCTCGATCGTCGGAAGCCCGTTCATCAGCGATACAACCATCGTGATCGGCACGGAAGTTCCCGGGGCGGATACGGGGAACGTCTACTTCCTGGATTCCACCGGCAAGATCATACGCACCCTGCCCCTGTCGGGAAAGGACCAGGCGTATGGCAATCCCGTCGGCGCCGGCGATCTGATCCTGATGCCTCTGAGCACTTCGGATGCCAAGGACCCGATCATGCTGGCATACGATTCGACCGGCGCGATCAAGTGGTCCTTTATTCCTCCGAAATAGGATGTGAGCTATGTGGGAAACCGTCATTGTCAACCCCTTCACCAATGTCCTGCTGATGATCTACAAGTTGATCGGTGGGAACTTCGGCGTTGCGATTATCCTTTTTACCGTCCTCATCCGCCTGCTGACCCATCCGCTAATGGCCTCGCAGATCAAGGGCAGCACCAAGATGCAGGAACTGCAGAACTCCAAGGAATGGCTGGACCTGCAAAAGAAATACAAGGATGACAAGGAAAAGCTCGCCCAGGAGCAGATGAAGTATTACCAGAGCATCGGTTACAACCCGCTGGCATCCTGCCTACCGACCTTCATCCAACTCCCGATCATGTTCGGCCTTTATCAGAGTATCATGCGGGCCATCGCTGCCTCGCCCATGCAGCTGCTGATCCTTTCCCGGGCAGTCTACCCGTTCTTCCGCCTGGCGGATGTGGTCCCGCTCAACAGCCAGTTCCTGTGGATGAACCTGGGCCAGCCGGAACGCGTTTACCTCTTCGGCTATGGCATCCCGGTGATGGCCATCCTGGTGGCGGCCACCACGTACATCCAGTCCAAGGTCACCCTGCCAGTCTCGGCTAATCCGAACGACCAGAGTGCCATGATGGGCAATATGATGGCGATCTACATGCCTCTGTTCATGGGTTTCCTGACCTACTCCTTCGCCTCCGGGCTGGCGCTGTACATCATCATCGGTAACTTGCTCAGCCTGGTCCAGTACGCCCTTCTGGGCAAGATCTATTGGAAGAATCTGTTGCCGGGAAAACGCCCGGTGCCGGTGCAGGCAGGAGGGAAGAAGAAATGAACGAACATACTACGCTTGAGAAGATCGCCCCGTCGGTGGACGCTGCCATCGCAGCCGGATTGACGGAGCTTGGTTTGACCGAGACCGATGTGGACGTGGAGATCTTGGATGAGGGCAGCCGCGGGTTGCTCGGGATCGGTGGACGGCAGGCGCGCGTCCGGTTGACGGTCAAGGAGCCTCAGGCCGCCTCGGAGCCGGGGAAGAAGCCGGTCGCGGAGAAAAAGGGCGGCGAGGAATCCGCTTCCCCAGCTTCGATGGACGAAGCCTTCGCGGTCCTGGATGATAACCTGCTGTTCATTTCCCGCCAGACGGTGGTCGAGCTGCTCGAAAAAATGAAGGTCAATGCCCACGTCGAGGTGCGCTATGGCGATCCGGACGACGAGGGCCAGCGTCCGGTCAACGTCGACATCCACGGCAACGACCTGGGTGTCCTGATCGGCCGGCGGGCCGAGATCCTGAATGCCCTGCAGTATGTCGTCAACCTGATCGTCAGCAAGCAGGTGGAGCATTGGGTGCAGGTGGTCGTGGATGTGGAAGGTTACCGGGCGCGCCGGGAACGCCAGCTGCGCCAGATGGCCCAACGCATGGCCGACCAGGCCATCAAGACCGGCCGCCGCCAGGTCCTCGAACCGATGGGCGCGGCCGAGCGGCGCATCGTCCACTTGGAGCTGCGCGACCATCCGAACGTGCTGACCCAGTCGATTGGCGAAGAGCCGGCCCGCAAAGTCACCATTGTCCCGAAATAATCATCAAACAGGGGCGACCGACCGGTCGCCCCTTCGATTTTGATCTTCCATCCTCAGGTATAATTTATCCATGTCAATGCCCATCCCGCCGAGCCCGGTCGATTATCTGATCATCGGCCACATTTCCTGCGACCTCACCTCCGCAGGTCCTCGCCTCGGCGGGACGGCTGCCTACTCGGCCCTGACCGGCCGCGCCCTGGGATTGCGCGTGGGCGTGGTGACGGCCTGGGGCGGGGAAGTGCCCCTGGATATGCTGGACGGCGTCCAGGTGCACACGCTCCCGGCGGAGCACAGCGCCACCTTCGAAAACATCTATACTCCCGAGGGCCGCCATCAGATCCTGCATCACGTGGCGCCCGACCTGCACTTCTCAGACGTCCCACCCGAGTGGCGGGAAGCCTCGATCGTCCACGTTGGACCGATCGCCGGGGAGGCCAAATCCCTTGTGGACGGCCGGTTCCCGGGCTCCCTGGTCGGGCTGACCCCCCAGGGCTGGCTGCGGGCCTGGGACGGGCAGGGACGCGTCCGCCCGGGCAACTGGCCCGAGGCCGCGACCATGCTCCCGAAAGCGGGCGCGGCCGTGCTCAGCCTGGAGGATGTCGGCGGAGACGAAGAATTGATCGAGAGCATGGCGATCGCCTGCCGCGTCCTGGTCGTCACCGAGGGATTTGCCGGGGTGCGCCTGTACTGGAACGGCGACCTGCGCCGCTTCAGGGCTCCCCAGGTCGCCGAAGTGGATGCCACCGGAGCGGGCGACATTTTTGCCGCCGCCTTTTTCTGGCGCCTGCATACCACCCGCGATCCATGGGCCGCAGCCCGTTTTGCCACACATCTGGCTTCCTTTTCGGTCAAGCGGCGCGGGTTGGAAGGCATTCCGACCCGGGAAGAAATCCAAACCTGCCTGGTGGAGGTCATTTAGTGGGACGCGTCTACACGCTCGTCAATCAGAAAGGCGGGGTCGGCAAGACCACCACTGCCATCAACCTGGGAGCTTTCCTGGCAAATTTCGGCCAGCGTGTCCTGATCGTGGACATCGACCCGCAGGCCAATGCCACGTCCTCCCTGGGGGTGGATAAACACACCGTCAAGGGCGGAACCTATGAAGTCCTGCTGGGCGGGGCTCCGGCGACTGCCCTGGTGCTGCAAAACCCGCGTTTGAAGCTGGCGATCCTGCCGTCTTCTCCTTCGCTGGCCGGCGCGGAAGTGGAGCTGGTCAATGAACTGGGACGCGAAGCCCGCCTCAAGCAGGCCATGACCCCGCTGCTCGACCGCTACGATTACATCCTGATCGACTGTCCGCCCTCGCTCGGCCTGCTGACCGTTAACGGCCTGATGGCTGCGCAGAACGGCGTGCTCATCCCGGTCCAGTGCGAATACCTGGCCCTGGAAGGCCTGGGGGAATTGACCCACACCATCCAGCGGGTCCGGTCGGCCCTTTTCCCGTCCCTGAAGGTCCGGGGTGTGATCCTGACCATGTTCGACGGCCGCACCCACCTCTCCGACGACGTCGTAAGCGAAGTACACAAGTATTTTCCCGACCAGGTCTTTGAAACGATCATCCCCCGCAGCGTACGCCTGGCGGAAGCCCCGTCGTATGGTTTGCCGATCTCTGCGTATGCACCTGAATCGAGCGCGGCAAAATCCTACGAAACGCTGGCACGTGAGTTATTGAAAAGTGACGGCGTGAAAATCGCGGAAAGCGCCAGTTAGCCAAGGAGAATGCTATGCCCCAGAAATCCGGACTCGGTCGTGGCCTGGGAGCGTTGATTCCCGGCGGGGAAAACGCTTCGACAGAAAATGGCATCCTGCTCGTTGCGGTGGATTTGGTTTCGCCAAATCCCCGCCAGCCGCGCAGTTCGATGCGTCCTGAGGAATTGGAGGACCTGACCGCCTCGGTCCGTGAGCATGGGGTGCTCCAGCCCCTGATCGTCACACCCGGGGAGAAGGCCGGGCAGTACGTCCTGATCGCCGGCGAACGGCGCCTGCAGGCGGCCCGCCTGGCCGGCCTGGCCTCGGTGCCCGTGCTGGTGCGCGAAGCTACCGACCAGCAGCGCCTGGAGCTGGCCATCATCGAGAACGTCCAGCGTTCCGACCTGTCCTCCCTGGAGGAGGCGGAAGCGTACCGTCAGCTGGCCGAGGATTTCGATCTTTCCCACGAGGAGATCGCCACAAAGGTCGGAAAGAGCCGGGTGGCCGTGACGAATACGCTGCGTCTGCTCAAGCTGCCGGACGCGGTCAAGAATGCTCTCATCGAGGGGCGCGTTTCCGAGGGGCATGCCCGGGCCCTGCTGGCCCTGCCGAATTCGGAAGCCCAGACGGCCGCATTGCGGACCGTCCTGGTGCAGGAACTCAACGTTCGCCAGACGGAAGAGCTGGTCCGCAAGCTGACCGGCGAGAAACCGGTCCACAAGGCCAAGCCAGCCGCGGTCCCGGAAGTGGCTGAACTGGAGGAGCGCCTGCGTTCGAGCCTGGGTACCAAGGTTACGCTGCGTGCCGGCCGTAAAGGCGGGACGCTCACCATCCATTATTATTCGGATGAGGAGCTGGACGCCTTGATGGGCCGTCTATTGAAGGAATGAATGGTAGGGGCGGATGACCTCCGCCCCTACCGTCTAATTATGAGACTTCTCCACAACGCCCGCATCCACACCCTCGACCCGGACCGCCCAGCGGCTTCGGCGCTCCTGCTGGACGGCGGACGCGTCCTGGCGGTGGGCGGTGAGGAATTGCTTGCAGAATATGCCCAGGCAGACCGGCGGGATTTGGAGGGGCGGATAGTGTTGCCCGGCCTGGTCGACGCCCATATTCACCTCCAGGAATACGCCCTCAGCCGGGAGATCGTGGACTGCGAGGCTGATAGCCGGGAGGAAATCCTGCGGCGCCTGTCCGGGCGCCTGCGCAGCGTCGCAGCGGGGGAATGGGTGCGCGGTCACGGCTGGAACCAGAACACCTGGGGCGGGACATGGCCGACCGCCGCCGACCTCGATGAAGTGGCTCCCGCCAACCCGGTCTATCTGACGGCCAAATCCCTGCATGTCGGTTGGGCAAATTCTGTCGCCCTCGCCCGCGCCGGGGTGACGGCGGCCACTCCCGACCCGGAGGGAGGGTCCATCCAGCGGGACAGCCGCGGGAATCCCACCGGCCTGTTCTTCGAAAGCGCCGTCAAGCTGATCGAAGCAGCCATCCCCGAACCCTCTCCGGCCGACCTGGCTGAGACGTTCGAAGGGCTCCTCCCGGATCTCTGGCGCCTGGGGCTGACCGGGGTCCACGATTTCGACAAGCGGACCTGTTTCCAGGCCCTCCAGATCCTGCACGCGGGCGGGAAATTGCCTCTCAGGGTCTTGAAATCCATTCCCCTGGACTTGCTGCCGCAAGCGGCCGCCCTGGGCCTCCGCAGCGGTTTCGGGGACGAGACTCTGCGCATCGGTTCAGTCAAGCTGTTTGCAGATGGCGCCCTTGGGCCGCATACCGGGGCGATGACTGCCGGATATGTTGACGACCCACAGAATCGTGGTATTCTAATATTGGATTCCGATAAACTCTTCGAATACGGTCGCCTGGCTGCCGGGAGCGGTCTCAGCCTGGCGGTCCATGCCATCGGCGACCGGGCGGTCCATGAAGTTTTGGAAGGTTTTGCCCGCCTGCGGGCATACGAAAAACAGCACGGACTGCCGGCCCTGCGCCACCGCATCGAGCACGTCCAGACCGTCCTCCCGGAGGATGCCGGGCGGCTGGCAGAACTGAGCCTGATCGCTTCGATGCAGCCTGTGCATGCTCCATCGGATATGCTGGTGGCTGATCGGCTGCTCGGGGAGCGAACGGCCTGCTCGTATGCCTGGCGGACCCAATTGCAGCACGGCGCCTGCCTCGCTTTCGGATCGGACGCACCCGTCGAGAGTCCGAACCCGTTCCTGGGGTTGCATGCCGCAGTGACCCGCCGCCGGACGGACGGCTCCCCCGGTCCGGATGGCTGGATCCCGCAGGAGCGTCTGACGGTCCAGGAGGCGCTCGCAGGATTTACGCTCGGCCCGGCCTACGCAGCCGGCACCGAAGACCGCCTGGGGCGGTTATCGGCCGGCTTCCTGGCCGACTTGATCGTTATCGATACGGACCCCTTTACCTGTGATCCCGCAGAGTTGGCCGCCATCCGGCCGGTGGCGACGATGATTGGCGGGGAATGGGTCTGGGAAGCATGAGGATGCGAGGATGACCACACCATTGACCCCTGAAGTCCTGGTGCCCCGCCTGGGGGAGCACCTCGTCCAGACCGGACGGATTACCGAAACGGACCTGAAAAAGGCCCTGGCTTACCAGAAAAAGAAACAGGATGAAGGCAAGCGCTGCTTGCTGGGGGAAGCCCTGATGGACCTCGATCTCCTGACCCGTCAGGAGATCGACCATGCTGTCACCGAACAGATCATCCAATTACGCAACGCCCTGGAGGATGCCAATCGCTTTTTGGAAAGACGCGTCCAGGAACGCACGGCTGAGTTGCAAGAGGCGTTGCGCAAACTTTCCGAGCTGAACCAGATGAAGGCCAATTTCGTGGCAAACGTGTCGCATGAGCTGCGTACGCCCATGACCCACGTGAAAGGCTACCTGGAACTCCTGACGACCAGCTCCCTCGGTCCGTTGAACGAGGAACAAAAGAATGCCCTCCAGATCACCCAGCGGGCGGCGGGGCGCCTGGAAAGCCTGATCGACAACCTGATCCTGTTCTCGCTGGCTGCCCGCGGCGAGATGACCCTGAAGCTGGAATCGATCGACCTTGGCAAAGTGGCCGGGAACGTGATGAATTATTCCCAAAGCAAAGCCCAGGACCGGAACGTCGGCCTGGAATTGAAAGCCATACCCGATATCCCACAGGTCCAGGCGGATGTGGAAAAACTCTCCTGGGCGATTCTGCAGCTGGTGGACAATGCCATCAAATTCACCCCGGCGGGTGGGAAGGTGACTCTTTCAATCCAACCGGAGACAGACACGCTCGTAACGGTCGCCGTCACCGATACCGGGATCGGCATTCCGGAGGCGCGCCTGGACGAAATCTTCGAGCCGTTCCACCAGCTGGATGCCTCCTCCACCCGGCATTACGGCGGCACCGGCCTGGGACTTGCCCTGGTCAGGGAGATCGTCACGGCTCACGGTTCGATCATCGAAGTCCATTCGGAGGAAGGGAAAGGCTCCACGTTTTCTTTTCCACTCCTTACGAAGGCTCTCACGGATTAATTTGACAGGTTGATTATGGATAGTGAGCTGCTGGATCTGGTCGTAAAGATGGACGAGTGTGTCGGCAAGGAGGACTGGAGGAAAGGCCTCGATTCCCTGTTCAGCACACTCCGCAAGAAATTCGTTTTCGATAACCTGGCGATCTATTCACTTGCCGCCGCCGGCGGCGTGCCGGAGGCGGTCTACGCCCGGGCCATCGGACGAGGCCGCAGCAAGGAGGCCGAGGCTTCCTGGGGTGAGGAGATCGCCAACCAGGTTGCCAGCACGGGCAAGGTCGTGGTTTTCTCGCCGTCCGGGAAGGCTTCCGTCGACCGGATCGACATGCCTTATTTGCTTGGGCTGCCTCTCAACCTGTCGGATGGCAACGGCGCGCTGGTCTTCGTCCGTTTTGGCGGACCGGAGTACGCGACCGACCAGATTCCTTTGGCCGCCCTGGCAGTCGCCCAGGCCGCCCGGACCATCGAACACCGTTCGTTGAGGGAAAACCTGGCCCAGCTCGAACTGGCCCGTTACCGGGCCCAATTCCAGGACGATTTCATCGCCACCATCTCGCACGAATTGCACACCCCGATCGGGTTCATCAAAGGTTATACAACCTCGCTGCTGCGCTCGGATACCATCTGGGACCCTGCCACCCAGCGTGAATTCCTGACCATCATCGACGAGGAGTCTGACCACCTGGTCAGCCTGGTCGATCGCATCCTGGACTCGGCCCGCCTGCAAAGCGGCAACATGCCGATGGAGTACCAGCCGGTCCGGTTGGATTCCCTCCTGCGGGACGTGGTCATGCGCACCCGCAACCGGGTCAAGGCGATCGACGTCGACCTGGAGCTCGAGTCTGCCACGCCGATCGAGGCCGATACCGTCCGCCTGACCCAGGTTTTCGACAACCTCTTCGAAAATGCAATGAAATACGCCCCCGGCACCAAGATCACCATCTCGCTCAAGGTCCTTCCGGACAAGCAGGTGGTCACCTTCTCGGATCGCGGGCCGGGCATCCCTTCGGAACATCTTCCATTCCTGTTCGAACGCTTCTACCGTGTTCCCGGCCATTCCGGGAAGCGGGGTGCCGGCCTGGGTCTGTTCATCTGCAAGCAGATCATCCTGGCGCACAGGGGCCAGATCTCGGTCAAAACTGCTCCGGGGAAGGGCACCGCCTTCGTCATCGAATTACCCGCTCACTCCTCATAAAGGTTCAAAGGAAGGTATGCCATGACAGTACGCATTCTGGTCGTTGATGATGAACCTCGTTACCTGCGCCTGCTCCAGGCCAATTTACTTACCGAAGGCTATGAAGTGGTCACTGCCGTCAACGGCGAGGAGGCGGTCGAGACTTTCTCGGCCAACCCGGTGGACCTGATCCTGTTGGACGTCATGCTGCCCCGGATGGACGGTTTCGCCGCCTGCCAGCGAATCCGCCAGTTCTCGACCGTCCCGATCATCATGTTGACCGCCAAAGGCGAGGAGCAGGACCGCGTCCGCGGCCTGGATGTCGGCGCGGACGACTACCTGGTCAAGCCGTTTTCTGTCATGGAACTCCTGGCGCGCGTCCGGGCGGTCCTGCGGCGGGCCCAGGTGTCCGAATCCGGGCCGGACCGCTTCTTCGTCCACGCCAACCTGCGGATCGATTTTGCCCGCGCCGAGGTCTGGCTGGGCGACCAGCCGGTTTATCTCTCGGCGACGGAATACCGCCTGCTTCTCCAATTCACCCATAACATTGGGAAGGTGCTGACGGCCGAGGAACTGCTGACGAGCGTCTGGGGTCCGGAATACCGGGACGACAAGGAAATCCTGTGGGTGACGATCGCCCGCCTGCGCCAGAAAGTGGAGGACGATCCGCACGAACCCAAGCACATCGTCACCCGCTCCGGCCTGGGATATCTCATGCCTCCTTTGGAGGAATGAAAATTGAAGGTGTAATATGGAACCCTCACCCGTTTCTGTCTTAATCATCGATCCGGATTCTGCCAGCCGGAATTACCTGGCAGCCATGCTGGGCAAGAGCGGGTATACAGTCTTATCGACCGGCGCCGGCAAGGAAGGCCTGATCATGGCCTGGAGGGACAAACCCGGCATCATCGTCCTCGACCCCGCCCTGCCCGATTTGAAGGGCCTGGAGCTGGTCCTGCGCTTGCGCCAGGACCGCCGGACCTCGCACGTCCCGCTGGTGGCCTTGAGCAGCCAGGAAAATTCCAAGGAAATGTCGGCGCTGCTCGCCGCCGGCTGCAGCGAGTACCTGGTCAAATCCTCCCAGGCCCTGCAGAAACTCCTGGATCTTTTCCCCCGTCTCCTCCACGGGGAAAAGGCGCCCGAACAGAAGAAAGGCAAGCTGATCGTCTTCCTGAGCGCCAAGGGCGGCACCGGCACATCCTCGCTGTGCGCCAATATCGCGACGTGTGTGGCGGGCAGCCAGGAAAACAAGCCGGTGGCGGTCATGGACCTGGTCCTGCCGATCGGCTCGATCGCCCAGATCGTCGGGTACGACGAGAAGATGAATTTGGTGACTGCGGCTCTCAAACCGCCCAGTGAGACCACGCCGGATTTCTTTCGGAAAAGCCTGCCGCGCGTCTCGGGCTGGATGTTCCACCTCCTGGCCGGGGCGCCTGACCCGCAGTCCTCGAACCAGCTCGTCGGCGACCGGGTCGGCGAAATGCTGGGTTCCGTCCTGGCTGCTTACGATTACGTTTTCGTGGACCTGGGGCGGTCGCTTTCCCATATCGCCCTGCCTATCATCCAAAAGGCGGACGTGATCGCCCTCATCCTGAGCACGGACCGAGCCACGGCGGATCTTACCCTGACGGTTTGGAATCACCTTAAATCCCAGGGCATTGACTCCAACAAGGTCTATGCAATCCAGAACCGGGCGGTCGGGCTGGAGGGCCTGACCAAGGCCGAGCTGGAAAAGATGCTCGGAATGCCCATCCGTGTGACCATGCCGTATATCGGCGACAACATGACCGTTGCAAATAATCGCCACGAATCGCTGGCGGCTCGTTTCCAGAACGATTCGGCTGCGATGCTGATGAAACAGGTTGCCGGCCAGATGATCGAGATGGTCGAGAAACGGCCGGCCAGCCGTTGAATGGCTTCTCTGCTATAATATTTCCATCTTCGACCGCCCGGCGGTGTTTCAAGGATTTACGATGAGTATCCAGATACAGGTGGCAATCCGCTCCAGAAAACTAGGGGTTTTGATCCGCGACGCGAGACTGGCGGCGCGCAAAACTTTGTCTGAATGCGCGGCCGCAGTCGGGACGACGAGCGGGATCCTCAAGGCCTGGGAGGAAGGACGTCGGGCGCCCTCCCTGCCGGAGCTGGAAGTGCTGGCCTACTCACTCCACCTGCCGCTGCAGCATTTCTGGGGCAGGGAAGCCGTGTCGGATGACGCTGCGCCGACGGATTCGTTGAATTTGATGTCGCTGGTTGCCATTCGCCAGCGGCTGGTGGGCGCCATGCTGCGCCGTCAGCGCGAGAGCGCCAGCCTGTCCATGCGCGAACTATCGGAGCAGTCCGGGATTCCGACCTCCCGCCTGAAAGCCTATGAGTTGGGCGAGCGGCCCATCCCGCTGCCGGAATTGGAAGGGCTGGTGGCGCTGTTGGGCGGACAGGTCGAAACCCTCTTCGACCAGACCGGCCCGATCGGCCAATGGATGGTCCAGCAAAAGGCCGTCCAGGACTTTTTGCAGCTGCCGCCCGAATTGCAGGATTTCGTTTGCAGGCCGGTAAACCGCCCATACCTGGAGTTGGCACTCAAGTTGAGCGGAATGTCCACCGAGAAACTTCGCTCGGTGGCCGAGAACTTGTTGGATATCACATTCTAATGACAAATACACTACCTCCTAATGAGATTGCCGATCGGGCCAAGGGAATTTACCAGGCGGGAGATTTCCTGGCGGCTGCGCAGGCGTTCGGTGAGGCTGCCGACGGGTACGCCGCGGCAGGGGACAAGCTGATGGCGGCGGAGATGCACAACAACCAGTCCGTGGCGGCTTTGCGTGGCAAGCAGCCCCAGGCTGCCCTGGATGCGGCCCTGGGAACGGACGAAGTCTTCGCCTCGGCCGGGGATTTCCGGCGCCAGGGTATGGCCCTGGCGAACCAGGCCTCGGCCCTGGATGCCCTCAAACATTTCAACGATGCCATCGACCACTACAAAATGGCCGGCGACACCCTGGAAAAGGCCGGCGAAGACACCCTGCGCGTGGACGTGATGCAACTTCTTTCCATGCACTACCTCAGGCGCTTCAAATTCTACGAAGCGGTGATTGCCCTGCAATCCGGTCTGGCTGGCGTTAAAAACCCGACCCTGAAACAGCGTTTCATGAAGAAAATCCTGTTCGTTCGGTTATGACGGTTGGATTGAACACCCAGGTGCGGCCTGCGGTCTTGACGGATCAGCGTCAGATTGCCAATCTGATGCACATCAGCCCTCACATTCACCGTCACCTGGACTGGCGCTACCCGCTGGACTGGCTTGGCACGACGCCTTTTTACGTTCTCGAGGACCAGGGACAGGTAACGGCGGCCCTGGCCTGTCCGCCGGACCCTCCACAGGTTGCCTGGGTGCGGCTGTTTGCAAATTCCGGAAAGTATTCACTGGAAGAATCCTGGCAACTGCTCTGGGAAGCCGCCCGGCGTGATCTGCAGCACAAAGGCCATTTCTCGGCCGCAGCGATCGTCCTGCAGGATTGGTTCACGGCTTTGCTGTTCTCGAGCGGATTTTCCAGTTCCCAATCCATTGTCATGCTCGAGCGGGACGAGGAAAACCCGTTGGCCGCCTCCCTGCCGGCTGGCCTGGCCATCCGGGGCATGCTCCAGTACGACCTTCCGTCGGTCGCCGAAGTGGATGCCTCGGCTTTCGATCTCCTCTGGCAGAATTCACAGCCATCCCTGGAAAAGGCCTATCCGCAGGCTGCCCTGGCCAGCGTGGCCGAGCTCGACGGCCAGATCGTCGGGTACCAGATCAGCACTCGGAATCCACTGGGGGCTCACCTGGCCAGGTTGGCGGTCCGGCCCGAGGTGCAGGGTCACGGGGTCGGCCTGGCGCTGGTGGCGGACCTGATCCGGCAGGCCGGGTTGCGCGGCATGTCCCGCCTGACGGTCAACACCCAGAGTGACAACGCCGTTTCGCTCGCCCTGTACCAGCGGGCGGGCTTTCACGAAACCGGGGAACGCTATCCCGTCTATGTGCAGCAGATCCCGTGAGGAGGAAATATGGTCAGTGTGGAAGAAGCCGTGATCGTGAATGCACTCGTGCGCCAGGCCCTGGTTTCTGCCCAGGAGGTGATGGGTGAGAACGGCTTGAATGCCGTCCTGCACAGCGTTGGCCTGGAGCGTTTCGTTGGTAATTTTCCCCCCAACGACACCAATCCGGGCATCAAAACGGTCGAATACGCAAAATTTAATGAGGCAATCGAGGCTTTCTACGGTCGCGGCGGCAAGGGTATGCTGCGCCGGATCGGCAAGGCTTCGTTCCAATATGGGGTAAAGGAACAGGGCGCCCTGATGGGAGTGGCCGGCACGGCCCTCAAGCTGATGCCCCAGAAGCAGCGCATCAAGTTCGTCCTGAACGCCATGGTCAATGCCCTTAAAAAGACAAATGCCCAGGTGGATGCCTGGGTGGAGGAGACCGGCGACAAGATCGCCTATTGCGAATCCACCTGCGCAATCTGCCTGGGCCGCCACAGCCCTGAACCGGTCTGTCACTTGTACATCGGTTCTGTGGGGGAGGCGGTGCGTTGGGCCACCGACCAGGAATACGAGATCACCGAGACCCACTGCATTGCCAAGGGCGATAAATTCTGCCGGTTCGAAGTTGGCGAGGCCAAAGCGTAAGAACGGATACGCCGGCCGCTGGTGAGTTCAAAATTGCGTTCGGAGGAAATCGATATGGAAAACCTGGAATGGACCTGGAAGTCGTTCGACGGCCTCGATATGTTCAGTCAGGGGTGGGCGCCGAAAGGCACGCCCAAGGCAGTCATCGTGCTTGTGCACGGGTTGGGTGAACACAGTGGACGTTACGCTCACGTCGGGGCCAGGTTGGCGGATGCAGGTTATGTCCTGGTCGGTTTCGACCTGCGCGGCCACGGCCGGTCAGGAGGACCGCGCGGCCATACGCCCTCCTTCGAAGCCTACATGAAGGATATCGACGGGATGTTTTCCCAGGCATCGGCGCGTTATCCCGGGATCCGCCAGTTCATTTACGGCCACAGCCTGGGAGGCCTCCTGGTGGTCAATTATGTCCTGCGTCGGAAGCCTGCCCTGGCCGGCGCGGTGGTCACCTCGCCCGGCCTGCGTACGGCCCTGGAGGACCAAAAGGCCAAAGTCATGCTGGCCAAGATCCTGGGTTCCATCCTGCCGGCGGCCGTCCTGCCGAGCGGGTTGGATGCCAACATGATCTCGCACGATCAGGGCGTGGTCGACCGGTACAAGCAGGATCCGCTGGTCCACGACAAAGTATCCTTCGGGATGGCAAAAGGCTCGATCGATGCCATCCGCTGGGCATTCGAGCACGCCTCCGAATTCAACGTGCCCCTCCTGCTGATGCACGGGACGGAGGATCAAATCGCCTTCGCCCGCGGCAGCCAGGAATTCGCCTCCCAGGTCAAGGGGGATTGCACGTTGAAGCTCTGGGAAGGCATGTATCACGAGACCCACAATGAGCCGGAGAAAGAGAAGGTCTTGGCCTTCCTGCTGGATTGGCTGGGAAAACACTAGGCAGAATTAAATCAGGATTAGAGCCGCCCCGTTTTCGAAAGAGAACGGGGCTTTTTACTGGACAAACTGTCTCTATTATGGCAAAATCCTCGCACTCTAGACGCGAGGAGAGATTATGAGTAAACGTGATGAAATTCGTGAACGCCGCCGCCGGGAGCACCTGCGGAATCGGATCTTAGCCATTCTGGCGGTCATTGCCGGCGCTGCCATCGTTTTCTTTGTCTTGATTTTGCCAACCATCAATACGGCCCGCACTTCCGCCAGCGCGACCCAGACAGCTGCAAACGCCACGCCGGTGCCGGTCGTTACCATCACCCCCAGGACTTTCACGGCAAAAGTGGACGGCGTCCACCTCGGTGATCCGAATGCCCCTGTCAAAGTGGACGTGTATGGCGATTTTCGTTGCTCGGCCTGTCTGTTTTACACCCAGAATATCGAACCGACCATCATCCAGAATTATGTTGACACCGGTAAGGTCTATTACACCTTTCATTCTTATATCGTGATCGATGGGCATGATGGGTCGGATGCCTCCTACCGGTCGGCCAATGCAGCCATGTGCGCCTCCGCCCAAAACCATTTCTGGGACATGCACGATACGCTGTACGCCAACCAGCTGACTGAAAGCGCATCCTTGTTCACGGATGCCCGCCTGGAGACCATGGCGCAGAACATCGGCCTGGATATGACCGCCTTCGATCAGTGCTACCAGGCCAAGCAATACGCCAGCGAAGTCCAGCAGGATATCATCAAGGCGCAGGCGCTGAATGTCAGTGGCACCCCGAGCGTGTTCGTCAATGGGACGTTCGTGCAGGACTTCCAGCAGACCGCCCAGGCGATCGATACTGCCCTTGCTGGCAAGTAAACGAAATTCAGCGACAAGTGCGCAGCCAAGCTGCGTACTTTTTATTTAATGAGCCGGCAGAGAAATTCGGCGCCCGGACCTTGAATAGGTGAGGAGGTTACTGGACAAAGCGCTCTGGATATGGGAAAATTCTTTTGCAAAGGGAGAGAGGACGTTCCAATGAGCAAGCGGAAAGAAATGCGGGATCGCCGGCGGCGGGAGCAGGCGCTAAAACGGATTCTGACCATTGCAGTGGTCGTGGGTGTGGCCCTGGGGATGACATTCCTGTTGATCCTGCCATCGCTGCGGGAGGCCCGGAACTCCGCCAGCGCCACCCAGACCGCCCTGAACGCGACCCCCATCCCGATCATTGCCATCACCCCACAGTCGTTCTCAGTCAAGGTGGACGGGCGCCATCTCGGCGATCCGAACGCGCCGGTCAAGGTGGATGCGTACGAGGATTTTCGCTGCTCGGCCTGTCTGGCGTATACTCAGACGATCGAACCTCAGATCATCAAGGACTACGTCGAGACCGGTAAGATATACTACACCTATCGGATCTATCTGGTGGTCGATAGCAACGACAAGACGGACGCTTCCTACCGGTCAGCCAATGCCGCTCTGTGCGCCGGCGACCAGAATCGTTTTTGGGATTTCCACGACACGCTGTATACCAACCAGGTCACGGAAAGCGCCTCGTTATTCACCGACGACCGTCTCACCGGGATGGCCCGCAACCTCGGCCTCGACATGACAGCCTTTGACCAGTGTTTCCGTTCCGGGACGCATGCTGGCGAGATCCAGGCCGATACCAACCAGGCCGGCGCCGAGGGCGTACACTCCACCCCCAGCATTTTCGTGGACGGTGCGTTGATCCAGAGCTGGCAGCGGACCGCGGCTGCCATCGACCAAGCTCTGGCGGGTAAATGATCGATTTGTCCTAATCATCCATTATTCTCCATGAATAGAAAGCATGAGGGATCATGAACGAACATTCAACCCTTCACGAGCGAGCGGATTCCCGGGTGTTCAAGCAAGGACGCTGGCCGATCCTGGGATTGTCGATCGGCTTGCTGGTTTTGATCACAGCGTGCATCGTGCCTACCATCCACCTGCCGGCCAACGCGAATCCGACAATACCCAGTGGGATCCTGCCTTTCACCCGCCCGACGGCGACCATGGTTCAGCTCATCCCGGTCGAGCCAAGAAAATTGACCGTGGTGACGAATCTCAATACGATGGGCGATCCCGGCGCCAAGGTCAAGCTGGACGTCTGGGAGGATTTCCAGTGCCCCGCTTGCAAGCATTACAGTGAAAATATCGAGCCCCTGGTGGTGAACGATTACGTGGTCACGGGAAAAGTCTTTTATACCTTCCACTTCTATCCCTTCCTGGACGGCGGCCAGGGCGAATCGCACCAGGCAGCCTACGCAGCCATGTGCGCGGCTGCGCAAGGCCAATTCTGGTACTATCACGACACGCTCTTCGCCAACTGGCTGGGTGAAAATGCCGGCAGTTTCACGGACGCCCGCCTGACTGGCATGGCCGTTGCGATTGGTCTTAATATGGACGATTTCAACCAGTGTTATAAAGCCGGCACGTACGCTGCCCAGGTCCAACAGGATTATGCCGACGGGACGACCAGAGGCGTCCAGGGGACGCCCACCGTGATGGTCAACGGCACCATCCTGACCCCCGGATACGTTCCCTCGTACGATCAGATTGCCCAGGCGATCGACGCGGCCCTGGCCGGAAAATAAAAATGGGCGGCCGGATCCGGTCGCCCATCGACCTGCGGATTTCGACAGGAGCGCGATCCCCGGCGCTCCTGTCGTATTTAATACTTGATCCCCAGCCAGGTCAGGATCGCTACGATCAGGGGGGCGATTGCCAGGGCGGGGAGCATATTTCCCACCCGGATGGGCTTGATCTCCAGCAGGCTGCTGATGGCGATCCCGAGGAGAAGCACCCCGCCGACGGCAGTCATCTCGGCCATCATGGCGGGGGTGACGATGCGGTTCAGCTGGGCAGCCATCAGGCTGATCCCGCCCTGGTAGATCAGGATGATGAGCGCCGAAAACAGCACTCCGACCCCCAGGGTGGACGCGAAGGCCAGGGCCGCGAACCCGTCCAGGACCGATTTGATCGCCAGCGTGCTGAAATTGCCGGTCAGCCCGTCCTGGATCGAACCCAGGATGGCCATCGGGCCGACGCAGAAGAGCAGGGAGGCGGTCAGGAAACCACGGACGAACCGACTCTGGGCGTTGCCTTCCGCCCCGGCGGCGGACTTGCCGTTCAGGCGTTTTTCCAGCCAGCGACCCAAGTTTTGCAATCCATCTTCGATCCGCCACCATTCCCCCAGCAGCGCGCCGATGAGCAGCGCGCCCAGTACGATCAGGGAATTCTTGGTCTCGAAGAACATTTTGATGCCGGTCACGGCAGTGAACAGGCCCATGCCGGCGATGACGGTATTCTTGAGGCGGGCAGGCAGGCGCGAACCGAAGAGCAGTCCGAGGCCTCCGCCGAGCAGGATGGCGACGACGTTGATGATGGTTCCAGTCATTTCTTTGCCAGAGGAGTGGGATTCCCGGCCTGCTGGTTTTCGAGCAGTTCCAGGGTAAAACATAAAGAAGAAAGACGATTGAGATATTGCAGCGGCAGCAGGTCGGACAGCTCCCCCCGGTCGAGCAGCTCGGCCAGACGCCGTTCAGCCCGGCGGACGACCGTGCGCGCCAGCGACAGGCCCGCGCCTCCGAGCGATCCCCCTGGCAGGATGAACTCCGTTGGCAGGGGCGTCAGGGCGCCGATCTCGTCGGTCCGGGATTCGAGCCATTCGAGGCGCGCTGGCTCGAGAGTTTGGAAGCGGCCGGCATTTTCCGGGGCGGCCGCCACCTCGGCCATGATGGCGTACAGGTCACGCTGCACCTCCACCAGGATCGGTCCGGTCTGGGCGGCTGTGCTGGCAGCGCGCGCCAGGCCGATGGCCGCGGAGGCTTCGTCCAATGTCCCGAGCGCTTCGATGCGGGGATGATATTTCGGCAGGCGGTCCTTGCCGAGTGAGCCGGTGGTGCCGTCGTCGCCTTTGCGGGTGTACAGGGGGGACATGCCGGAATTATAACCAGGTTGGTAGGAAAAGTCTCCCTTTTAGCGTATAATATTTCAAGTTATTCCCGAAATGATGACCGAGAACTCAAAGCCCTCCCATGTTGAATGGCTTTCGCATGTGCCGCCGCTGGCGTCCACGATCGTGGCGCTGGCGATGCTTATTTTAACGCCCATCTGGGCCATCCGGTATTACCGCCAGCCGTTTGCCGGGGTGCTGCTCGAGCCAAATAATATCGTCAGCAAGATCACCGGCAGGAGTTGGCCGGCTGCCCAGCAAGGGGCCGTCTGGCCGGAACAGTTGACCGCGGTCGGCGAAACGCCGGTCAGGAATGTCGCCCAGGTCAATTCCCTCCTTGCGAAGAACGGCAGCGCTCCCGTCTGGCTGGAATTCGTCCAACGGTCGGGCGCGGCCCGGCGGATGCTGGTGACCCCCATCCAGATGCCGGCCGGGGATTTTATCTCGCTGTTCGTTATCCCCTACCTGGTGGGGCTGGTATTCCTGGTGATCGGCATTTGGGCGTACTGGTTGCGCGGCGGGCTGCGCGCCAGCCGGGCCCTGCTGGTCTTTGCGGGGGCCGTCAGCGTCACCACGAGCACCTTCTTCGACATGAACACCACCCACTTCGTGGTGATCCTGTGGACGGTCAGCCTGTCTGTCGCCGCCAGCGCGGCCATTCACCTGGCGCTGGTCTTTCCGCAACAGTTGCGCCTGGTCAACCGTTGGCCGGTGACCCGCTTCGTCTCCTGGATCTTCTGCGTGCTGCTCGCCCTTCCGGCAGTTCTGCAGATTCATGCGCCGACTTCCCCGCTGGCTTACATCACCACCTGGCAGGCCATTTACGCCTACATGGCGGTGGCAATGGCCTGGTTCCTTGGGATCCTGGTCTGGCGGATCCTGCACAGCGATTCGCCGGTCATCCGCCAGCAGAGTCGCGTGATCATCTTCGGGGCGACCCTGGCGTTTGCGCCGATGATGATCTTCTACCTGCTCCCGACCGCCCTGAGCAGCTCTCCGCAGGAATTCCAGGCCTCGATCTACTTCCCGCTCCTGATCCTGCTGCCTCTTTCGATCACTTACGCCATCCTGCGCTATCGCCTCCTGGACGTGGACCGCGTCCTTGCGAACGTGCTCACTTATACACTGACGACCGGGATCGTCCTGGCCGTTTTCCTGGGGCTGATGGCCCTGATCTCCTTCGTCATCCAGCAGGAGGTCCACGCCGACAACCCCGTCCTGATCGCCATCTACCTGCTGGCCCTGGTGCTGGGACTTTCGCCGTTGCGCCACTTCGTCCAGCGGCTGATCGATCGGTTGTTCTACCGCTCCCCGGCGGATTACCGGCGCGTCCTGAGTACGCTGTCGAGCAGCCTGGTGGTCACGCCCGACCTGGAACGTAACCTGCAGTTGCTCTCCACACAACTCCAGCAGGCGCTCGCCCCGGATAAGTTCATCATCTACCTGTACAACGACGAGCGCGGCGCCTACCTGCCGCATTCGCGTGACGAGCGCTCCGTCCCGCTGGTCATGGCGGACGATCCACTGGTAAAAACCATCCGGGAGGCTTCCCGCCCGCTCTGGTTCCCGCCCGACCGTGACCTGCCGCCCGGATTGGGGAAATCCTTCGTTTTCCGCGGCCTGGGCTGTTCGGTCTTCGTGCCGCTGCAATACGAGGAGAGCCTGATCGGTTTCATGGCACTGGGGCTGCGCCGCTCCGGGGATCCCTATTCGAGCGATGACCTGGATTTCCTCCGCACCGTCGCCGGGCAGTCCGCCCTGGCGCTGGAGAATGCCCGCCTCTTTGCCAACCTGCACAACACCCTCGACCAGACGCTGGAAATGAAGAACCTGATGGACGACATCTTCGCCTCCATCGCCACCGGTGTGATCACCACGGACGTCGGCCGGAAAGTGACCCTCTTCAACCGGGCTGCCGAGAAAATCTTCGGGATCCCGGTCAAGGATGTGCTCGGCAAGACCCTGCCGGAGGCGGTCCCGACCTGCCCCGACCTGGAAACCGCTGCAGCCGAGGCGGTCGACCTGGGAACCATCATTTCCAGCCGGGAGGTCAACCCAACCGTGCCGCAACGCGGCGACCTGTACCTGCGCCTGTCCTGCTCGCCGCTGCGGGATGCCTACCTGGGCACCAAAGGTGCCACGCTTGTCTTCGAGGACCTGACCGAGCGTCACCAGCTGGAAGCCGAGCAGGAACGCATCCGCCAGACTTTCGGCCGGGTGGTGGCGCCGCGCGTCCGCGACCGCCTGCTTTCCGATCCCAGCCACCTGCGCTTGGATGGCCTGCGCCAGAAGGCCACCATCCTGTTTGCCGATATCAGCGGTTTCACCTCCTTCAGCGAGACGGCCGAGCCGGAGCTGCTCTTCAAGGTGCTCAACGATTACATCTCGCTCGCCGCGGAGGCGATCCTCGAGCAGGAAGGCACGCTGGACAAGTTCATGGGCGACGGCGTGCTGGCCCTCTGGAACGCCCCCGACCCTCAGCCCGACCACGCCCTGCGGGCCGTGCGGGCGGCCAGGGTCATCCTCGAGCGTTCCGGGCGCTTGGTCGATTCGCTCCATCACCTGCAATTCCACATCGGGGTGACCAGCGGCGACGTGATGGTCGGGAACGTGGGGACGCGCGAGCTGTTCAATTACACCCCGATCGGGGATACCGTCAACCTGGCCCAGCGGCTGGAATCGATCGCCCAACCCGGCCAGATCCTGATCGACCAGAATACTTATACCAGCGTGGCGGACCATGTCGATGCGCTGGCCCTCGAACCGGTCCAGGTCAAGGGGCGCGCCCAGCCGGTGACCATCTACGATCTGAAGGGTTTGAAGTAGACCGGGTTCCCTCATGAAGACGAAATATCACCGCGCCATCACGGCGCAGGCGTTGCAGGACGATTTCAGCCCGGCGGCCCTCGAGCAGGTCATTGCGGCCAACCTGGGGCAGGACCACTGGCTGCGCGGCCAGATCGGCCACGACGAGTATCATTTCGACCGGAACGCTTTCCGCCAGGGTTGGAGCTATATCGAGATCAATCGAGCCATGATCCGCCCGGCGCTCGAAGCCGGCCAGCCTCTCCAGGCCCGCCAGGCGCTCGGACGGCTGACCCACGCCGCCCAGGACTTCTACGCCCACAGCAATTACATCCCGCGCTGGCTGGCGCGCTTCTCCGAGGGCAGCCGGCCGGCCCCTGAGCAGGTCGATCCGTTCGACCGGGCGCTGCTCGAAGATCCGGGGCTTCGTTCCGGGAAATTGTATTATCCGCTGGAAGTCCTGAGCTTCATCCCGGCCCTGGGGAAATACGTCCTGCCGCTCCTGCCGCGTGATTCGCACGCCTGGATGAATTTGGACGATCCCGGGCAAGGGCCGGGGTTCGACTATGCCTTTGCCGCGGCAGTCAAGCGCACCCGCGCCGAGTTCGAACGCAGCCGGGATGGCTTTCCTGCCGACCTGCTTGACCTTTTCCTGATTTGAAGGGCGCCGCTCTTTGCCAGGCCCATCCCATCCCGCGAGGTATAATGAAACCATGGAAACAAAAGAAAAACTCGAAACTGCACTGAAAACCGCCATGAAGTCGGGAGACGACGTCAGCAAACGCTCCATCCGCATGGTGCTGGCGGCCGTCCGCCAGGTGGAGATCGACAAGCAGATCAAACTGGATGAACCGGCCGTCCTGGCGATCATCCAGAAGGAGATCAAGACCCGCAAGGAGTCTGTCGAAGAGGCCCGCGGGGTCGGCCGCGCCGATATCGTCGCCGCCACCGAAGCCGAGATCACCGTCCTGCAGACTTACCTCCCGGAGGCGATGAGCGCGGACGAACTGAACACGCTGGTCAAGGCTGCCATCGCCGAAGCCGGCGCCAGCTCCCCGACCGACATGGGCAAGGTCATGAAGCTGCTCATGCCGCGCGTGGCCGGACGCGCCCCGGGGGACCAGGTCAGTGCGGCGGTCCGCCAGCTGTTGCAGAAATAGCCGCCGGAGGGAGATTGCCTCCGCCTGAGTTAATGGTTTAATGGAACCCCGTCGTACTCCACGTTTCTTTTTCCGCCAGACCATCCTGCCGATTCTCGTCCTGGTGATTGCCAGCATCCTGGCTTACCTGGCGTTGATTCAACCCTGGTCGCTGCGGCAGGCTTCCCTGCCTCTGGCGATCGGGGACGTCTCCTCGCAGGACCTGCGCGCCCCTCACAGCATCCAGTACGTCAGCGATGTCCTGACCGAAGCCGCCCGGGATGCGGCCGACCGGGCCGTGGCGCCGGTCTACATCCCGCCGGACCCGGCGATCGCCCGCGCTCAGACCGAGACGCTGGTCTCGATGCTCCAGGCGATCAGCACCATCCGTTCGGATATGGCGTTCTCCAGCGATGAAAAAAAAGCTTCCCTGGCGGCGATCCCCGGCTTGACTCTGCGGCCGGATTCGCCCGACCTGATCCTCAACATGACGGACTCGCACTGGGCGATGGTCCAGAATGAAGCCCTCAATGTGCTCGAACAGACCATGCGTAACCCGGTCCGCACCGAGGACCTGGATGCAGTCAAGGCGAACCTGACCTCGTTGGTCAGTTTCACCCTGACAGAGCGCGAAGCCGGCCTGGTGGTCGAACTGGTCGGGCCGCTGGTGGTCGCCAACAGCTTCTACAGCCCGGAATTGACCGACCAAGCCCGCCAGAATGCCCGGGCCGCCGTCCAGCCGGTGACGCAGTCCTTCGTGGACGGCCAGACGGTGGTGGCGCGCGGCCAGATCATCTCCGCCGCCGACCTGGAGGCCCTGACCAAGCTGGGCCTGGTCCAGCCGACGCCCCCGCTCTACAGCTACCTCGGCGCCGCCGCATTGGTGCTGCTCGCGGCCATCTTCACCCTGCTCTACTTCTTCCGTCGCCGCTCCCCGCTGGTCTCGGATCTGCGCAGCCTGCTCCTGCTCGCCATCCTTTTCCTCGTCTTCCTCGTGGGCGCGCGCGTCACCATTCCCAACCGGGCCATCCTGCCCTACCTCTTTCCCGTTCCGGCCTTTGCCCTGCTGGTCGCGGCGCTTTTTGGGATAGAGCGTGGCATGGTCTTCGGCCTGTTGATGAGCATCCTGGCCGCTTATGGCATGCCGGACGCCCTCGGGTTGATACCCTATTACGCGATCAGCAGCCTTTGCGGCGTGCTGGCCATCGGACCCGCCCGCCGGGTGGTCCAGTATCTGTATGCCGCGATGGCAATCTCGATCGCCGGGATCGCCCTGGTGACAGCCTTCCGCCTGCCTTTCACCGAAATCGACTGGATCGGCCTGGCAACCCTGATGGGCGCGGCGGCGTTCATGGGCGTCGCCTCCAGCAGCCTGGCCCTGCCGCTCCAATTCCTGCTCGCACAGTTCCTGGGCTTGACGACCGCCCTGCAGCTCCTGGAAATATCCCGACCCGATTCCCCCTTGCTCAATTATTTCCTCCAGCGGGCTCCCGGCACATACCAGCACAGCCTGCAGGTGGCCAATCTGGCGGAGCAGGCTGCCGAGCGCATCCAGGCGGATGCCCTCCTGACCCGCGTCGGAGCCCTCTTTCACGACGTGGGCAAGGCAGCCAACCCGCTCTTCTTCGTCGAGAACCAGCCTCCCAGCCAGATCGATTCTCACGAGGACCTGGACCCGGAAGCCGCCTCCCAGGCGATCATCCGTCACGTGACCGACGGCCTGGAGTTGGCGCGCAAATATCGCCTGCCGCGGCGGCTGAAGGATTTCATCGCCGAACATCACGGCACCCTGATCACCCGTTACCAGTACAACTGCGCCCTGGAAGCCGCCGGCGGCGACGCCTCCAGGGTGGATGAAAGCAAGTTCCACTATCCCGGCCCGGCTCCGCGCTCGAAAGAAACCGCCTTGCTGATGTTCGCCGATGGGGTGGAGGCGCGTGCCCGGGCGGAGCGTCCTGCCAGCGACGAGGACCTGCGCGCCCTGGTCCGCAACGTGATCGAGAACCGCCAGAAGTGCGGCCAACTGGACGATGCCCCGCTCTCGCAGCGTGACCTGGCGAAGATCATCGAATCCTTTGTGGCCACCCTGCGCGTCACCTATCACCCGCGCCTGGAATATCCCAAAGAAGCCTCCGCAACGGTCGAAACCCCCACCCAGCCAGTCCCCGAGAGGCCGGCATGATCTCCATCGAAATCGATCCCAACCTGGCTTTCCCGGCAGACGTTTTGGAGCGCGCCGCCCGGACGACCCTGGATTTGTCCGGCGCCCCCGATGCGGACCTGACGGTGGTGGTGAGCGGGGACGCCCGCCTGCAGGAGCTCAACCGGGAATATCTCGGCAAGAATGCCCCCACGGATGTCCTGTCTTTCCCGGCAGACGAATCCGACCCGGAGACCGGACGCCGCTACCTGGGCGATGTGGTCATCTCCCTGGCCCGGGCGACCGAACAAGCCCGGGAGCGCGGCCATGCCGCCGAGGCGGAGGTCCAGCTGCTGGTCGTCCACGGGATCCTGCACCTGCTCGGCCACGACCATGCCGGGGCGGACGAAAAATCCCGCATGTGGACCGCCCAGGCAGCCGCCCTCGAGCGCCTGGGGCTTTCCCCCACCATCGTCCATGAATAATAAGATCAGGGAATTTTTCGTTTCCCGCGGACGGTCCTTCCGCCACGCTTTCAACGGCTGGTGGTACGTCGTCCGCACCCAGCGGAATGCCTGGATCCATGCCTTCTTTACGGTGGCAGTCGTCGTCGTGGCGCTCTGGCTGCGCCTGCCCCTGCGGGATTGGGCGGTGCTTTTCCTGGCGATTGCCCTGGTCTGGACGGCCGAGTTCATCAACACCGCCCTGGAAGCCGTGGTGGACCTGGCCAGCCCTCGGCAGCACCCGCTGGCCAAGGTGGGCAAGGACGTGGGCGCTGCGGCGGTCCTGCTGGCAGCTGCAGCATCCATCCTGGTCGGGCTGCTCATCATGGGCCCGCCGTTATGGGACAAATTGAAGACTATTTTCATCCGTTGAATAAAGGGGAAATACGATTTCAGGAGACCCCATGTCCCTTTCCTTTCGATTCGGAACAGTAGGTTCCCCCATTGGCACCCCTAAAAATCCCGGTGGTACGGTCGGCGGGATCGGGTACGCGACTTCGCTCGGTTTTGACGCCCTCGAGCTGGCCTGGGTCAACGGGGTGCGGGTCGGCGAGGCAACCTGCGCGGCGATCAAACAGGCCGGGGAAGAGTCCGGCGTGGCGCTCTCTGTGCATGCCCCCTATTACATCAACCTGAACGGAGATGAAGAGAAATGGCCGCGCCTGCGAAAATATTTGATGGACGCGGCCCATTTTGGCAACCTGGCAGGCGCCACCGACATCATTTTCCACCCCGGCAGCCTGTTCGCAAGGCCGTCCGAGGAAGTCCTCAAGGTGGCCATCCCGCGCCTGCGCGGCTGCTTAGACGAACTGCGGGCGGCCGGCAATCCTGTCACACTGCGGCCGGAGATCAGCGGCAAGGCGGCCATGCTGGGGTCCCTGGCCGAAGTGGTTGCGATGGCGGAGGCGATCCCGGGCGTGGCCCCGTGTGTAGACTTTGCCCACCTGCATGCCCGCCTGGGGGACGGGGCGATGAATTCCTACGACGAGTGGATGGCGGTCCTGCAGTCTTATCGGAAGTCGCTCGGGAAGGATTCCCTCAAGCATATGCACATCCACCTTTCAGGGATCAACTATGGCCCGAAAGGCGAGAAGAATCACCTGGTCATGGAGGAAGCCGACTTGAAATTCCGGGACCTGATGCGGGCCCTGCACGACTCAGGCGCGAAAGGCCGGCTGATGTGTGAAAGTCCCGCCATGGAAGAGGATGCCCGCAAATTCAGGGAATTGTGGATGGACGTCAGCGGAGAGAAACAATAAAAATAACTGCACCGGGCCTCGACCCGGTGCAGTTTTGAATCGCTTCCGCTCCGAATGGATCAGCAGGTGAACCGGAACCAGGATATGGTCCCGTAATAATTGATGGCGATGCTGGCTACGATCAGCGTCTTCAGGAGCCCGGAAATCCTCTCGCCGGCGTTGTAGGCGATGATCATGATCGCTGGGATGAAGAAGTCCATCACGTAGCGATAGGCGTATTGGTTGGCGCCGGTGTTCGAGTACATTGCCAGCAGTGCAACGGATAGGAATATCGAGCACCAGCATCCCACCATCCACCAGGAAAATTCGAATTTGCGCAGAAGGTACAGAATTGCCGGCGTCGATATCAAAATGCTGATCCCATCGCCTGCGGGAAGGTAATAACTGCACTGCTTGGTCAATTCGGGCAATGCCAGGAACATCACCTGCAGATTGATCGGGATGAAGTGCGGGTTGAACAGCCCGAACTTCTGGGCGTTCTGGACGATCCGCCCTGCGCCGTTGATGGTGACATAGCCGAAATCGAGGAAATTCCCGAACCGGAGGTAATTGTAATAAAGGAGCAGACTGGCTCCCAAGACCACGGGAATGGCTGAAAACACGGCCCACTTGAAGACGGATTTCCAATCCACCTTGTCGTCTTTCAAGCCGAGCTGAAGGGCGATGGCCAGGACTGCCGGCCAAAGGACGAATACGTTCGGCCGGGACAGGATGGCGGCCGCCAGGCAGATCCCGGTGACCCAGGGGGACCACCTTTTGAGGGCGGAGAGGAAAGCCAAGCTGCAGCACAGGACCGTCACGACCTGGCTGAAGAAACCGATCGTGCCGAGGATGGACAGCCACCAGAAGACCGTCCCAAACGAAAAGAGGGCCGTCAGCCAGAGCGCCCCCGGACGGGACAGCTTGATCCAGCCCAATTTCATCATCCGATAAAAAATGAGATAGATCGTGACGGCCGACAGGGCAGCCAGCAATACCGATAGCGTGTTGATGTTGAAAGCGTCGATGCCCCAGACGGCGACGAAGGGGACGAGCAGAAGGATTGGGAAAGGCGGGAACGGCACATACCAATGCCCGTTGTAGAAGGTCAAATCGTGCGTGGACGGGGGAACGGACGTAAGATAGATCTTCCCATGCAGGAAGGAGTCGGCCATCCGGATGAACTGGTCCCCGGGCCGCGGAGTCCAGACGCCGAACCATTGGGCGAACTGCAGGGAGACGATGAAAACGAACAGGCCGATGCTGATACAGACGAAGGGATGGAAAATCCGTTCGGCCCAGTCCTTGCGCCTGTCGAGCAGGGTCCAGAGGGAAAACCAGAGCGCCAGCACCAGGATCTTGCTACCCGGCCCCAGGAATGGTCCCAAGGCGAATTTCCTTGTCATCAAACACCAGGCGCCGAATAACAGGAAGATGGCTATCTCGATCGTCCAGAAAACGACCATCCCCTGGACCGGGGCGGCCAGGTTGCCGTTGACTTTCCGACCGGAAAGCCGGTACAGGGCGAGGAGTTGAAGGCTGATCAGGAAGACCCAGCCGAGCAGGAAGCCGGCGCGTTCGCCCAGGACTGCGAAGATGTAGTTATCGGGCAGGAAGAAGATCAATCGTTGCAGCTCGGGGAACAGGTAGAACAGGAGGCTGGCGAGGCTCGAAATAAGGATGATCGTAAGGGCCGTCTTTATCAGGAGGTTGTACACGTCGATTTCGAGAATCCGCTCCAGCCTGGCAGCGAGGAATTTCAGGAGTCTTTGGGAACTGAATGAGTCATAGAGGAAAAAAATAAGCCCCCCAAGAACGAGCAGGATCGCGAATCCCATCCCCACCCGCTGCAGGGAAAAACTTGCCAGGAAAGCGGAACGAGTCTCCGAGGGGACCCGGAACAGGAACCATAGAGCCGGGAGGCCTTCGAGAATGGTCAGCCCGAGGAAAATTCTGTATTCGTCGAGGAGGGTGAGAGATTTCCGCTTTGTCTGTTCTGCCATATCGGCCCTTTCCTGCCCGCAAATTGAGATGGGAAACCGGAATTATATTCCAGATGAAAATGCCGGGATAGTGGGCATCGGATCGTTTGGCGATCGATTCTCTGCAGGCTCGGAGCGCGTCCGGCCGGATGTTCGCACCTATTTCGCCCGGAAACCCTTGCAAAGGCGGGTCAAAGTCTCTTTGAGCACCCCGACAGCTCGCCGGTACTCCTCGAGGGCGAGATGCTCGTGGGGTGTATGGTCGAGGGAAGAATCTCCCGGACCGTAGGCCAGGGCCGGGCAGCCCCAGGCAGGGGCGACGATGTTCAGGTCCGCCGTGCCGGTCTTGAGCAGGAAGCCCGGCTGCCCGCCCTCCGCCCGGATGCCGGCCAGGAAGGCTCGCACCAGGGGAGTGTTCTTCTCGCCCTGGTAAGCCGGGATCGGGAAACCCAGCCTCTCGAGCGAAAGCCCGGGGATTCCGGCGACGCCGGGAATTTGATTTAATTGGGTGTACCAGGCATCCGGTGGCAGGTCCACAGGCAGGCGGGTCCCGACTCGCAGGCTGGCCCATTCCTCGAAGCCATCTCCGCCGGAGTCCAGGCCCCGCAGGGTGGGGAGGACCTGGTCGAAGGCGCGCGGCCGCCCGGCGTTGAAGGCGGCCGCCCAATCCCGGATCGCCTCCCAGATCTTGACAGCCGCCTCGCAGGCGCTCTCTCCCTGGCCGGCGGTGTGCGCCAGCGAACGCCGGACGGTGATCTTCATCCAGGCGCTGCCCTTGTAGCCCAGGGTGATCCGGTCCCAACGGCTGGGCTCGCCAATGATGGCAAATTCGGGCTGGTAACGCGGGGCGACGAACTGCGCCCCGGGCGAGTTGCCCTCCTCCCCGACCGCGCCGATGACGACGAACTGCCAGCCTTCGATCGAACCGACCCCTGCCACCGCGTCGGTGAAAGTCGCCAGCGGTCCTTTGGCATCTACGGAACCTCGCCCGTACAAAATCGGCCCGTCTCCCCCTGGGAGAGGGGATAGGGGTGAGGGCACCACCTGCACCGGGATCTCCCCCGGCACCGTGTCGATGTGCCCGAGCAGGACGACCTGGCGCGGGCCTGCGCCCAGCACACCGACGGCGTTCCCGGCCTCGTCGGCGAAGGCCTGGTTGAAACCCAGGTCTTGCATGCGTTTGACCAGGAAATCCACGGCTGGCTTTTCCTGGCCCGTCGGGCTGTACGCT
>Ga0335071_10001051_pt1 | contig 29802 bp, 29 predicted proteins | sample Lox_Sample_15_FD_206724 | JGI IMG/M metagenome (GOLD analysis project Ga0335071, IMG submission 206724) | Soil microbial communities from Loxahatchee National Wildlife Refuge, Florida, United States - Lox_Sample_1.5 | ecosystem: Environmental > Terrestrial > Soil > Wetlands | place: USA...
CCAGTTGTCGGTCTCATTACACCATTATAGAAATCAATAACGAAACGCTTGAACCCCAATTGATGCCGGATTCATCGCATTTAAAGGGGGCAACTGCGAAGAGTGGCTGATCACCGTGAATGGCTGAACCTGTATCAGTTGTGCCAGCTACACCAAGAGCTCTGCATGTAATCGAATAGTGAATCGATAGAAAGAGAAGGCGCGATGGACAATTCGTTCAAAGTGATCAATGAGACTCAAAATGCGTGCGGCGATTGCAAGTCTACAGGCTGCGCATCGTGTGGGCCGATCGCCAAGGAGGGTGAGGCTCCTGCACTGCTGAGCCGAAGAGATTTGGGACGTACGCTCTTGGGCGCCTCTGCGGCGGCACTGCTTGCTGGATGCTCGCAGCCAAAACCAGCAGAGCAAGCAACCCAGACAGCTCCAGCAGCTCCTGCCATGTCCCCTGATCTCGCCGTGGTTCAGCAGTCGAAGGGCCCGATCATGACAGTGCTCGAGGAGTTCTATAAGATGGGTCCGGGACCTTCGAGCTCCCACACCATGGGTCCCATGAGGATCACCTACGATTTCTTTCAACGAATTTCCAAACTGCCCGAGGAACAACTGAAACGAGCCACGGCACTTAAGGTCCATCTATATGGGAGTCTCAGTGCCACCGGCAAAGGACACGGGACAGATAGGGCCTCGCTCGCTGGCCTGCTTGGAAAAGCGCCCGCAACCTGTCCCCCTGCCTTCCTGGATGGATTAGCAGCAAATCCCGACGAGGTGCACAAAGTCACGATAGGACCCACTACGCTCAGCCTGACACTGAAGGACATAATCTTCGACGCTACAAAGGGAGATTTCCATCATCCCAACACGATGACGCCGAAATTACTCGCGGGTAACGAAACTCTGTACGAACTGGAATATTACTCCGTTGGTGGCGGATTCATTGAGTGGAAGGGTTACAAGCCGCCCGAAAAGGGACAGCCGAAATATCCCTACGCGCAGGCAAAGGATCTGAAAAAGTACCAATATGATGACAAAATTCTACTGCCTAAGCTGCTACTAGAAAATGAGATGGCCATCTCAGGCAAGAGTGAAAAGGAGATATGGGAGTTCCTCGATCAGGTGACAGAAGTCATGGTGCGAGGCGTCGACACAGGATTGTCCGTGGACAGCGTCCTGCCGGGTCCCATCAAGCTTCACAGCAAAGCCGCGGAAATGCAGCGAAATCTCAGGAAGTCCACAAAGGGAGATGCCGGCCGAGCCATTACGCAGGTGGCATCTTACGGATTCGCTATGGGTGAGGAGAACGCCCGCGGGCACATCATTGTGACCGCGCCCACGGCAGGTTCAGCAGGAATCATACCGGCGGTGGTGAAGTCTCTGCGCGATCTGAAAACGCCAACTCAGCAGATTCGGGAGGGGTTCCTTGCGGCGGCGGCGATCGGATACTTGTGCAAACACAATGCCACCCTCTCGGGAGCCGAAGGCGGCTGCCAAGCGGAAGTTGGAGTCGGCTCGTCAATGGGTGCGGCCATGATCGCTCAAGCTCTAGGGTCCAGGCCGATGGTGGTCTCCAATGCGGCAGAATCCGCCCTTGAAGCTCATCTCGGAATGACCTGCGATCCGGTGGCTGGCTACGTTCAAGTTCCGTGCATAGAACGATGTGCGTTTGGCGCCGTGAAAGCATGGACCGCGTACTGTATTGCGAGTGAAGAGAACCCAGAAGAACGCAGGGTTGATCTTGATACCACCATTGCGGCCATGGCGCTCACAGCAAAAGAAATGAACGCGAAATATAAAGAAACCTCTGAAGGCGGGCTGGCAGTGTCGCTCGTACTTTGCTAGTTCGCGGTGACGAAAAAAGCAGACCGCCCAGACTAATCACAGGTGCAACCGGATGGTGCCAATAACTGCAGTTCGCGCCGGCGATACTGAGACACGCAGGAAACTAAGGTTGGCGACTGCCGCTTGGATACTTGTCGCAATTTATTACTTCTACCAGTACGTACTACGCTCAGCCCCATCTGTGATGGTGCCGCAATTAACGGAAGCCTTTGGTCTCAGTGCGCTCGGCATGGCGTCTCTGGTAGGGTTGTTCTACTACGGATACTCTCCTTTTAGTCTCGTCGCAGGTGCGGCTATGGACCGTTTGGGGCCGAAAAAGGTGCTTCCGATGGCCGCCGTTGTGGTCGGCATTGGTGCACTGCTATTCGGGTCAGGCAACAGAGAAGCGGCCAGCATCGGGAGGTTGCTACAGGGAGCTGGAGGCGTCTTCGCACTTGTCGGAGCCGTCTATATCGCCACGAAAAACTTTCCGGCGTCCCGGGCCGCAACACTGATTGGCGCAACGCAGATGTTCGGAATGGCAGGCGGGTCGGCTGGGCAATTTGCAGTCGGACCTCTGATCAGTAGAGGAATGTCCTGGAAAGTTTTTTGGACCGGAATGGGTGCGATTGGTCTGGCAATCGGAGCGTTGCTTTTCTTCTTATTGCCGAAGGAACGGAAACCAGAAGAGGCTAAGGGCAATCTGAAGTCCACGGTTCAAGCGTTCGTTACCATATTCAAGAATCCGCAATCGATCTTGTGTGGATTGATCGCGGGGTTTCTTTTCATCCCGACAACTATCTTCGACATGATCTGGGGCGTGCGCTACCTGCAAGAGGCCCACGGATTTAGCTATGGATCAGCAGTAATGCGGTCAGCCACCGTTCCACTTGGGTGGATCATCGGCTGCCCCTTGCTCGGCTTCATTTCAGATCGAATTGGGCGCCGAAAACCGGTGATCATAGGAAGTGCAGTCGTGCTTCTAGCCTGCCTAGGTTGGATCCTGTTCGGTCCGACCGATTTCTTTCCTCCCTACGTAATTGGTTTTGTAGCTGGATTGGCGTCTGGCTCGGCAATGCTGCCGTACACGGTAATCAAGGAAGCGAACCCACAGCAGTTTGGCGGCACGGCAACAGGTGTAATCAATTTCCTGAATTTTACCTTCAGCGCCTTATTAGGGCCGGCCTTTGGCGGTCTCCTTGAGCACGTGTCTGGTGGAGCCCAACAGCGCGAATTAGCCCACTATCGGGCGGCTTTTCTGCCTCTTCTGTTCGGAGTTGTGGCCGCCATTGTTTTCGCTTTTGTGCTGAAAGAAACGGGACCTGCAGTTCAACACGAACCTTCGAAACCATGAGGTAGAAAGAATGATTGCAGAGACTGGAACGGGCAAGTACGAGCAATTGCTCCAAAAGTGCAAAAGACTGGAGCCAGTTCCAACGGCCGTGGCAAACCCTTGTGAGGCTTCCGCACTCGCTGGAGCCGTTGAAGCAGCAGAACACGGACTGATCATGCCTATTCTGGTTGGTCCCGCAGCGAAGATAATGGCAACCGCGAAAACTTCAGGTTTCGATCTCGGCAAGTTTCAAATCGTCGACGCTCCTCGCAGTCATGGTTCCGCCACAAAAGCCGTAGAACTTATTCGCGACGGTCATGCATAAGTCCTGATGAAGGGCAGCCTGCATACCGATGAGGTGCCGATTGCGGGGTTGCCCGTCCTGGCAGGAAACTTGACTGGGGATTTCCCTAGTAGTCAGGCTCATACCATTTTTCCAAAATGAGACTATCCGTTAGGTCTTCGCGGATATTGCCCGCCGATTGCTCTGGTTCGGAGGAGAGTCATGAATTGTGTGAAATCTATTCTTCTCGGTTTCTGTCTCTTGACTGCAGTTACTTCAGCTAAAGCACAGGAAAATCTGAGAACGGAGCGTGACCTTCTCGGGGACAAACAAGTTCCTTCTGACGCTTACTACGGCGTCCAGACCGCTCGCGCTCTCGAGAATTTCCAAATTTCAGGAACACAAATCAATCATTATCCGGGGTTTGTCGAAGCGTGGGCGATTGTCAAGTTAGCAGCTGCTCAGGCTAATACCGATGTCGGTGCCATGAAACCAGAAAAGCTTGCCGCCATTGAGAAAGCTTGCAATGCCGTGCTCGCAGGCAAATATCACGATCAGTTCATAGTGGACTGGTATCAAGGCGGCGCCGGCACCTCCACGAATATGAATGCCAACGAAGTTTTGGCCAACATCGCACTCGAATTGTCTGGCCACAAAAAGGGAGAGTACCAATTCATAGATCCGCATGACGACTTGAATATGTCGCAATCAACAAATGATTCCTACCCCACGGCGATCAAGGTCGCGTTTCTTTTGCGGAACGACAAACTCATCGAGGAGCTTCAAAAGCTGGCTGCCTCGTTCCGCGTGAAGGGCGCCGCCTACCTCGAAGTCGTCAAAATGGGGCGTACGGAGATGCAGGACGCCGTACCCATGACTGTCGGGCAGGAGTTTTATGGGTATGCCGATGCGTTGGAAGGCGAGATTCGTTTTTTACGTGATGCCGAGAAGTATCTGTATACCGTCAATATGGGTGCCACGGCAATCGGCACCGGCATTAATGTGCCAAAGGGATATCCGGAGAAATGCGCAGCGCATCTTGCAATACTCACTGGTAAGCCAATTACGCTAGCGTCAGACATGATCTCAGCAACGTGGGATCAGCAGGGCTTTGTCGTATATTCCTCGGCGTTGAAAAGTCTTGCCATCAAGCTCTCGAAAATCTCCAGCGATCTCATCCTACTGACGTCGGGGCCGCGGGCTGGACTTTTCGAAATTAATCTTCCGGCCTTGCAGCCAGGTTCTTCCATCATGCCGGGCAAAGTGAATCCGGTCATGCCAGAAGTAATGAACATCGTTGCCTTCCGCGTCATGTCAAATGATTACGCCGTTGACCTTGGCGCCCATACCGGCCAGCTTGAACTGAACGCTTACGAGCCTCTCGCCGGCTTGGCGGTAATTGAATCCCAGAGCCTGCTGTATCGCACCTCCATTCTTTTCCGAACCAAGTGTATTGATGGCATTACGGTGAATGAAAAGACGCTCGAACACTACATGGAAACCACGGTTGGCATCGTTACTGCTCTAAACCCAATCGTGGGTTACGAAAAAGCAACGGAATTGGCCGCCGAAGCATACCAGAGCGGCAAAGGCATTTTAGAAATTATTCGTGAGAAGAACATTCTAACCGAATCTCAAATCCAGCAACTTCTTGATCCCGTGAAGCTTACCGGCCTCGACAAGAGCAAGTACCAACAGCAGTAATCCCTCTGGAAACATTCGTGATGCGATCGGAGGAGCGGTGAATCTGAGAACGAAAAAGACCGAAAGGACTAAGTCATGAAACTGACACATCGAATCTTCATTTCGCTTTTAGTTCTGCTGATATGGGGCAACTCTCAGGTCGCTTTTTCCCAGGAAAAGAAATTACCGAACATCGTCATTCTGGCAACTGGTGGAACAATTGCCGGTGCTGCAGCCACCGGAACTCAGTCCGGATATACGTCCGGCGCCGTCACGGTTGACGCGATGTTAGCCGCAGTTCCCGGGATCAACGCTCTCGCCAACATCAAGGGCGAGCAAATATCCAACGTTGGCTCTCAGGATATGACCTTCGACATCCTGCTGACCGTCGCGAAACGTTGCAACGTGCTTCTTGCCGGGAATTCCGTCGACGGGATCGTCATCACGCATGGGACCGACACCATGGAAGAGTCTGCTTTCTTCTTGAATCTCGTGGTTAAGAGTGACAAACCCGTTGTTCTCGTTGGCTCTATGAGACCATCTACCGCGGTCAGCGCGGATGGTCCCTTGAACTTGTATGACGCCATTGCTGTTGCAGGCGATCCAAATGCCAGAGGGCGAGGTGTGCTGGTGGTGATGAATGACTGGATCCACGGTGCGCACTCCCTTACCAAGACCAGCACTACCGCCATCCAGACGTTCATGTCGCCACTGCGCGGAATCGTTGGTATTTCGGCCTACGGGAAAAACGACTTCTACAACACGCCTAGTTGGAAACACACCACCGGCTCTGAATTCGATGTCACCGACGTGACCAAATTACCGCGCGTCGATATCCTCTACGCTTACGAGGACATGTCTGCCGACCTGGTCGACGCGAGCGTGGCCAGCGGTGCTAAAGGAATAGTCATCGCCGGTGTCGGCAACGGGAATATGAACAAAGCTACGCTCGAAGCCGCGGCCCGCGCCGTGAAGAAGGGCGTGGTTGTGGTTCGAAGTAGTCGAGTGGTTACCGGCACGGTGGGTCGGAACGTAGAAGTAAACGATGACGAGATGGGCTTCATTGCCTCGGATGAACTCAATCCGCAAAAATCCCGAATCCTTCTGATGCTTGCACTGCTCAAGCCGCGCACTAGCGCTGATCTGCAACAGTTATTTCAGACGTACTGATCTCCACTGCTTTTGTGAATCCACGGTCCTGATGATGGAAGTCAGTCCGAGGGAGCCAAAACACCATGATCTGGATTGAACTCGCCATACTGCTTGCCTGCATTTTGATCGGTGCGCGCCTGGGCGGAATTGCGCTCGGCACAATTGCTGGGATCGGCCTTGCCATTTTCGTTTTTGGCTTCGCCATGCCGCCAGGCGGACCTCCGGGTACTGTAATTGGCATGATCATTGCCGTGATCACCGCGTTGGCAGCTATGCAAGCCGCCGGCGGCCTTGACTACCTCGTGTCCATCGCGGAAAGAGTGATGCGCAAGCATTCGAAGTACATTACGCTGGTCGCCCCGGTCGTCACCTATCTCCTCGTTCTCGCCTCCGGCACGACACACGTGATCTACGCGCTTCTACCCGTAATTGCGGAAGTCTCGCGAAAAGCTGGTATCCGTCCTGAGCGCCCACTTTCGATCAGTGTCATTGCTGGTTTTCAAGGTGTGATTGCTTCGCCGATTTCAGCCGCTACGGTAGCGATGATCGGCCTGCTCATTCAGAAAAATATCTCACTCCCGTTGCTGATTGCCGTCACGATTCCATCTACCTTTCTGGCTGTTTTGATCGGCGCTCTTTCTGTCTCTTGGCGTGGCAAGGAACTTGCGGACGACCCCGAATACCAGCACCGGCTCGCTAGCGGCCAGGCTAAGCCTCCCGACAAAGCTCCGGAATTCCAAGGCACTCAACTGCTCAACGCTCGTGGTTCGACCATCATGTTTCTCCTTGGCATCGCAGTGGTTGTCTTGATCGGTATGTTTCCAAACTTGCGCCCCGCCTACAAGGTCCTTGAAAACGGAGCTGTCGACACGGACCAGGTCAGCATGGGCATGGCCATCATGATCGTTATGCTCACAATCGCAGGTCTGACCACCCTCGTGTTCAAAGCTTCGCCGATTGTGATGCTCAAGGGTACGATTATGAACAGCGGGGTTGCTGCAATGATCTCGATTATCGGTGTGTCCTGGTTGGGTTCTTCATTCTTCGAAGGCAATCGCAGTTCAATCGTCAACGGGATCTCCTCCGTGGTCGATACTCATCCCTGGGCGTTCGGCGCGGGCCTCTTCATACTCTCCAGCATGCTGTTCAGTGCCGCTGCTACCGTCGCCATTCTCGTCCCCGTGGGCCTTGCTGTCGGACTGCCACCCTATTTGCTCGTAGCTTTTTATCCCGCGGCGAACAGTGTGTTTTTCTTTCCGACGTATGGAACACTTCTTGCCGCTGTTTCGTTTGACCAGACGGGCACGACCAAAATTGGGAAACTCCTACTGAATCACAGTTTTATGCTGCCGGGTCTGGTGACGGTGATTGCTTCGGTCGTGATTGCCTTGGGCCTTGGGAGCATTCTCCTTCGCTGATGGCACTGGCAGTTTCCAATTCGACACATCGTCTGGGTGCGCTTTTCCTTCGATGAGTTAAGGGGATCGTGATCGCCGGAGTTCGGAATGGGAACATGAACAAGGCATCGATTGATGCGACGGCACGTGCTGTGAAGAGAGTCGTTGCGGTTGTGCGCAGCAACCGCGTTGTGACGGGAATAGTGGGACGGAAACGTAGAGGTAAATAACGACGAATATGGTTTTGTGGCTTCAGACGAACTTAATCCGCAGAAGGCCAGGATCCTGCTCATGCTGGTAGTTCTTAGGCAACGAATGAGCGCGGAGTCGCCGTGAAACGAATTGACTAGGGATTTCCCTAGTTGTTGCAACAGTCGCTCTCTTCTACAAACAATAGCGAACTAGATCGCTGGTCACGCTGCAAGCGAGTGAATGTATATCCCTGTGTTTTGGCGCAGTAGCTGGAGGTGTGTGTGAACCCCAAATACGACGGAGCGGTTGTGAGGCGATTCTGCAAGCGTGCCTCGGCCACATTTGCCGCGTCACTGTTCTTGAGTCTCTGCCTGCGGATCCCGACACGAGCACAGGATCAGCCTGAACAATCGCCGAACATGCAGGAGATGCAAAAGCGGCTGGCAGTGCTCGAAAACGAACTTCTCGAATTGAAGCGGCAAATGGCCGCAGCACAGGTGGTGAAGCCCGCTAACGTGCAACCTGCGGCGCAGCCCACTGCTCAACCGGCGCCCACCGCCGAAGCCCTTGTGGCAGCCGCAGCGGACAAACCAGTCGAGGAGGAGCCGCAAGTAAAAGGGACGGGAAGCACGCTGGATATTTATGGTTTCGTGATGCTCGACAGCGGCTACAACTTCGGGGTCATCAATCCGAATTGGTTCGATGTGGTGCGGCCGACTCAGCTCCCTTCCTTCCCTGGCGAGTACGGCGCCAACGGGAACACATATTTTGGCGTACGGCAGACGCGCTTCGGCGTGAAGTCGTTCACACCGACAGCTCTCGGCGACTTGAGGACTATCTTCGAATTTGAACTGTTCGGCACGGGTGTTGACGCCGGACAAACAACGTTCCGGTTGCGTCAGGCCTACGGCGAATTAGGGCATTTCGGCGCCGGGCAGACGTGGAGCCCTTTCATGGACCCTGATGTTTTCCCGAATTCACTCGAATATTGGGGACCTCCGGGCATGGTGTTCTTCCGCAACGTGCAGGTTCGCTGGATGCCGATTCAGGGGCCAAGCAACGTTGTAATTGCGCTCGAGCGTCCGGGCGCCAGCGCCGACGGCGGTATTTATGCGGATCGAATCGAATTGGCAAACATCAAAGGTCAATTCAAGTGGCCCAATCTTACGGGGCACGCGCGCTACGCCCAGAAGTGGGGTTACGTCCAGGTTGGCGGCCTCCTCGCCAAGCTGGCTTGGGTCGACACGAACCCGGTAACCTACAACCTTTCCGGCACGGCCATCGGGTGGGGCGTCAACGTCAGCTCGAATCTGTACTTCACCAAAAAGGATACGGGTAAGTTTTCGGTCATCTACGGCAAAGGCGCCGAGAACTACATGAACGACGCACCCGTCGACATCGGCGTACAGAACAACTTCTCCAATCCGGTCTCCCCAATCATCGGTGTGCCGCTGCCGGTCTTGGGCGTTGTCTCATTCCTGGATCACACGTGGAGCGATCGATTCACCAGTTCTATTGGCTACTCCCTGGTGAATATCACTAATTCTGATGCTCAGCGACCGAATGACTTCCACCAGGGACAATACGCTCTGGCGAACGTCCTCTATCACCCGATCAAGAAAGTCACCATCGGCGGCGAGTTCCAGTTTGGCCGACGCCAGAACTTCACTGATGGATACAGTTACAACGACTACCGGATGCAATTTTCATTCCGGTACGACTGGAACAAGGGATTCGAGTTTTAACAGGTGTTTCGGATTCGAATTTCGATGACCAGTGTTGAGCTTTGGACATGACGGAATCATAGAAATGCAATTCAGGAGGCAGGAAATGTTCGGCAATCGTTCTCCGTTCGGTTCGTTGATTTTAGCTGTTTGTTTTCTATTGGCTGTTGTTTCTGTTGGTACCGCCACTGCCCAAACCAAACGCAGCCCAGTAGCTCCGAATCGCGAGCGCGTCGAGGCAATCGTACGAGAGGCTTACGATAAGTATCGGAGCGACACCAGCGGCAAGAATGCAGACTACATCCCGTATCTGGCGCAGGTCGATTCAAAACTGTTTGGCGTCGCCATCGTAACCACCGATAACCAGGTTGTTGAGCTCGGTGACGTCAAGTATTCCTTCTCAATTCAGTCCATTTCCAAGGTCTACACGCTTGCCTTGGCGATGGAAGAACTTGGATATGACAAGGTATTCCAACGTGTAGGTTCGGAGCCGACGGGTCGGCCATTCAACTCCGTGCTGGCGGTTGTGGACATGCCGACGCACACGGGGAATCCATTCGTTAACGCCGGTGCTATTTCCACCACTAGCCTCATTTCCGGCAAAAACGAGGATGAGAAATGGAACAAGATTCTCAGTTTCTACAGTAGAGTGGCCGGCGAAAAGCTGGTTCTCATTGATGAGGTATATAAATCGGAAGCCGCTACGAATGCCGGGAATAAAGCGCTGGCGATGTTGCTCGCCAAATACGACCGCATCTACGCAGATCCTTTTGAGTCCGTCGATATCTACACAAAACAGTGCTCGGTCGGTGTGAATGCCACGCAACTCGCCCGCATGGGGGCCGTACTCGCCAACAACGGCAGGAATCCAGCCACTGGCGAACAAGTCATCAAATCCCAAGATGTGCCGTACATTCTCTCAACTATGACGATGGCTGGTCTGTATGACGGATCTGGTGGCTGGGCTTGGCACGTCGGTCTTCCGGCGAAGAGCGGAGTGGGTGGTGGAATCGTCGCCATCGTTCCAGGTAAGGGCGCCATCGCTGTCTTTTCTCCGCGCCTCGATGAAGCGGGAAATAGCGTGAAGGCACAAAAAGTGATCGAATTTGTTGCCGATCAGCTTGACCTAAACATTTTCTCTCCGAGTTCCGTTGGCGTGAAGTAGCACCAGCGTTTGAAGGGACGGTGCATCCCTCAGAGGCGATGCCCAACAGATCAGGACCATTCTTAGCTTCCGACACGGTGGCTCGTCCGGATGTAGAGAGAATCCCAGAAGGAGTCTACAATGCACAGCCAATTTAGGCGATTGAGGTACTGCATTCTTCTGGTGTTATTCTCTCTTGCAGGTCGGCCTTGGGTGCTTCTCGCACAGACTTCATCAACCGAACTTGCTGGGGCCGGTGCGCAATCTCAGCCGAATTCCGATGTTATTAAGAAACTGGACCAGCTAGTCCAGCACAACGAGGAACTCGAAAAACAGAACCAGGAATTGATGGAACAAATCAAATCGCTGCGCCAGCTACTCGCTCAGCAGACCTCCGCACCGCCAACTGCGTCCAAGGGCAAGTCTGCAGCCAGCGCCAACTCCATAGCCGCGCAGCAGAACACCGCGAACAAACAAACCGCCGGAAGCGCCGGTCTGGTCTCCACGCCGGGCCAGAGCGATCAAGACGACAAGACCCTCCTTCCGCAGGCTTCACCAGGAAATTCCGCGATATTTGGAGAATTCAACCCAGGCCGCGGCTTTACCGTTGGCAGGAGCGAGTACGGGGAGCTAAATCTCAGCGGCTATATGGCTGTTCGGTATCTAAACCAATTGCCAGCCGATCAGTCGGGCATCGACCACTTAGGCCGTCCGGTCCCTGTAAATCCTCGACAGGACTTCCAATTCCATCGGGTGATGTTGTTTTCGCAAGGATGGCTATTCTCTCCCAAGTTTATGTATTCCACGTTTGTTTGGACGGTGCAGGACACCAATCAGGTGGCTGTTGGTGGTGCCCTGTACTACGACTTTGGTAAGTACATGAACCTCGGAGCAGGATGGAATGCGTATCCAGGAACAATGTCGTTACAGGGCTCTCACCCGTATTGGCTATCTTACGATCGCGTCATGGCGGATGAGTTCTTCCGGCCGTACTTCTCGCAAGGCGTGTTCGCTAAAGGGAACATACTTCCAAGACTTGAGTACAGGTGGATGGTCGGTAACAACAACAGCAACTTGGACATACCGGCATCCAAACTTGACCGGGACCTTTCGGCCGGTTTTGCAATCACCTGGTTGCCGACAACAGGTGAGTTTGGCCCTCGGGGAGCGTTCGGAGATTTCGAAGGCCACGAGAAACTGGCCACGCGCTTCAATTTTGCCTACACCTACAGTCCAGAAGATCGCCAGGCGGCAATCGGTTCGCCGGCAGGTAACACAACGCTTCGTCTCTCCGATAGCCTCAACATCTTCGATATAGGCGCCTTTGCACCCGGTGTGACTGTAGAGAGGGCGCGTTATCAACTGCTTTCGGGATCTGCGGGAATCAAGTACCACGGTTTATTCCTGCAGGGAGAGGGCTACGGCAGGAAATTGGACAATTTCGTCGCAGACGGCCCGTTGCCCGTCGGTGTAGTTCGGGATTATGGCTTCTACGTTCAGCTGGGCTACATGATCGTGCCGAAACGAGTCGAACTCTACGGAGCGACGTCCTATATTTTCGGCCAATATGGACACCCGAAAGAATTCATCGCTGGTGGCAATTATTACCCCTGGAATTCACGCAACGCACGCCTGAACATCCAGTTGATCAATGTGGACCGGTCGCCTGTTAGTAGTACCTTCGGCTTCTATCTGGGGCAGCTAACTGGACAAGTGTTCACGATTGGCATCACCGGCTTTTATTGAGTCGAGTGTCATCACACCGGTGATGTTACAGAAAGGACTCATATGCGAAGCAGATCCAGTTGCCGGCGTAGAAGCATCCGATTTGTGACCGGAATTGCCGTTCTCTTCTTGATCTCGTTCCACACCGCCTCTCCTCAGTCCAAGCTCGACGAGCCCGAAATCAACGATGTCCATTTCCATCTCACGAATTACATCCAGACGGGAACGGACATCCACGATTTTTTGGCCATCATGGGAACCAAGGTTGGCCGTGTGGCGTTGTTTGGGATTCCCTTGCAGCAACAGTGGTCGTATCAAAATTCCGGTGACTTTGCCCCAACCTATTATTTGCAGTCCGATGCCCCTCTTTACTACTACTCCTTCACGGATGCTTATATCGCTATGGCATATCGGTCACTCCCGCCCGCGCAACAGACGCGTCTCGATCCCATGATTACAGGATTCAATCCTGCCGACATGTACGCCGCGGATCACATCCGTCGCGTGCTTCAGACGTTTCCCGGAGTCTTCACGGGTATCGGAGAATTCACCATCCATAAAGAATTTGTGTCCTCAAAAGTCGCCGGTGAAACGGCCAGTCTGACAAACCCGGCCTTAGATAAACTGCTCGATTTTGCCGCCGAAGTGGGGCTGGTGGTTCTAATCCATAGCGACGTCGACGTTCCGTTTCCCAAGGAAGGCGCCGAGCCTGTATATCTCGAACAGATGAAAGCCCTCTTAAAGCGTCACCCAAATGCAACCATCATTTGGGCCCACTGTGGTGTCGGGCGGATCATTCATCCGATCAAGGGACACGCGGCCATGCTGGAATCCATTCTGAGCGATCCAGCGATGAAGAATGTCTATTTTGATATCTCCTGGGATGAAGTCGCCAAATACATTGTCTCTACTCCCAACAGCTTGCAAATCAGCGTCGATATGATTAACCGCTACCCGGATCGCTTCCTCTTTGGCACCGACGAAGTCGCCCCTGCAAACCAGGAGAAATACCTACGGGTCTATTACCAATACGAACCATTATGGAAAGCTTTATCTCCGGAGGCTAGCGCGAAGGTCCGAAAGGAGAATTACGAACGACTATTCGATCAGGGCCGCCGCAAAGTTCGCGCTTGGGAGGCCGCCCATCCGCACTAATTGGCCTTTCCGCCGGTATTTGGAAGTTCTGTCTTCAATCGGCCGACAAAAACAGAGCTTTTGAAGGACTCGAGAGCCTCACGGCTCTGGATTCTACAAACGGGTTAAGAGTGGAATTGATGTTGCAACGGGGCGCATGAACTCCAGTTCGTGTCCCAACAAGCTGTTGGCGGTCGTACACGGTGGAAGCCTACCTGAATTTCATTGACCTTATTACGTGATGGGAGAAATCTGAGATCATGAATCATAAACTACTGCTCTCGTGTTCTCTGTTGCTGTCCACCTTACCGCTTCCCGCTCGCGAAAAGTCCGATGTTCTGGTCATGCACAACGGCGACCGCCTCACCTGCGAAATCAAGAGTCTCGACTCCGACACTCTCTCCATCAGCCTCGATTACGCTGCCGGTACCGTCTCTATCAACTGGGGCAAAGTCGACCACATTGAAAGCAAGCAACTCTTTCTAGTCAAAACCCAGGATGGCCTTGTTTATTCCGGTAGCCTCTCCACCCCATCCACACCCGGTGCTCGTCCTGCAAAGATCGAGGTTTTTGAAGAATCAACAAGCAAAGTCGAACTCGACAGGACCCATGTCATCCACATGGAACAAACCGATCTCAGTTTCTGGCGCCGCTTCAACGGCCAAGTGGGCCTTAGTTCCATTTACAACAAGGGCAACCAGTCAATTCAATACAATCTCAACGCTGACGCCGTTTATCCTCGTGAACGCTGGTCCGCAGGGGTTTCCTACAGTTCTTCCTTCTCGTCAAACACCGGAACGTCAGCAGTCACGCGCAACGAAAGTCAGCTGACTGCTCAGCGCCTTTTGCGCTGGAACAATTGGTACTGCGCTGGTCTGGCAGGATTTCTGCAAAGTTCTGAGCAGGGTATCCAGCTTCAGTCCACTTTCGGAGGTGGCATCGGTCGCTACTTTAGAAACACCAATAGCGCCATAATCACCGTCCATGGTGGCGTTGCCTGGCAAAATATTGCCTATCACGAGCGCCTCGCATCAACCACCAACCAGCAGGTCACCTCTGCCCTGATTGTCGGGAGAATAAACCTCTTCCGCTTCGACAAAACCAACCTCGACGTCATCGCGACTGTTCTGCCCGCCCTCTCGGATCCCGGCCGCGTCCACACCAATGTGAACGCCGCCTACTACATCAAGCTTTGGAGCAAGTTCACCTGGAATATTTCCTTCTACGGTAATTGGGACAACCAACCCCCTCCTGGCTTTTCTAGCAGCGATTACGGTACCAGCAGCGGCGTTAGCTACAGATTCGGCAATCGCTAAACTCTTCGCAATCTCAGGTTATCCCCTCTGTCTTTTGCATCTGTCGACTGCCGTTTGCATAATCCATGCGTCATTCCAACAATTCGCTGCCTTCCGCCTCTTCTCCGAAGTCCCCTAGGCTGGACCTGTTGCACTTGAAATTACAGGGAAGATGTCATTGACTTTCTCCTTGTTCAACGATTCCAGAAGATTGGGTTACATTCTGACGAGATTACGTCCGAAATATCTACAACTATGTTTTGGCAGACGATGTCACACTGGCCAACCAGCCGACATGCGGTAATCGGGTGGGACGCGGGTAGCCGACGTACGTGAACCGGTTTCGGCATGCTTTTTTCCCGTTTAGCGTGCGCTCATTGCCGCGTCTACATATGAATGTTTCCCGAGAAGTGCTTTAGTTAGGGATTTCCCTAGTTGTTCTGCTCAGTGAGATTGGGTGACAAGAGAGTGCGGCACGTTGTCGTTGCCGGATACGCCAAAGGAGAACGAATATGCAAGGGACAAATGATCATCTTCGATGTGCCACTGTTGTCTGCATTTTGCTCTTTTTAGCCAGCATGGGGTCGATCCTCCGGGCGCAGGAGCGCATGACGATTCAGGCCACAGCGATGGGAACGAGCACGCAGATGGGGAAGATCGCAAACCTCAACATCTACATCGAGGGATATTCGACAACTGAGGATCGAGCTTCGCTGATCAATGCCTTCAAAAAGTCTGGGCAGACCGGCATGGTGAGTGTTTTGGAAGATATGAAGCCCAAGGGACGCATACGCTTTGCGAGCGGCGGTGTGGGTAACGATATCAAGTACATTATTGAACTGCCCTCGCAGAAGGGGAGAAAACTTCGGCTCGTGACCGACCGGACTCTGGCATTCGCGGAGCTGTATCAAGGAACACGTTCGAGCGACTATACTGTCGGCGCTATCGAACTGGAGCTTACACCGGACGGCAAGGGCAGCGGCACAGTGTTGCCCGCGTGCAAACTGACCGTGAACAAAAAGAAGCAACAAGTGGAGATCGAGACTTATCAAAATCCCTGGAAGCTCTCCAACTTCATCATTTCCAAAGATTGAGGGCCAGAATACGGTGCGAATTCAATTGTCTTCAGCAAGCATGTCCTGTGTGCTGTTCGTTCTGCTTTGGCCGGCAGCGATACACGCGAAGATGGCCGTCGATTTCAATCCCAATCTCGATTTTTCAAAATACAAGACCTTTGCGTACATCGGCGGAGTAGAATCTCTCGTCAGGATGCAGTTGAACCCGGACCTGCTGAACAACAGGATGCACCGCGCGGTTGTGCGTGAATTGACCGCCAAGGGATTGCGGGAGGTCCAGCCGGAAGAAAACCCCGATCTGGTCGTGCGCTACTGGGTAGAAGCGGAGTCCAACGCCCAAGTCACAGGCAGTGCGCATTGGGGCGTCTGGGGCTCCTACTATTACGGCTATTGGACCGTCATGTACACGACGATGAGCACTCCCGTGACGCACAAGGGATTGCTCGGCATCGAATTGATCGACACCAAGGCGCAGGATCTCGCCTGGCGCCTGTTTGTCAGCGAAAAGATCATTCACAACGACCCGGACAAAATCTGGAAGACCGCCGACAACAACATCAAAAAGGCGTTCAAGAGCTATCCTCCTTCCGCGGAGGCCATCGGTGAAAAGAAGGCAGAGCGCGTCAAGATTGACGCTTCGAAAACTGCAGCACAGCCGTAACTGCCGTGCGCGGCCATCGGCTCACAGATCTTGATGGATTTTGAACGAAATTCGGATCACAGAGGAGATTCAGTGAAACGATACCTTGCCATTTCAACGGTGGTGCTCACGGCCGCCTGTCTATTTCTCGGCTGGGCACTTTACGGTCAGATCCACGATCAAAACGCCCCGCCAGCGCAAATGGCGCTTGCGGGGCTGTCCCCTCAGGAATTGCAGATGATGCGGCACGATCTAAGGAAGCAGAAACAGAAGTTAATCGCCGAGAATTTGCCAATGAACGAATCCGAAGCCATCAAATTCTGGGCGGTCTACCAGAAATACTCGGATGAGTTGAAGGAAATCAACGACGAACGATTCTCGATGCTGCATTCTTACGCGCAGACTTATCGCTCTATGTCCAACGACGACGCGCTCATTTTTATGCGGCGCTGGCTCGAGGTCGACGAAAAGTCTGTCCAACTCCGCTCCAAATACCTGCCCCTAGTAAAGGACGTTCTACCCGGAAAGAAGGCTGCGACGTTCTTCCAACTCGACGAGCGAATCAGCATGATGATCGACCTCGAGTTCGCGTCCCAGTTGCCTCTTCTCCACGGCGCCCAGCGCCATGACGTGCCTGGCTCGGCGATGCAATAGCTTCATGGGCCGGTGTCTAACCGTCCCAATGTGGCTACGTTACTTGAGGTTGACCGGAGGGCCGCTAATGCGCTTCCCCTTGAGATTAACGGTCACCTCCACGCGGTTCGCAATCTTGATGAACGGGATGCCGCTGTTCATGCCGTATTGCTTGCGGTCGAAAGCCATTGTTCCGGCGATCGTGCCCGAGCCCGTTCCCTTACCAGGAATCGCGAAGGTCAGCTTTTCCTGTTTGGTTACCCCGCGTATTGTAAAGTCACCGTCGAACTCAATCGTGTGGGGACCGGTTTGAACAGCCTTGTTCGAGTGAAATGTGATTAACGGATTGTTCTCCACATCGAAGAAATCCTTGCTTTTCAGTTTTCCGTTCTTCATGCCGCTTCCGGTATCCACACTCGCAGCCTGAATCTTAGTGTCCAAGACGGCAGTCGACAGTTCTGGCGAAGTAAAGGTCAGCGTGGCGTCCCATTTGCTGAACTTGCCAACGATGGCCACCGACGACTCGACGTCGAACTTAATCGTACTGTCTGTGGGGGCGATCTCGAAAACCGGAGCTTGCTGAGGGCTTGCTATCGGGATGACGGCAAACGCTAAGATGCAGAGAATAGCAAATCGCATGAATTTCCTTCTTTGAATTCGATTGATCCGATTGACCAGATCGAATTTAGAGGACTTATGGCATTCGCGCAACTAGGGATTCCCCTAGGTCCTTAAAGCTTCAGCTTCGAAGCTGATTAGGAGTAAGCGGAACCCAAGCTTCGACGGTCGTGCCTTCGCCTGGCGCAGCCTCAATTGTGAATTCCCCGCCAAGAAGTCTTACCCGCTCTTCCATGGCTCGCACACCAAGCCCCGAATTGTGGGCCAGTTCTTTCATGTCGAAGCCAGATCCTTGATCGGTGACCCTTACAAACAACTTCTGGCCATCCACACGCAGGTCTACACTGGCATGCTGCGCGCCGCTGTGTTTTTTCAAATTTCGAAGTCCTTCTTGAACGATTCGAAAAAGACATAAGCCGACATCCGGGTGTACCGGGCCTGGAGTGTGATCGAATGTAAAGTGGACCTCAATACCTTGCTGGGAGGTGAATTCTTTGCACAATGCACCCACCGCTGGAACTAGGCCGAGGCTCTCGAGCGTTGAGGAGTGGAGTTGGTGAGATAGTGTGTGGAGATCAGCTCCCAATTCGCTTGTGGAATTCAATACCTCATGTAGCTGCCGATCGGCTTCGTTTGAAAATGGAGCAACGATTTCTGCGACATTCTCCAGTTTCAGAGCAATGACTGCTACTCTCTGGCTAAAGTCGTCATGAATTTCAGCGGCAACGCGGCTTCGCTCCCTCTCCGTGGCAGTGATCAGCATACCCGAGAGATTCCTCTGGCGCTCCTTGGCCAATTCTAACTGTTTCCGACTGCGGTGAAGATACGTGGACAGAAGGGACAGGCCAGTGATGACAAGAAATGCGCCGGTCCACATCCACCTCGTGCGCTCCCAAAGCGTGGGCACGCGAAACACCACCACACTGTCAGGAGGAAGGCTGCTTTCTCGGATGTGCCAACGATTCAGTTCATTCCAATCGAACATGTAAAGGCTTGGAAGGGTTGTGATGGGGATTTCTTCCGCTTGTTTTCCGTCTAGGAGATTCGATACGATTCGGGCCGTCACTTTCCCCTGTTCATGAAAGCTCACCAGATCACCGCCAACGATACCGTGCCCCAAATAAGTGTCTGACATTCCGAAAATAGGGCTGTTCGCGGCTGACGCAATCATGGGAAGGGCCTGGGTCGCATTCATGAACCTCTGGCCATCGGCATCCTGAAAAAAGGAAACGTACAAGACAGCCGAGTGCACAGGTAGGTTCTGTAATTGCTTTAGTAGTTCTCCCATGGGCGTATCTGTTAGGTAGGTGATGTCTGCGCTCGTAATGAATGAACTCAGCGAATTTCTAGTGGAGGACATGAGACTACGGTCGAAATCCGAAGTGCCTCCCACCACAAATATGTGTTTGGTGTCAGGAAAAAGACTAAGGGCTACTCCCACCGTCTTCTTTGGGTCAGGTTGCTGCCAGGTTCCCGTGAAATTTGGACTTAGTTCGGGAACGCCAGCCTGATCGGCAGAACTCCCACAAATGACAACAGGAACGCTCGGAAAAATGGAGTCGGCATTTTCTTCTAGGAATTTGATTGTGTCCGGTCCGACAGCTACGACAGCGTCGAATTTTTGCTTGCCGTATTGCTTGACAAGCGTCTCTTGCAACTCCGACGGAGTGAGAGTCTTCGGAAACGAAAGCATGTCAAAACTTTCTGAATAGAATTCTACATATCGCCCAGGCGTGTTAGGGATCCCCGCTATAAGTTCCTGAGCTATCATGTTTGTCAGGACGTGCGAAAGGCCCACCTGGTTCAGAATCAAAACATTCTTCTTTGGTGGAGTATGAGCGCCGCCATAAGGACCAGACACAAAATGGAAGAAAACCAGCACAAGTAAAATCGAGACACGGCGGATCCACAAGCCATGTCGCGAGTGCAGAGCGAATCCGCTCGATTGGCAGCAAGAGATGCATACAGACGGCAGGCAAACAGCGAATGCCGCGAACCGAGATTCACTCGTTGACCGGCGTCTGAAGCTAGGCATGCCAGGGTATGTTATCGCGATTTTAGTCACGCAGCTAAATCGGGAAACCAGATGCGCTCGTTAGTTACAACTCGACGGCTTCACCCAAACGCGGCATTGAAATCGTCAAACCGTAGTGCTTTTTCACCTCCAACGAGGGCATCCTACGCGTATTGTCCTCGCCGTGAGTAAGCACAACTCGTGGTTTGCTCGGGGCCACTCCGCCCAACCATGCCAGCACCCGGCGGTGCCCTGTGCTTAACGGCTCATCTGCACGCGCCGTAAAACCAACCGGTGCGTTGAGCCCTACAATCTTGTGGGGAACTGTTGCACCTAGGGAAATTCCTAGGCGAGCAACGGAGAGAAATCGAACCATGCAGCCGAGCGCAAATTTCACTGATAACGGTGAGAAGCGGAATCGTCGCTGTCCATCTGCATTCTATGGCCTCACCCTCTGGTCAACTCGAGAGCTCTAAATATGTTGCTGTACCAGAAAGATGGTGAAATCAGGATCCAGTCCAAGTATAGTCTGGGCAACGCCGCCGTGTGACGGACATCACATCGAGCGTGTAATCGTCGTGGTTTATTAAAGTTAGCTAACTGATCGTGCTCGCCCCACCGCTGATCGACGCGACCTCAGTGAGTGGGAGCGCAATCCAGGAAGGCCGCCATGGAACGTGTTTGCCCAGTTCGTGCCGGTTCCCGATTTCTAATCGCGGACGATCACGTCGTATTCGCGGACAGCCTCAGAGTCTATCTCGAGCGGAAGTACATTGTGGTTGGCGTGGTTTCAGATGGCCGCGCATTAGTCGATGAAGCGAGAAGGCTAAAGCCCGACGTGATTGTGGTTGACGTAGCGATGCCTCTGCTCAATGGTTTGGATGCAGCCCGCAGGATCAAGGAGCAAGCCGCCCATACAAAGTTCGTATTCTTGACCATGCGAGATGATCCGAATCTGGCTGCCGCCACACTGGAACTTGGGGCAGTCGGATTCGTCCTCAAACATTCTACTGGACCGGAGTTGATGACAGCGATCGAACATGTCCTCCGTGGAGAAGCGTATGTTACTCCCAAGCTCAAGTCAGAAGACTGGGTGGCCACGAGGACGCGGGCGCGCCAATTCAGCAAGGAACTGACACCGCGGCAGCGCGACATCGTTCAATTGTTTGCAGAAGGGCGGCAGATGAAGGAAATCGCGGGTCTGCTCGGGTTAAGTGAAAAGACCGTGGAGTTTCACAAGCATCACATCATGGAAGCGTTTAACCTGAAGAACAACGCGGAGATGGTCCTCTTCGCGCTCAAGAATGGACTCATCTCTGTGGACCCTGAGCCGCGAGCAGCACGCAGCGGACGATAGAACGCTGCTTCGAGACGCCGTTTCCGCAACTTTAATGAGACGCTCGGGACTAGGGATTTCCCCAGTGGCGCACCGCGATTCCGCCTCCTAGACTAACTCCAGTTTCGCGGTCACATCGTGACTTCCGACGCCAGGAAGGCGAGAGTAGCGTTTTGCTGATGGAGGCGAACCTTGCTTCGCCCGCGCGTATTTTTGGCTGATGATCATGCAGAGTTTCTGGAAGTGGAAACGGATCTTCTGCGACCGCATTTCGAGCTGGTGGGGACAGCTCGCGACGGAGCGTCACTGGTAGAGGGAGTCCAACGCCTCCATCCGGACGTAGTCGTTGTCGACATCGCGATGCCGAAAATGAACGGCATCGATGCCGTACACAAGCTCATTGAATCCGGTTCTAAAGCCAAGTTCGTGTTCGTGACGATTCATTGTGAAGAAGAGTTTGTGAAGGCGTGTCTGGGGACTGGTGCGAGAGGCTACGTCTGGAAATCTCGCATCAAGCGTCATCTTATTCCGGCGATTTATGCCGCACTGGACGGACTCCCGTACGTTTCCCCTTTGACCCCTCCATGAACGTCGGAATTTGATCCAAGTAGCACTCGAATTACCGATTAGGGATTTCCCTAGTTGTGGGAGCTGCGGAATCAGCTTAAACGAGTAAGTAGAACGGAGTCCACTTCAGCCATGAACAAGAAAACTGTTGGGCCGAAAGTTTTATCAAGGTGCGCGTATTACTACCTGGCGCACTTCAGCAAGTTCGTGAGGCCCGGCGCGACGCGAGTGGAAACCAAGGGGAATGCGTCCGGAATTCGAGTTATCTCCTTCGCTACGCCGGAGGGAGGTATAGTCGCGCAGGTCCTGAACAGCAATCCGGAAGACAAAACAGTGAATCTGGTGCAGAAGGGGAAGACCATCGCCTTACGAGCGCCCGCACAGTCCATCAGCACTTTGCAGTGGTAACGCAACTCTCCGTTGGACGGTTGATACAGATCCGCGATTGGTTTCTTAGCGTCGCCGAATTCCGGCTTCTCAGTGGTTCGAGGCTTGCCCCTCGCTCCTAATGTGCGGTCGGCCGTGCAGAAGTAATTCGGGAACCCCGCAGCACTTCGACCAGCAGGCCAGAACCAGCGTTCCGGGAGATCACGATTACCAGTTGACCCAACTCCCGAAGTCCCCGTGTCAAATGCGAAGTCCGGTTCGAGGAAATGAGTTCTCGGTGGAGGTTTCTGGCGTTCTCATCTCCGCGAACGCCGTTTCTGGCCAGTGACAGCCACTTTTCCGAGTATGCGAGTTGCCAAGCACCTGAGTTCGGACGGCGTGGCTCGCGACAACATTCCAGTAGATATCGAGAGCTTTCAGTGGTATACACCTGCGAAATTCCCTGCTCGTTGGACCAATTGGAGACATAAACATGAAAAAATACGCCATCCTGGTCTATGGGTTAGTTTGTTATGCAATCTTCTTCGCCACATTTCTCTACGCCATCTGGTTCGTCTTCAACATGGATGCAACCCCGAGCCACATCACGCTCCCACTATCGGAGCGGCTCTTCATCGACGCCGGATTGCTGACCCTCTTCGCCCTGCAGCACAGCTTGAAGAATTGGCGAGCCATGATGCGTGCGAAATTTCGAGGCTACAGATCGCGTCCCTTGTGACTCGGGATTCGAAACCGTGGCGCGCTCTAATCCCTACGATTTTCACTACAGCCGAAAAGCGGAGCCGTCTGTCACCAGCCACCTACTGCCTGAATGTTTCTGATTTTAAGAAGGATAGTTGGTGAACCGGGGAGGACTCGAACCTCCAACCCGCTGATTAAGAGACCGTCCAAAGACAATTGATATGGGCTGCGACTGGACGCTATGACGTTGAATCATCAGACCACTACGGACATTTCCCTTCCCGGCTTGATTGTGCCCACTTGCTGCCGTTTGTGATGCAGGGTGGGCACAAAATGGGGCACGGTCTTGAGCAGGGCCTATTAGATTGGCCGCTCTCGGCGAAGGGGCAATTCTAGATGCCAAATTCGCGCTCTGTCCGCTGAACCCTATTTTCATAGCAGCAGCGACGCGTACCAAGACGTACCCGGCACGACTGTATAGAAGTGAACAGTTCGCGGACTTGATAGTCTCTACGATGTCGTATCACGAAGTGGTCAGGCCGCAGTGCTCCCCGAGGAGATTGAGGCCCACTTCGAAGGAGCGAACGCCACGCTCCCAGCGCGAATTGCGCGATCTGACCTGGCACCGTACGCAGTTGGTAGAGGGAAAGGGCCAATTTTCCTTGTCCTTCCGTAAATTCGCAGTTTTGAGGTTAAACATGCAGAATCCGCGCACAATCAGGAGCCCGCGGTCATTCACGCACATAGAGTCGCCTTCGCGCGTCACTGCCCTGATTCTCGGAGCGATGATCGGCCTTTGTGGATGCGGCGGAGGTTCAGCTTATTCGCCCGCGCCGCCCCCAGTTGCTCAGAATGCAAGCGTTACGGGCCAATACAATCTGGTGCTGACGTCCTCGACTGGACACGGCACGACAATTGTCTACACAAACTTTACGCAGACCGGCAGCACATTTACGGGAGCGGCGGATACGCTCGTCTGCTTGTCAAATGATTTGTCCCAATGCGAAGGCGGTAATTCTCCTCTTGTTTCTATTACTCCGAGCGGAACGGTGAAGGGCGCGGATGTCACGTTGATGATTTCCTTTCCGAGCACGACGGGAACCGACAGCGTCACGATGGTTGGCACCGCGGCCGGCATAAATCTCGCCGGTAGCTATGCTGACAGTCTTGGCGACGCCGGGACCTGGGCTGCATCTCCCGCGGCTTCGCTTAGTGGAACCTACAGCGGTACGTTCAACTCAATTTCGAACCCGTTGCCGATAGCCCCAACGATTATGTTTACGCTCGCACAAGATGCCAAATTCAATCTGACGGGAACGGCAACCATCATGAATTCGCCGTGTATTAGTTCTCTTACCGTCTCTGGACAAGCCATTGGCGGGGCGTTCACCTTAACCGATGCGGCGCGTGAAGCAGTCATCGTCGCCCTACCGACCGGTAACACTCTCACCTTCAGCTACAAGTTTGGACCTACGGCGGCGAGCTGCCCCGGCGACGGCGGACGCGGCGAATTGACAAACCCGAATCCATGGAACTACTGAGTGCGCAACGAGATTGTAGCTGTTGGTTCTTACAAATCTGCGAAAAACGCTGTGATGGCTGACTAACGGTACAAATCCATGTAAGTCCTTCCGTAGAGATTCGTGGCATTGCGCTGCGTATTGTGCCTATACCGCTTGGGTTTGCGCTAGGGCGCTAGATCACCGCTCTGTCGGTCTCTCCACCCAACGAAGGCAGAATCCACTCCCAGAAACGCATCAGAACGCATCGGGACGAAACCCATCCAGTCCCAAACCCCTGAAGCAACATAGGACTCCCCATCCGGAGTGAGTTGATTCACTGATGCTCGCTGGGGCACCTGCGCACACCCTATTAAGTCGGCAAATCGGAAAAAAGGGCACTAGGAACAACTGACAGTGGTGCAACGGCGGCGCCTTTAATATCCTCGCTCAGTTTTATTAATTGACAATTCGGTTTTCAACGAATAGGCTCCGCCTACTTCTCCTTCCGCAAGCGGCCCCGGTTATTCATTTGATGGTCAGGTGGCACTCCGCAATGGAACCGGAGTTCTGCGGAACTAGTCTAAGTTGGAGCTTCCAGCATGCAACCGTCTTCAGCGAGAACGATGGACCCACTGCTTCTCCTCGGCTCGGTCATTCTCGTCGCCGTCGTTCTGACTTGGATAATTCCAGCCGGGCAGTACGAACGCGTAAGCAACCCGCAAATGGGTGCGGCGACGGTCGTCCCCGACTCCTATAGGAGGCTGCCCGCGCATCCAATTGGTCTTGGAGGGTTGCTCCTTTCGGTTCCGAAGGGGCTCGTTCGTGCCGCAGAAATTATTTTTTATGTCTTTATCGCGGGCGCGGCACTGACGGTTGTCGAGTTTACGGGGGCGATTGGCGCAATTTTAGACGACTTGACCAAATATCTCGCCCAGCGCCAACTGCTTGTTCTTCCTATAGTTTCGCTGTTGTTTCTTTTCGGTGGCGCCGCTTATGGCATGTCCGAAGAAATCATCGCATTCATCCCTTTGCTTTGTGCGTTGATGCATAGACTGCAACTTCCAAACGAGATGGCGGTCGCAGTGTCTTTCGGTTCGGCTACAATCGCCGGCGCATTTTCACCGTTTAACACATTCTTACTGGGCATTAGTCAACCCATTTTGGGATTGCACTTGTTCTCGGGCTTCCTGTTCCGCTGCGTGGTGTTCCTTATAGCCATTTCCACATGGATGGCATATCTCATGTTCAGGGCAGCCCGAATGAAGGCTCCCGAGGCCTTCGCGGCGCACACCCCTGAGATCGAAAAGCTAGGACATTCATCGGCCACCGGCGTGCGGCAGTACGTCGTGTTGCTCATTCTGAATGGCGGACTGGCAGTCATGATTGTGGGAGCGGTGCGTTGGTCTTGGGAGACTAGTCAGTTTTCTGCGTTGTTCATCGGCATTGCCGTCGTTGCCGGAATCGCTGGAGGCTTGAAACTTCGCGGCACTTCGGAAGCTTTTGCGGAAGGCTTGCGTCGAGTTGCTCTGGCCGCGCTCCTGGCAGGCGTCGCCCGTGCGGTGTCTGTCGTTCTTGAGGAGGGCAAGGTGCTTGACACGATCACCGAGCTTCTTTTCCAACCCCTGCAGCACCTGACAGGCTCGGGAACTGCGGTCTTGATGCTGATTGCGCAGTCACTGCTCAACTTGCCTATGCCGAGCGACTCCGGAAAGGCCATGCTGGCCCTTCCGATTCTAGGGCCTTTATCGGACCTGTTGCATATCTCCCGACAGATCGTTGCGTCGTCCTACCAATATTGCACCCTAGGGAGTTTGATGAACCCTACCTATGGTGCTTTTCTCGCTATGCTCGCACTTGCTCGCGTTTCGTTCACGAAGTGGCTACGACTCATCATGCCGCCGTATTTGATTCTCTTTGCAATTTCTGCTGTCGCCCTCGTCGTTGCCGTGCGTATCGGATTGCGTTGAGTTCAGCCGATTGGGGAACAAGATTCTAGGGTCTGGTTTGTCGGCAAATCAAAAACATAGAGGCTAGTACGAATGTAGGAGACAAGCCCGACGCAAATTGTCAGTTGACTCGCTTTCAAGACGGACTATGCTGTGGGTCGCTAGGTAACGGATCGAACATGCGCGCACTGTTACTTATTTCCGTTGCGTTTCTGACCATCGCGCCTTCTGCGGGGCAGGAATGTGTCTGGGCTGGCAAGATATTTGCCGACAATGAAATGAACATAAATGGGCGAGTGTGTCAGATTTGTCAAAACGGAAAGTGGGTGGACAGGGACGTGAGATGTGAAGATTGCAAACCCAAAACAAACCCCGTCCCGTTAAATCCTACCCCGGCTGCCAATGATTGCACTGCCAGACCGCACCGTTCCGCGACGCTGGAAACGTATAGCGATGGTGCCCGGGCGGTGCTAGATGGAAAGTTTCAAGTCTGCTCTGGCGGTCAATGGATTGACTCGACTCCTGCGCGGTCTCGACTATGTGCAGCTCCCTAGTTTCTGTCGGGACCCATCCACGATTTCGATGCTCATACCGAGCTTTCTTGCACCCTTCACGAGCCGAATGCCAGCCGCGAGGTCAGGGCTGAGCAGTCCGGTATCTGCCGCCTCATATGCGAGTTGTCGAACGGCAGCGAGCCACACATTGATGGTTCCGGGTGCCAGCAGACGTTCTTCGAGATGAATGCGGTAGCGAGTTACCACCGTCTTGTTGAAGGACAGCCGTGGCTCCGAGCAATACCAGAAGATAAAATCGTCAATGGAGCGTCGGTAGCTCCGCTGCGACTCCGGCGATCTAAGACTCACAAGCACCGCCGATTTGACGTGCTCCAGATCAGGAAGCCCCAGTTTTGCCTTTTGCCGATTCTGTTTTCTCCTTTTTGTGCTTCTTTTCATAGCGGCCACCTTTCGTTGTGCAGTCCCTAGACAGAGACGCGAAGTGGGAGTATGAAATCTCAAAGGCCGCAGGCTTTAGCGTAGGGTGAGGTGGCGAATGGAGATCGATGACGAGAAGTTGGAGCAGACGGTTCCGGCATTACTCCAGATGAATCTGTCTGACGCCTCCGGTACACGGGCGTGGAAGAGCCTTCCATGGTCCGTGATGGATTCACTGCACCGGAAGGGCTACATTACCGACCCTGCGACGAAAGCAAAGTCGGTGTGCCTAACCGAGGAAGGGGCCAAGCTGTCCGTCGAGCGTTTCTCTCCTGTAACGTACATCCTCCAGCGAATACTCAATTCGAGACAAATTCTTTACCGTCGGTTCCGCAACTTTCCCCCCGAACAATGTGTCTCATCATCCAGCGAAGGGAGGAGCCAATGTTTTCGAGCCCTGAGGAATGCGCGTATTGTCGAACGACAATCGCATCGGGAGACCGATGGGTGCGTGAGAAGATTTATGAAGCCACGCCCAACGGCGACAGTCCGCGGTATTCCCGCTATCACGCCGACCTCTTCACCCACGAGGAACTAAGCTGCTGGGAGAAGCACCAAATGGAATTGGACATCGCCCGGACGATTGCGAGGGCCGCCTGATCGATTTGGACGCGCGGCGCTTCCGCCCACGCGAAGTGCGGACAAACTGAGAGCGGCACAAGCCGCTCTCTTGTTTTTTGGTTTGGGTGTGGAGGTGAATGTCGGCCAGGCGAGACTAGTACCTTACGTGTGACAGATTTTTTACCGTCCGTTCAGTGACTTCGCGGCTGGGCGGGGCGTCTAATGATATACGGCGGGTGGCATAACGCCTAAGGGGAGAAGTTTATGAGCGAGCAGCGACCCACCGAAACCATTTCATGCAGCGAGTATCAACAGTTGTTCGATGCATGCGAGAGCGCCAGGGAAATCTTGAAAGAGCATCGCGCGAAGATGTATCGCTCCCCTGCGGCCCCAGAGGCGACCGTTGACGAGGCCCTTCGCTCGCAAGTGAAGTACGCCCAAGCGTACTTGCTCTTGCGGAACCACGCGCAAAGCTGCCTCACGTGCCAGCTCGATTCTGCCGTTCCCTAATCTACTTTTTTCCTGCAGGATCGCCCCATGCCGCAAGTTGCAGGACGCGTTCATTCGTCCATGTAGCGGGTCGGCTCATAGAGCGCACTCCCCGCCTGAAGTCGGCCATTTTCACTGCGGAAGATCTATCTGACCTGTACACTCGTCATCTCAGTTTGCAACTCAGTCCGTTTGCTCGACACGTCAACACCGGCCGGTAAGATGGTGTTTACCGTACTCGGCGCCGTAGCGGAGTTGGAGCGTTCTACGAACGTCCCACGATCTCGCTCCAACCCAAAATCTCGCTTCTGTCTCAAAAATTCTCCAGCAGCCACGCGTTGCTACTCGGATACGTGCCATTGATCGCCAACCGCTTCCCGTCTCTCGACGGTATCCCCCACGGCGTCGCAATTCCCTGCGCCCCCTGCAACGTAGTTTCTTCCCAGATCAGCCGGACTTTGCCGTGCATGTCAACGTTCCCGAGCGCCATCCCTCGCTTTGTCGCGTAATCGATATACAGTCCCTTGCCGTCCGCGGCCCAGTCCAACGCATCGCCTAACGTCACGCCTTTGGGCACGATCTCTTCCGCTGGTTTTCCATCGAGATGCATCACTCGAATGCGGCCCTCTTTCGCATTCATCACCGCGATCTTTGTTCCGTCGAACGAAACCGCCCAACTGTAGACCGCCGTCGGATCGGTCTCCAGTTTCAACAACTCCGCGCCCCGGCCCTTCACCGCGTCGAATCCGGTGAACACCAATTCCTTGTTGTCGGCCCGGCGTTCGGCCAGCACACAGAGCGTCGACGGTGCGGCCGCACATCGCGCGATGTTGTCCATGCTGTTTCGCGCCCTCAATACAGACGCCGAAGGGCCGCCCTGGATCGGCAGGCGCCTCAATTCGGAGGTCGGACTCGATGGATCTCCGTTCGTGAATATCAGCAGCCACTTCCCGTCCGGGCTCACGCAACATAGCTGCGGCTCCGGAAAGTCGAACGACACCAACTCAGCGTTTTCGCTGTCCCACGCCTGCCGGAACACTTGATCTCTCCCGTTCCTTGTCGACGTCAGCAGCACTTCCTTGCTGTCCGCCGTCCAGGCGCTCGGAACATCCACGCTTTCGCTCATCGTCAGCCGTCCCGGCGCTCTCACCGGCATGCCGTTGGCTCCCAATTCCGCCACCAGCGTCGTGCTCCTCCATGCGCCCCGCAGCACCGCGAGCCGTCGCCCGTCTCCTGTGATCGACATCATGAACGCGCACGTTCCCGTCCAATTCGTTAGGCGCTGCGGGCTGCTTTCCACCTCTCCGGTTTTCTCACTTACTCGCATGGCCCAAACATCGCAACTGAAACTCTGCTCATTTCCCGGCCTCGTGTACAACAGCCGACCATCCCCTATCCACAGTAGCGATGTCAGATTCTGCATGCCCAGATTGCCCAGTGATTTCGTTTCTCCGCTGCCGACCTCGCGCGTCTCGATTTCCAG
>Ga0335071_10001053_pt1 | contig 29775 bp, 27 predicted proteins | sample Lox_Sample_15_FD_206724 | JGI IMG/M metagenome (GOLD analysis project Ga0335071, IMG submission 206724) | Soil microbial communities from Loxahatchee National Wildlife Refuge, Florida, United States - Lox_Sample_1.5 | ecosystem: Environmental > Terrestrial > Soil > Wetlands | place: USA...
TAAAAACAGCCGCCAGGGAGAACGCACAGAAAACAAAACCTTCGTGCTTTTTCATTTTCTTTCCCTTACTCGTAATTGGGGTTCCGGCGCGGGGCACCGGAACCCTCCGAGTTCTCTTTCCTTACTTCTTGGTTGCGGTGAACGTCGACGTGACATCACGCTGCGGATCGTGGTTCACGATGGTCATCGTCTTGCCACTGGCGGCGACAGTCATCTTCGAGACCATCACTACCTTTCCGTTCAGCTTGTCGGTCTCCTCAATGGTATGAGCATCGATCTTCTTTAACGAGACAGCATCCGTACCGTATGAACCCTTGAAGGGGTAATCGCTGCCGTCGAACTTCGCCGTGTAGCTGTCGCCGGTGGGATCGGTCATCGTGATCTCGTCCCCATTCGACTTGTACGTGAAGGTCAGGTCGGCCGCCGTGTCGTTGAATCCCGTCGCCACCCAGTTGCCCGAGGCTGCGTGGACTCCGGCAGGCAAGACACCGGAGCGCTTCAGGTTCATGGTCGAGTTCTGCGGGTCGCCACCGCCCATGGGATAGTTCTTCTCCTTGATCGTCGCCGTCTTTCCGTCGGCTGAAACCGTCACCGTTCCTTCTGAAACCGTCTTGCCCCCTTTTTGATCGACGAAAGAGAGGGTGTGCGCGTCGACAATCGTGACGCTCTCGGTGTCAAATGTCTGCCCGGCAACCGCGTGAACCTGTCCGTCGGCTTGAACGTCGTAGGGTGGAGTGCAGCTGACACAGTGATACCAGCCCTGGCTCAGGTAGACCGTAAACGGCTTCGGGTCCAGTTTTGACTGACTGGGGTTAAGATGCCAGGTGCCATCGAAGGGCGACTGAGCGTGAGCGATGGCAGCCGCGAAGAACAGCGCAAATGAGAAAACGGTCAAACGCCTGAATGTTGTCATTGATAAATACCTCCATGCGGTTTGGGTTTTGATGCTTTGCCAATGGGTCGATTTAGGGGAGTCTGCTTGACCCGGCAGGGACCCATGGATTGTACTCGCAGCCGGTTACGCGTGCCTATCTAAATTTGTCTCTTCTCCGCGGGCCCAATTTGAATTGGCCGCGATTTCCGCAGCCGGTCGATGTGCCCGATTCGTGCGCGGCCAAGTTAGTCTAAGAACCAGCGTGATGCCCAGCGAACTCCAAAGCGCAGCGCTGCCCGAAGAAGGGTTGGCCCGAGGCCCGACAACGGCATCCGGGATGGAGGGCGAACTGGCTGCAGAAAGTTCGGCCCCCGAGCAGTTTGCCCTCACGGCTGTCGCCCCGGCCACGCCAGACAAGGATCCGTCTGCGGGGACCCCGTTCATGCGCCAGTGGTCCTCGGCAAAACGCCAGAATCCCGATGCCCTGCTCTTCTTCCGGATGGGTGATTTCTACGAGCTCTTCTATGACGATGCGGCCGTAGCCAGCCGCGAGCTCCAGTTGACCCTGACCGCCCGTGACAAAGAGCGCAGCGTGCCCATGTGCGGGGTGCCCTATCACGCCGTCGAGCAGTATCTGACGCGGCTGCTGCGCAAGGGCTACCGTATCGCGCTCTGCGATCAGATGGAGGATCCGAAGCTCGCCAAGAAGATCGTGCGCCGCGAAGTGACCCGCGTTCTTTCGCCGGGCACGGCACTCGATTCCGGGCTAGGGCAGGAGCAAAACAACTTTCTCGCCGCCCTCTATGAGCCTTCGGCGGCGAAAGGGCGACACGCGGTGTGCGGCCTTGCGCTGCTCGATCTTTCGACGGGCGAGTTTCGCACCGCGGAGTTCCAGGGTGAGAATGCCCGGGCGCAGGCCAGCGATGCTCTGCTGCTGGCTGCTCCCAGCGAGGTGCTCCTGCCTGCGGCCGCCGCGATACCCCCGCAATTTGAGCGCATACCGGCACGGACACCCATCGAGGACTGGGTGTGGACACATGACTTTGCCATTCCCCTTGTCGAGCGGCAACTAAATGTCGGCTCGCTTGAAGGGCTTGGACTCACCGGGCACGATTCCGCCGCCATCGCCGCGGGCGCCGTGCTCCATTACGTGCAGACCACGCAGAAAAACCTCGCGCTCCACGTCGACAGTTTGAGATTCGAAGAGCATGCGACGGCGCTTGAGCTCGATCAGGTCACCGTCCGCAACCTCGAACTGGTCGAACCGCTCTTCTCGGGTCAGGATGATCGCGTCACCTTGTTCCGCACCCTCGATGCCTGCCGGACACCGATGGGCAAGCGGCTGCTGCGCGCAACAATTCTGCGCCCGCTCAACAGCTCGCCGGCCATCGAGGAGCGTTACGAGGCTGTCGCCGAAGCGCACAAGGACCTTCTGAAGCGCGAAGAGATTCGTCGCGCTTTCGATGGGATTCTCGATCTGGAACGCCTGCTGGCTCGGATCTCCCTCGACTCGGCAGGCCCGCGCGATCTGCGCGCGCTCGGTGCGAGCCTCGCCCGCCTGCCCGGGCTCAAGACTGCCCTGACTGCAATGGCAGCTCAGCGATGGCGCGTGATGGCCGGGTTCGATACCCTCGACGACCTGACGGCCGGCATTGCGAAGGCCATTGTCGCCAATCCGCCCCTTACCCTGGCCGACGGGGGAGCCATCGCCTCAGGTGTGGACGCGGAACTCGACGATTTGCGCAGCGTCTCCAATACCGGCCGCCAGGCCATCGCGGCCATCGAAGATCGCGAACGCCAGCGTACAGGCATCGCATCGCTGAAGGTCCGCTACAACTCTGTCTTCGGCTACTACATTGAGATCACCAAAGCCAACCTCGCACTGGCGCCGGCCGACTATGAGCGGAAACAAACGCTCGTAAACGCGGAACGGTTCACCACGCCCGAGCTCAAGGAATACGAGCGCAAGATTCTCACCGCGCACGACCGCTCGATCGAAATCGAAAAGCGCATCTTTTCCTCGCTTCGGACGAGTGTATTGGAAGCCGCAGGCAGAATTCGCCGCAGTTCCGCCGCAGTGGCCGAAGCGGACCTGCTCGCCTGCTTCGCGCACCTTGCCAGCTCGCGCCGCTACACCCGTCCCCAATTAGTTGACGAACCGGTTCTTGAAGCTGCCGCGGCGCGCCATCCGGTCATCGAGCAATGGATGGAAGAGACGCGGGAAGGCCGCTTCATCGCGAACGATCTCTATCTTTGTGCTTCCCGGGAATCTTCTCCAATAGATAATGGCGCGGAAGCGCCTCAAAAAAGTGAAAGCGTGCCAACGCCGCCGCCAAGTTTGTTGCTGGTGACCGGGCCCAACATGGGCGGCAAGAGCACCTACCTGCGCCAGGCGGCCATGCTGGCGCTCATGGCCCAGATGGGATGCTTTGTTCCCGCGGCATCCATGCGCTTCGGCCTGGTCGACCGCATCTACACCCGCATCGGTGCCAGCGACAACGTGGCGCGCGGCCGGTCGACCTTCATGGTCGAGATGACCGAGACGGCGACGATCCTCAACACCGCGACCTCGCGCTCGCTGATTCTGCTCGATGAGATGGGTCGCGGAACGGCGACCTTCGACGGGCTGTCGTTGGCATGGGCCACGGTCGAGTACCTGCACGCCGAGGTGGGCGCGCGCACTCTCTTTGCCACGCACTATCACGAACTCACCATGCTGGCCGAGAAACTGCCGCGCGTGCGCAATCTGCGTGTCGGCGTCAAGGAATCTGACGCTGGCATCGTGTTTCTGCATTCCATCGAGCCCGGCGCGGCCAGCAAGAGCTACGGCATTGAAGTAGCCCGCCTGGCAGGGTTGCCGCCGGCCGTGATCGAACGGGCCAAACATGTGTTGCGCCAGCATGAAAAGCAGGAACGGCAAAGCGTGCAGGTGGAGACTGAAGCCGAGCCCATGCAGTTGACCATCTTCACGCCGCTCTCGCAGCGCATTGTGGATCGCATCGAGTCGACCGACGTGAACTCGCTGACGCCTCTGCAGGCATTGAATCTGTTGGAAGAGTTGCAGCAGGAACTGAAGGAGACAGGGAATAGAGGGTAGGGAACCAGGATCAGGGAATAGGGAGCAGGCGCTTGTGGCAATCAGTGCGGCTTTGAAAGGGCACGGCTTCAGCCGTGCCGCAAAGATGCATAACATTAGGGCTTTAGCCCCTGAGGGATGCTTCCTGGCCGACGGCGAGGGATTTATGCAACAGACAACAGGGGATTGGGCTCCTGTCTGGTGCTTCGAGGAGCTGAAAACTGAGACGGAAAGCCAGGAGCTGGATGCCAGTAGCTAAAGGATCGATCGAATGAAGACAGAACTGCGCCACGCTGCGGGAAGCCTGCTGGTTGTGGGGCTCACCGGCAAAGAATTGTCGGACATGGAACGCGCCTGGCTCAAGGTGATCCGCCCGGCGGGAATCATCCTCTACCGGCGCAACATCGCCGATGTAACGCAAACGCGCGGCCTGCTCACTGAGGCGACCTCATTTTGCTGCACGCATCACCCGACCTTCGTCGACGTCGAAGGCGGCGTGGTCAACCGCCTCAACCTCGCCCTGGCGCCTCTTCCATCCGCGCAGGCCGTTGCCACCGCCATGCTGCGCACCGGGAAGAAGGCCTTGGCCCGCGAGCACGGCGAGTTGATTGCCCGCGCTGTCGCAGCATTCGGCTTCAACACATCACTGGCGCCCATGGTTGACCTCGCGCTGCCCGACTCGGCAGAAGTTCTGGGCACGCGCTGCCCCGCCGCGAATCCAGCCGACGTAATCGCTTATGCGCGCGGGTTTCTTGCCGGCCTCAAATCGCGTGGCATCGTCGGCTGCGGCAAGCATTTCCCCGGTCTCGGGGGCGGCACGCTCGATACCCATGTCGAAACTCCTGCGATCGGACGAACCTGGTCCGAGATGTGGAGCGAGGATCTTGTGCCCTACCGCGAGCTCCGTAACGAGATGCCCATCGTCATGATGAATCACGCCGCCTATCCGAATACGCCGGGCGGGGAACTGCCGGCCAGCGTGTCGAAGTTCTGGATCGGCCAGATTCTGCGCAGGCGCATCGGCTACCGCGGCATCGTTCTCTCCGATGATCTGGAAATGGGCGGCATTCTGAAGTTCATGCCCATTGAAGAAGCCGCCGTGGCCGCGATTCGTACCGGCTCGGATCTGGTCGAGATCTGCCACCACCCCGAACCAATCCTGCTCGCCTACGAAGCGCTCGTCGCCGAGGCGGAACGGTCGGCGGCATTCCGCAAGATTTTGCTCGAGCGTGCCCGGCAAACCGAAAAGCTCCGCGCCAGAACCTTTCCAAAGAAGATGCCGCCTGCCCTGAGCGAAAAGCAATTCGAAGCCCTGCGCGATTGGATCATGCGGTTCAGCGAGACCATCGACGCCATCGCTCCCAAGACGCCGGAGGCGGCGCCCAAGCCGCCGTCCCTCGTGGAAACAGCATGAGATCCGCGAAGCCAAAGACGATGACCGTTGCCGGCGTGATGAGCGGCACCTCCGCCGACGGCATCGATGTAGCCGTGGTACGAATCGCCGGGGGAACATCGCAGCCAAGGCTCAAGCTGCTGGCGCACGAGGCATTTCCGTATCCCGCCGAATTGCGCCGCAAGGTCCTCGCCGCAATGAACGCGCAATCGATCTCAACGGCAGAACTTGCGCGCCTGAACTGGCGGCTTGGCCTTGCCTATGCCGAGGCGGTCAAAGCAATCGTCGCGAAACACAAGCTCAGGCTCGATCTGGTTGGCTGCCATGGCCAGACCCTCTACCATCAGGCGCTGTCCGAGCAGTACGCAGGCCGAAAGTTTGCCTGCACCTGGCAGGCCGGTGAGGCGCAGGCGATTGCTGCCGAAATCGGCGTCCCTGTTGTCTCGAATTTTCGTCCTGCGGACATGCTGGCCGGCGGGCAGGGTGCTCCGCTCGTTCCTCTCCTCGATTACGTTCTTTTCGCCGACGCGAAGCGCGGCCGCGTGCTGCAGAACATTGGAGGGATCGCCAACCTGACGGCGATCCCTGCGGGAGGCAGCGCAAAACAGCTCATAGCCTTCGACACGGGCCCGGGTAACATGGTCATCGACTGGCTCGCCCACAAGCTCTTCCACAAACGCTTCGACCGCAATGGTTCGCTTGCGGGCAGCGGCGAGGTGCTCGTGGCTGCATTGGAGCAGGCGCTTCGGCATCCCTATTTTCAGTTGAAGCCTCCACGCACTGCGGGACGCGAGCAGTTCGGCGAGGCCTTCGCTGCAGATTTCCTTGACAAGTGTCTTGCTCAGGCGCGAAACCCAAACGATGCGCTCGCCACCGCAACCGCTCTGACCGCAGAGACGATCGCCTCGAGTTATACGCGGTTCGTGCGGCGAAAGATGCGCGGTGCCCCGGTCGACTTCATCGTTTCCGGCGGAGGCGCCAAGAACAACACATTGATGGCCATGCTCGCTGAGCGGCTAAGACCGATGGGCTGCGCGGTTACGTCAAGCGACCAACTCGGCATGCCCGCCGCTGCCAAAGAGGCCATCGCCTTTGCGCTGCTGGCATGGATGACGTGGCATCATCTGCCGGGCAATCTACCGGCAGCGACCGGTGCCAAACAGCCAGTCATTCTCGGCCAGGTGTCGTACGTGTAGGTGTCACACTGGATTGTGACCCGAATCGGCACCGGCAAATTACGGCGTGTTCCCGCGCACCGATTCCTCTTGCATGTCTCTGCTACCATAGGGATGATCGCGGCTGCCGCGACAGGGCTCCTTCCAAGCATCCGGGACCCAGGCGCATTGCGAGAGCCGCCACAAAGGAGAATTTTTATGCCATTAGTGACCATGCGGCAGCTCCTCGATGAGGCCGCCAAAGGCCAATACGGCGTCGGCGCTTTCAACGTCAACGACATGGAGCAAATTCAGGCCATCATGATGGCGGCGAAGCAGACCAACTCGCCGGTGATCGTGCAGGCCAGCCGCGGCGCGCGCGCGTTCGCTGAAGACCTCTACCTCTTCAAGCTGATCCAGGCAGCCGCCGAGCTCAATCCCAACATTCCCATCGCCATGCACCAGGATCACGGCAACAGCTTTGAGACTTGCAAGAGCGCCATCGCGCTCGGCTACACCTCGGTGATGATGGATGGCTCGCTGAAAGAAGACGGCAAGACCCCGTCAACCTTCGAGGAGAATGTTGACGTCACCCGCCGGGTGGTCGATTACGCGCATGAGCGTGGCGTCACGGTCGAAGGTGAAATCGGCGTGCTGGGCGGCGTCGAAGACGGCCACGGCGCAGGCGGCTCGGGCCTCGAACACATCACCGATCCCGATCAGGCAGTGGAGTTTGCAGAGCGCACCGGCGTTGACGCGCTGGCCATCGCCATCGGCACCAGCCACGGCGCCTACAAGTTCAACAAGAAGCCCGACGGCTCGGTTCTCAAGATGGACGTTCTGATTGCGATTCACAAGCGCCTGCCGCACACCCATCTCGTGATGCACGGCAGCTCCTCGGTGCCCAAGGAACTGCAGGACATCGTGAACGAGTATGGCGGCAAGCTGAAACCCACCTGGGGCGTGCCCATCGAAGAGATCCAGCTCGGCATCCGCAACGGCGTGCGCAAGATCAACGTCGATACCGACAATCGCCTTGCCATCACCGGGGCGATCCGCAAGGTCTTCGCCGAGTCGCCGGAGAAGTTCGATCCCCGCGACTACCTCAAGCCGGCCCGCGAGGCTATGGCCAAGGTTGTCGCCGAGCGCATGAAGGAGTTTGGCCAGGCCGGTCACGCCGGCGACTACAAGCCGATCCCGATCGCAGAGATGGCCAAGGGCTACGCTAACGGATCGCTTGATCCACGGCCCTCGCTGGCTGCGCGCTAAACGCTCCAGGTCAGAACTAAGAAAGGCCGCCTCAGGTTTGGGGCGGCCTTTCTTGCGTTTGCGCGCTAAGGACTAGCCACCTTCGGGGCCACGTCTGACATCAATCGTTGCCGGCTGTGCTGCGCAGTTCGTCGTGCTGGGCGCGGTAAGGCAGAACCACCCTGCGCTCAACGTCATCTTTCGCTTTCATTGTGGCAGCAACGCCATAGGTCATCGCCAGCCGGTCGATCTTATCGTAGTAACGAGTGCGCAGGTCGGCCAGTTCGGCGCGCAGCTCTTCACGGTACTGGGGAACTTCCTCCGGATCGGACTCCCACCTGGCAGTGAGAACGATGCCGAATCGCAGCGCCGCAAGTTCTTCTATCTCGGCGGCAAGCCGATCTAGCTGCTTGTCCGCGGCGTGGCACGGCACATCGTCGACGCCGGTCAGTTGGTCGAAAGCCTGTTCGAGAGCAAATGGGGACATGGTGTTTCTCCTTCCCGATTGATACGCAAATATCACGGGAGGAGAACAGCATCAGGACACCGGAAACAACCGGACGGGATGCAACTGCCCGTTGGAATGTTCCCAAGTGTGCGGTATGTTTGGTTGGCGCGCTGTGAGCCAAATCACTCGATGCTATGGCGCCGCAGAGGGAACGACTTTGGCCGGCGTTACTCGAAGAATGCTCAGCGGCGCCCTGATCGACGGCGAATCAGCCTCTTCAAATATCAATCGCGCCGTCATCCAGAAGGTCAGTCTCGCAGACGGCCGCATCGTCAAACACTCTGGTCAATGGCAGCGTCACCCTGTGTTCAACTTCATCTTTCACGCTCATCGCGATGGCGACGCCGAAAGCCATAGCGATCTGGTCGATCTTGTCGAAGTAGCGCGCCCGCAGGTCATCGAGCTCCTCGCCTAGCTCTTTGCGCCGCTCGGGATCTTCGTCTCCGGTAGCTTCCCACTTGGCCGTGATGACGATGGAAAACCGCAGCCCGGCCAGCTCCTCCACGTCGGCAGAGAGGGCCTTTTCCTGCTTCTCTTCGATAAAGCGGGTCGCTGGTCCCGGGAATTCGGTATCCCAGAAAGAATCGGGAACTTTCTCAAGAACAGATGTGGACACGGTCGCTCTCCTTCCGTGGCGATTCCACGAAGTCGATCGCAACAGATCACACGGGAGGAAAACTGCAAGGACAGACAGCGGCAGATTCCTGAGGTCGGTGTGCCTCTTCTGGAAACTGCCATGATCCGGACGGGCTGCAACTGCCCGTCGAATTGATCCCAAGTGTGGAGCAGGGACCTTGTGGAAGGCTGTGAGCGAAGTCACTTCACATCGGACTCGCCCGGCAGGCACTTCCGCCTCACCTTGAATCGTGCCGGAAAAATGCAGCGGCTGGACTTGCGCAAAAGTGAGTTTTCGTGGCAGGAAAGTTGTAGGGAGAACCGGCTCGGGCACTAACCCGCCTGCGTTGAGGCGGGGGCGGGCGTCTCCGCGGGCGGCGACGTCAGTTCGCCGCTCCGCACCAGCAGCCAATAATGAAATCCGTCGACGATGGCCATCAGCGCCGCCTGGTTCAAATCGCTGCTCACTCCCGCGGTGGTCCACGGCTCGTGTCCATCGGCATGGAAGCTCACCGTCACGCGCACGTGCGCCGCCGAGTCGTGTGCCTTGATGTCCAGGGCCGCCACGGTAAAAGTTCCCAGCTTCATCAGCGCAAGATCGGGATACCACTTGTCGAGCTCGTAGCGCATCGCCTTGGTCAGCCCATCCACCGGGCCGGCGCCCTCGGCACGCGTCGTCGCCACACTTCCGTCGCCGAGAGTCAGACTCATGAAAGCCTGCACAAAACGGCCGCCCACCTCGTCGGATTCGTCGAAGACGCGCCAGCTCTTGACCGAGAAATAGGGCCTCAAGACTCCCAGAACGCGCATGCACGCCAGCCGGAACGACACTTCGCTCGCCGTAAATCCGCCGCCCTCGATCATCGCAAGGTTCGTGTCGATCAGTTCCTGCGCCTGGGCAGAGTTCAGCGGGGTACCGAGCTGCTCGGAAAGCAACAGAATATTGGCCCTGCCCGATTGCGCATTCACGCCGATCGTGGGGCTCGCGCCCACCACAGCCGGGTCGCACCACAGATACGCGCCGGGATTCTTGCGCTCGCTCGAGCCGTGCATTCCTGCCCAGGTGCCGAATGCGCCTGGTCCCACGATCGCCGCGCCATGCGGGATCTCCAGCCCGAAGGCCGCGTACGCCGAATGCGCCAGGCTCGTCAGCCCGCTCAGCGACGCCTGCGGCACAAACTCGGCTTCGCCGCGCGTCTGCATGGCGCCCACCACCGTGGTCAGGTTCACGTTGCCGCAGCGCTCGCCGGTCCCGATCAGCGTGCCCTGCACGTGCATGGCTCCAGCCTGGATCGCCGCCCGCGTGTTCGCGACGCCCAGCCCGCGATCGGTGTGGCCGTGAAATCCGAAGTTCACACCCGGGAAATCCCTGGCGAGTCCTGCAAACACCTGCGCAACTTCTTCGGGGCTGGAGCCGCCATTCGTATCGCAAACCACAATACGGCTCACCTTTTGGCGAACGCACTGATCGACAAGCTGGCGGAAATGGTCGAGACTGCGTTTCGCGAACTCCCCATTGCCGGTGATGCCGTTCTCGCATCGGCCCGTATTCGCATCCATGGCGTGTTCAAGATCGACGATGACTTCCAATCCGTTGGCCTGCAGATGATCGATGGTCTCCCAGGTCATCAGCAGGTTCTCATCAGGGGTTGCACCGAGCGATCGTTCGACGTCGAGCAGCCGCGACTTCACCACCACCACGGCAACGGGAACACGCCGTTTGTGCCGAATGATGAACTCGAGATCGGGCCAGTTGTCGACCCTGGCGCCTCGGCCCCGCGTGCGCCCAAACAGAGCCAGCCGCATGCCGTCGGTGTCGACGGAGGTTAGTGCCGATGTGAGATCGGAGACAAACTGGTTCGCCCCGGCAAAGCCGATCTCCGCATAGCGCACTCCAAACGCCGCCATGCGCAGCAACAGCAGCACGGCATTCGGCACCGAGATTTCGAGATCGGGCTGCTGCAGCCCGTCACGAAGACTGGTGTCGAACAGTTCGACTGGTCTAGGTGTGTTCACGATTGTTGGATTCTCAAACCGCTCCAGCGCGAGAGGCTAGATTTCATCATATCGTGAAGGAAGTCTCGGGGGGAGCAGGGGATTGTTCGCTTGTCCGCTGCTTCTACACCGCCGGCGCTGTCGATGGCTCCGCTGGCGGGACCAGCGCGCTCATCTCCTGGTCCTTGTACTGCAACTGGTAGAGCTTCCAGTACAACCCACGCTGCGCAAGCAACTCCTGGTGCGAGCCCATCTCGCGTAGCTGGCCCTTGTGCATCACGAGGATGACTTCGGCCCTCTGCACCGTCGACAGCCGGTGCGCAATCAGCACGCTCGTTCTGCCTTCGACCATCCGTTCCAGAGCGCCGCGGATGCGCAGCTCGGTATCGGTGTCGACGCTCGAGGTGGCCTCGTCGAGAATCAGGATGCGCGGATTGAAAGCCAGCGCTCGTGCAAAATTGATCAGTTGCTTTTGCCCCGTCGAGAGTGAGTTGCCGCGCTCGCGCACCGGCTCATCGAAGCCATGAGGCAGGCTGTCGATAAAATCCAGTACATTCACATCGCGAGCCGCCCGCCGCATCGTCTTCTCGGAAATCTGCTCGTTGCCGAAGCGGATGTTTTCGCCGATCGTGCCCGAAAAGAGAAAGGGATCCTGCAAGACGACGGCAAAATGCCGGCGCAGTTCGTTCAGATCGTGCTCGCGCAGGTCGACCCCGTCCAACCGGATCTGGCCGGCTGTGACCTCGTAGAAACGCATCATCAGGCTGGTCAACGTGGTCTTGCCGGCCCCGGTGTGTCCCACAATCGCTACCGTCTGGCCAGGCTCGATCGTGAATGAAACATCTTTCAGAATCCACTCAATCCCGTCGAGCTTTGCCAGGTCGCCGTTGGCCGCGCCCGAGTCCCGAATGTGCGCAATCGCCGCCTTCTGTTCGTCGCTGAGCTTCTGGTAAGTGAACCAGACGTGCTCGAATTCAATGCGGTTCGATCCATCGCCGGTCGCCGGCCGCGCCGGGCTGACGATCTGGGGGGCCGAATCGAGCAGCTTGAAGATGCGCTCCGACGCGGCCATCGCGGCCTGCAGAATGTTGTACTTGTCGCTCAAATCCTGGATCGGCCGCCAGAACCGCAACGAAAACTGCGTAAACATGATCAGCACGCCGATCGTGACGGTGGGCGGCACGTGCAGCACTCCAAACCCGCCGCGCCACACCACCAGCGCGATCGCCACCGTCGATAGAAAATCGACTGCCGGGTAATAGAGAGCATAGGCGAAGATTGTGTCTTTGAAGGCGATCATGTGCTGCTCATTCACCTTCGAAAAATCCTTAAACGCGCGCTCCTCGCGGTTGAAGAGCTGCACCACGCTCATGCCCGAGATATGCTCCTGCGTGAAGCTGTTGATGCGGGCAATGGCCGTGCGCACGCGGCGGTAGCTTTCGCGGACATGGTCGCGGAAGATGCGCGTAATGATGAAAATCAGCGGCAGCACGGCAAACGCCATGAGCGAAAGGCGCCATGAGATACCGAGCATGAACGCCGCCATGATCGTCAGCATGAAGATGTCGTTCACGATCGCCAGCACGCCGTCGGTGAACATCTCGTTGATCGCGTCCACGTCCGATGTCAGGCGCGTAACCAGCCGTCCCACCGGGTTCGCGTCGAAGAATGCCACGTCCAGGTTCTGCATGTGGCGGAAGATCTCGCGGCGCAGGTCGAACATGATCTTCTGCCCCGTCCACTGCATCAGAAAAACTTGAACAATTTGAAAGAGGTAGGCGGCAACCAGCATCGTGGCGTAAATCACTGCCAGGCGCGTGATGCCCTGAAAAGGCGCCGCCGGAAGCATCCGGGCGAGTGGACTGCTGTTTGCCACCCAGTGCGCGACCGCATTCGCTGGATCCTGCGCGAACTTGTCCGGCGCCAGATAACGATCGACGGCCACCATCACCAGGATGGGCCCGGCCACGTCGCACAGCGATTTCAGCATCACCGCAGTCGATGCGACGGTCGCCTGCGGCCAGTATGGGCGCACGTAGCGGCCCAGCCTGCGCATCAGCCGGGAGTCATAGATCTTGCCAACGGCGTCTTCGTCACGCTTTGCCGCCGGCTTCTGGGCGTCAACCTGCGGAGTTGTCTTCTTTTCTTGATCCGCCATGGGCAAGGTGGGAGATGCGTCCTCTTCTATTGTACGAGCCACAACGCGTCAGGGGCGCCCAGCCCCGGCGGAACCTCGAACGCCCTCTACTTCGCCCGGTCCGGCCCCGGCTTTGACTCCACTTTTGTCTTCGGCGCAGGCCGCGAGACACCCATGCTCAACAGCACGTAGCCAAATCCCTTCCGCAGCCAGTCAATCAAGCTCATATCGACAGTTCTCAGTTCAGAGTTCGCGGTTCACAGCGGACCATCCGCCAATCCGATGAATCCGATCTCCCGCCTCAGCTACGGCTTACTCGCCGGTGCCGGCGCGGGCATCGCTGGCTCATCCTTCAGGATCTGCAACGCCGCCGGCGGCAATGGCTTGTCGGCATTGGCCAGCAGAACGCTCACCTGCCAGATTTGTGTCTGGCTCAACACGTCGCGGAACGCAGGCATGCCGCTCAGGCGAATGCCATTGTCGACCTTCCAGAAGGTCTCGCCAGGCGCGTCGTCGCTTACACCGACGACAGTGCTGTTTCGGTGCTGCTCCCATAGTTGCGGCGCGCCGGGAAACATATGGCCGCCAAACGGCGACGGTTTGCCATGAACCCCATGGCAGGCAGCGCAGTCATCCCGGTAAATCCGGGCACCGGCAACAAGATTCTCTTCGTTCGCCTCTACCGGCACAACCTTCGGCATCTCGCTATCGATCCGCTCATTCAGCGGGCCGTGAGTGATCTGGCGCTCGAAGGGCAGGGAAGGGTCGGCAACCGCTACCGGCGGATGCCCCCAGCGCAACCATCCAGCCAGGGCCAGCGGCACCATCAAAACTCCCAGAATGATCCCAAACAGGATGCGTCCCATGATTCGCCGTCTCCGCGTTCCTTCACATTCTAAAGCCATCTACGAGTCCCGAGCCCGGTGCCTGCCCAGGCACAAGAAAATTTTCGCCGAAGTTGCAGATTAATTCGCGCATTTCCTCACAATGGAAAGCAGCCACCACCTCCAAGCCAGGTCAGACCGGAGCATTCCGCTCCAGCGCACTCGTGCGCCCGGGCGTGGTGTTGGCTCGAAAGGAACTCCCAAATGACGGATGACTCGAACATGAAGCTTGGTCGCAAGGCCATCAAGACCGACACTCGCACACTGAAACTGGCGCGCTACCTCACGCCCAGCCTTCCCCCACCTCCACCCTCGGCCGACTGGACCAAAGGCATCTCTGCATGGGGAATGATGCTGAACGACACCCTCGGCGACTGCACGATTGCCGGCGTCGCCCACGCCATCCAGGTCTTCACCGCCAATACCGGCTCAATGATCACCGTCTCCGACGCAACCGTCGAAAGCTACTACGCGCAGTGGGACGGCTATAACCCAGCCGATCCCGCCACCGACCACGGCGGCTGCGAGCTCGATGTCCTCAACGATTGGCGTCAGCGCGGTTTCGCCGGCAATCCGCTCATGGCCTTCGCCGATCCGGCGCCATCCAATCTCGACGAGGTGCGCCAGTCAATCGCACTCTTCGGCGGCGTCTATATTGGCCTCTCGCTGCCGCTCACCGCGCAAACTCAGGACACGTGGGATGTGGCGCGCCGCGCCGGCGCAAGCGCCGCGCCAGGCAGCTGGGGCGGCCATTGCGTTTTCGTCCCTAAGTACGACGAGAATTCCTTTACCTGCATCACCTGGGGTCAGCTCAAAACCATGACCGTGGCCTTCTGGAAGAAGTACTGCGATGAGGCCCATGCGCTGCTCGCGCAGAGCTGGCTGGCGACGAACGGCTCGCCTAGCGGTTTCAATCAGCTGCAACTCGAAGCCGATCTCCAGGCCATCGCCTGACGCGCCGCAGTGCCTCTTTGCCGCGGCTCGCGTCCAAACGGCATCGGTCAGCTATCCGCCTTCGCGCAAGCCTCCCTCCAGGTGGTTTAATACCAAGTGGGGGGAGCGCTTCAGCGAGTCCCCAACCAGGCCGGGCCCAGGAGCCATCGTAACCATCTCCTGTGGCCAAGCGAAGCGCTTTCGCAATCCCGTGGAGGAATTCCGAACCCGATGCACCTATTTCGCCGTTTTGCTCTTTCGCTGGCGATCGTCTTGCCGGCAATCCCCGCCCTTCTCGCCCAAAGCTGCAACAGCTCGTCGTCGAATCCCCCACAGGAACTGGCACAGAATTCCTCTTCCAGCTCCGCATCCGACCAGTCCGCGCAGACGGCCGGCGAAACGCAGGGCCAGATCACCGTCCAGCAGCGCATCCGCCAGCGCCGCGAGCAGCGCCGCGCCACCGCCATCCACGACGCCTACGACCACAGATACGAAGCCTATATGGACATGGGCTACCTGCGCTTCATTCCCGGCCCCTCGGCGCAACGCCTCACCTGGTACGCCTGGGAGACCGGCGTCGCCCGCTTCTCTACTGAGCGCCTCGGATGGGTGCTCGACGGCCGCGGCTACTTCGGCACCGCCTACGTCGGCTTGAACGCGAGCAACATCACCCGCCCCGCCATCAGCCAGTACGATCTCATGATCGGACCTGAATACCGCTTCTACGTCCAGCCAAGATTTGCCATCGCAGGGCGCGCCATCGCCGGTCCCGCCTACGGCAACTTCGAAGGCGACACCGGCAAGTTCAAGAACCTCTGCGGACTGGTCCCCGGCTCATCCGGCTGCCTGCTCTATCCCAACGCCTTCTCCTACGGAGCCAGCGTCGCCGTCATTGGCGAGCTGAACATCAGCCCCGGCCTCGCCCTTAAGCTGGCGCCCGAATACATGTTCAATGGCTTCGGATCGACCTTCCAGGCCAGCCGCGGCTTCACCGGCGGTCTCGTCTACCGCTTCGGCAAACAGTAATCGCATCCGGATGCGCAGCGTTTTAGCCGCACGTGGGGATTACGCCCGATGGTGACCCGAGTCGTGCAGGGACGATGCGTGCGCCCGGGTCACTCGCACTTGAGAACCGGGACCGGGTCCTCAGCCTCATTGACATCCCGCTCCCTGCGCGTTAGAACCATTGGGTCATGACGACCACGCTCTCTCGCCGCACTTTTCTTCAATCCGCCGCCGCGCTGCCCGCGCTCGCTGCGCCCGCTCTTCATGCTCAGGCCGTTCCCGAGTCCGGCAAGCCCTCGCCCTTCAAGCTCGGTCTGGCCAGCTACACCTTCCGCAACTTCACCCGCGCCCAGATGATCGGCTTCATGCAGCAGCTCCACGTCACCGGACTCAACTGCAAGGACGTCAAAGATCATCTGCCCATGGATCCCGCTGCCGAGGCGCAGGCGCTCGCCGACTACGCCGCCGCGGGCATTCAACTCCACGCCGCCGGCGTCATCGGCTTTCCCAACGACGACGATGCCGACATCCGCTCCAAGTTTGAATACGCCAGACGTGCCGGCATCGGCGTCATCGTCGCCGGTGACCCCACACCCGCATCTCTCCGCCGCATCGACCGTTTTGTCCGCGAGTACGATATCCGCATCGCCATCCACAACCACGGGCCTGAGGACAAGTCGTTCCCCTCGCCCTTCGACGTGCTCAAGGCGGTCAAGGATCTCGATCCCCGCATCGGCTGCTGCATCGACCTCGGCCACGCCGCGCGCGCCGATGCCGATCTTGTTGACGCCATCCACGCCGCCGGCCCGCGCCTCTACAACCTGCACGCCAAAGACCTCGCGAATATGAAAGAAAAAGACAGCCAGGTTGCCGTCGGCCACGGTGTTCTCCCCTTCCGCGAGATCTTCCAGGCGCTCATCGAGACCGGCTATCAGGGCTTCGTCGATCTCGAGTACGAGATCCACGAAGACGATCCCCTGCCGGGCGTCATCGAAAGCTTCGCCTTCATGCGCGGCGTGCTCGACGGCATGGGCTATCGCGTCGCGTGAGCTAAGCAGTGCCGCCGAACCCGAGGTGAGATGAGCAGTCTCTCACCGACTGTGACACTTCTGAAACCGTCCTAGTCGCCCGCCACAGAAGAGAGCCGATGCGATCTCATGTGTTCATCACATGGAGGATGCATCTATGAACTCTTCAACACTGCGTCTGCTCTTTACAGGCGTTGCCCTCAACTTCGTCTTTGCGATGGTCGCGCTCGGTCAAAGCCCTCTAGCTCCTGCGTGGGAAGGAGCCCGGCAGGCACTGGTCCACACGAACGGCATCCTGTACGTCGTCACGATCTCCCACCCTAATCGTCGCCATAAGTGCCTGATGCAATCGATCAATGCCGGCGAAATCGTCTGCGGGCAACACGGCCACATGGTTGCTTATCGCGCTGAGGATGTAGCGGCCATCATTTCTCGCGGTATCCATACACACGTGTATCTGTATTTTGCCGGCATTTTGGCTGCCGGCGGGGCAGCTACATGGGCCACGGTTGCTCTTGCCTCGGTTTGTATCCCTTGCGCCCTGGTTACAGGAGGCGCTGCAATTTTTCTCTATTTGGTAGCTCCCATGACGGGAATGTTTACGGACGGTGATACAGACGACAAACTCCTGTATCTGGCTCCAGGTCAAAGCCTCAAAGTCCGTTTGCAGCGAGCGGGATGACATCCGTTCCCAGCGGTAGTTGGTGAATCGCCGCCAAAGGTGAAACCGCGATCTTTCCGCAGGAGAGACGCGGAAAGAAGGGGCACGGATCGATTCCATGTCGGCAGGTGGCCCGGGTCTTGGAACTCGGGTTCAACCGTGCGTCCTCTCTAGGCTCGCGCCTAAGGTGCCAAGAATGGCGAATAGGTTGGCCATATTGTGGGAAAGTTTCTGGAAAACGGGGATTTCGATTAACATCTTTCGACCGTCTCAGTTATATAGTTCACGAGGGCGCACCCTGTGACAGAGGCCTGGAACAAGCAGCGGGCCTGTTTTAAGAGTATGCGGGCTCCGGTGCGGACCTCTGGGCTCTGGTTTCCCGCAAGTTGGAACAAGGCAAGAGAGGTAAGAAAGCGTGAATATCGTCGCGATCGCGGTTGCAGGGTGTCTGTTTTCCGCCGGAGCGATGGCGATTTGGGAGAGGACGGACGCGAACCGGCGGGCGCGCCTGGGGCGGCTCATCAGCCGGTACAACAGCGTGGAGATCGCGAACCGGATTGTGCGGCGGGAGGTATGGGAGGGCCAGACGGAGAAGCAGTTGGTCGATTCCCTTGGTCCAGCAGCCCAGGTCGATCGCGGGGTGCCGGGGGTCGGCGGACCCGAAGTGTGGAGCTATCGAGGGCGCTGTTGGGGCCGCCGCGGCCTGCGGGTCACTGTGGAAGATGGGATGGTAACTGGCTTTGACTGTGGTTTTACGGGCGTCGGATCGTGGCCGGCGTATCGGTACAGAACTTAGGCGTCGAGGGAGCGTGAGAAAGATGTCAGTCCTGATGTGCCCCAATTGCTGGTCGCAGCAGCTGCGTTTCTCGCGATTCAGACTGCGCGATGCCCTGTGGCTGATTGTGCTGCGGATGCCCGTGCGGTGCCGGGAGTGCGAGGTGCGTTTTCATCCCAGCGTACTTAGGGTTCGGAGGCAGGCCGCCAGGGCGCGGCGTTCCGAGCGAGGCGCAGCGAATGCCTAGAGGAGACAGCGGAAGTCGAGGCCGAGGGAAGAGCGGGGAAGCTGGACCCAGGCAGGCGGGCGATCGTACAGCTTGCCGGCGAGGCACCGGGGTTTCGTCGCTCTTTTGCGCTTGTAGCGCCGGCAGCGAGAGCATTTTCAGTCCGGCCGGTGCGATCGCGAAGCGTCCATGGTCCGGGCAGAATTCCGCCATCCCGCGCACCTCGGTGAGGGCGAGATCACGGCTGTCAAGCTCTCGGTCTCTGCATCCGGCTCAACCGGCGAGCGTAAACCTCTCTGCCACAGCCCATTACGCACCCGAGATTTTCTTGCGTCCAGTTGCGGGTTATTTCCCGCAACTCTCTACACTGGAAGTGGTCGAGAAAACGGCTCCATGCCAAGCGGAAAATGTGCGGCAAGCGTGCATCGGTCGGCACCTCAGGAGGGAACCGGGCCCGAGATCCTTCAGGCGCGGAAAGGCCGCGCGGGAATGTTTCAACCCGCAGAATGCAACGGAGTCGGTGCAAAACGTAGCCGGCCCACTTAACCCCCCGGGGGTCTAAATCATTTAGAATCAAAGACCATTTTCGATCTTCGAGGGTTAGATGATTGAAAACAGGCCACTTGGCCATGCCCCCCCGGGGGGGGCACCGATGACTCATCAGTAAACAGTCGAATCTGATCGCCCCGCCGGCCTGAAAAATCCTCTTTATCCGGCTCGCGACCCTTGCGGCCTCTTACTTTTCTTTCTCCAGCACCGCCCGCTGCGCCGCCAGAATCTCTTCGATTCCCGCTGCGGCCAGATCCAGCAATCCATCCAGCGCTGCGCGCGAATAAGAACCCTTTTCCGCCGTTGCCTGTGTCTCCACCAGGCCTCCATCAGCCGTCATCACCACGTTCATGTCGACTTCGGCCTGCGCATCTTCTTCGTAGCAAAGATCGAGCAGCGGCGTTCCATCCACAATTCCTACCGATGTCGCAGCCACCAGTTGCCTGATCGGCGATGTCTTGAGTGTTCCGGCTTTCACCAGCGCGTTCATCGCCAGCGCCAGAGCGACCGCCGCTCCCGTGATCGACGCCGTTCGCGTTCCTCCATCGGCCTGAATCACATCGCAATCCAGAATTACGGTGCGCTCGCCGAGAGCATGCATGTCCACCACGGACCGCAGGCTCCTGCCGATCAGCCGCTGGATCTCGTGCGTTCGCCCGCCGATCTTCCCTCGCTCCGACTCTCGCGGCGTCCGTGTGACCGTTGAGCGAGGCAGCATCGCATACTCCGCCGTGACCCAGCCGCGACCGGAGTTGCGCAGCCAGCCCGGAACTCCCTGTTCCACAGTTGCGCAGGTCAGCACCCGGGTGTTGCCCAGCGAAACCAGGACCGATGCCTCCGCCGTCTGGACGTATCCCGGCACGAGGGAAAGTGAACGTAGCTGCGTGGATCCTCTCCCACCGCTGCGAGGAATGGCGGCCTTTGCCTGCATAGCGGCATTGTAGGCGATGGACAGCGGGATGGTCAGGCCTCCCGATCCAGAATGGGAAGATAAGGCGCGTGGTTGCAAAATCGGGAAAGTTCCTCCAAGCGGCCTATCTTGAATCAATTGCGGATCAGCACAACCCCTTGTAATTCCCAAAGTGGCACTGATCCACCCCTGGCGGAGTCGCGGGCCCATGGGGAAGCGAGGCCGATCTGGTCTTTCATCAAAGACTTAGGGAAGCAGTTCAGGAGTGGCACGCTACGTGTACTGAAAAAGGACAATGCATCCGAAGCGGAAATCGCAACTGAAGGAAGATCTTTCGAAGAGCCACCAGGCATCGGGTTCGCCGCCAGCGCCTGCGTGGGCAATCACGGGGACAGCGGGGCACCAGACTCGAAGCCGCAGTTGCGACGGACGGATTGTGTAGCACAAAGAAAGGCGACGTATGCAAGAGACTATCGACGCAACCACCGGGACCCACAGAGGAGTTGAGAACCGCACGACTGCAAGCTTCGGGCAGGCAGTAAGCGGCAAGGTCCCCCCAGCCAACGCGTAGAGACTGTGGTTGAGGCGCTGAGCGGGCTGGGAAGCCCGAGCGAATCGCTCCCCGAAGTGGCTCATGACGCGCGCAACATGGTGACCGCCTTGGATCTTTATTGCGAGCTTCTGGAAGAGCCCGGGGTTCTTGCGACCCCGTTTTCCCACTACGGACAGGAGTTGCGTCTGGTGGCCGCGGCCAGCCGCCGACTGGTGGAGAAACTGGTCGCGCTCGACGGTCGTGCGGGAGAGATCCGGCGCAGCAAATCCGGAGCGGAAATCGGCCCGGGCGAAGCAAGGGATGAGACTTCTACCGGCATCGAGGGCCGTCAGCAATCGGGCAGGCACGAATGGGATTCGGGCGCGCCAATCGCGAATCTCGCCGCTGAGCTAATGGCCAACCGCAATCTGCTGTCGGCTCTGGCAGGACCAGCTATCGCCTTGACGGTTCACGCTGCCGGAGGAGCCCAAGCCGTGCTTTTGACCTCGGAAGACCTCACCCGCGTGCTGGTGAACCTGGTCAAGAATGCCTCTGAAGCGATGCTTGGGAGCGGAAGAATTCACATCGAGCTCAGCGAACGGCCGGCTACAAGCGGGATGGTGCCGAGCGTCACCCTCGCAATCGAAGACAATGGACCGGGGATTCCGGCTGATGTTCTCGGCGCGATCTTCACCTCCGGTTTTACAACCCATGGAGGAAACCGGGAGGAAAGCAGAGGAGGCCCATTTCAGCATCGAGGCCTGGGCTTGGCGATCACGCGGTCGATTATCGAGGGGGCAGGAGGTCGTATCGCGGCGCAAAATCGCGAGCCGAGCGGGGTACGCATCGAAATCGAGTTGCCGGTGCGCAAAAAGCGCGTCGGGGTCTCCGTTGCTTGAGTTCACGCTTTCGGCGTCTGTCATGAATGGTCTCGGATTGGCCGCCGGGAATTGCAACTGCGAATCAGCGCCTGTGATGTATGTTTCGCGATGGAGCGACTTCAAAAGGATGAGTGCGCGAAGCGATAGAGAGACTCACTGCAGCCGAGAATCGGGCGCTCTCGCTCTGGCGAGCGATTCTTGAAGGCATCGCAGAAATTGGTGAAATCTGCACGAGGCGAATACAATGTTGAATACAGTCACCAGCGAACGAAGCATGGAGTGGGTAGCTCAGCTCGCCGAACCGGCAGTGCGACTGCACCTGCTGGTCGTGGATGCCGATGCCGCGGTGCGCTCGGCATGCGTAGAAATCGCCACCAGTCTTGGCTATGCGGTCGAGAGCACGAGCGACCTTGGGCAGGCGAGAAGCCTGCTGTCGAGCCACGTGGCGGACATCCTGCTGGTCAACCTACCGGCCGGCTCCAACCATGGCCTGGAACTAGTGTCGGAGGTGAGGACACTCCATCCCGACATCTCCGTCATCGTGATGACTGCGACCAGCTCGGTTAGCAAAGCAGTCGAAGCCATGCGCCGCGGTGCGTGCGATTACCTGACCAAGCCCTTCGCGGTAGATGAACTTTCGTCAGTACTCGACCGGGCCGCACAGAACCATACTACCGACACCCTAACTCGTCAGTTACGCGAAAAACTGCGCCTTTCCGAGGGGCCGGGAGCGATCATCGGCCGATCGCCTGCGATGGAGAAGATGTACCGCATCCTCTCGAAGGTCGCGTTGAGTACTCATCCCGTGCTGATCCTGGGCGAGAGCGGTACCGGGAAGGAACTGGTCGCGCGGACGATCCATGCCTGTGGGCCCAACGCGTTGAAGCCTTTCCTGCCCGTCGATTGCGGCTCGATTGTACCCACCCTGATGGAGAGCGAACTCTTTGGCTATGTCAAGGGAGCCTTCACTGGAGCGATCCGATCCAAGGATGGGCTGCTGGTCGCGGCCGAGGGCGGAACCGTTTTCCTGGATGAGGTCGGGGAACTTTCTCTCGAACTGCAAGCCAAGCTGCTGCGCGCCTTGCAGGAGAGAGAAGTGCGGCCGGTTGGGGCCACACATCGCGTTCCAATCAAGGCGCGGATCATTGCGGCGACCAACCGCGATCTGTCCGCTATGGTCGAGCAAGGGACGTTTCGCAAGGATCTGTACTATCGAGTCAACGTCGTGAACCTGAAACTCCCATCCTTGCGTGATCGCCGCGAGGACATTCCTCTGCTGGCCGCGCACTTTCTTGATCGCGTCAGCCAGGAAAGGGGCCTGAAGTTCACGCTGAGTGACGAGGCATTGCGCATCATGATGGGCCATGACTGGCCCGGCAATGTGCGTGAGCTTGAAAACGCCATGCTCCATGGATGCACTTTCAGCTCGGGGCCGGTGATTCACCTGGGCGATCTGACCACCTCGTTGAGAAACCGTGGAGTCGAAGCGCGCCACGTCGACGAGGCCACGGATGATGGCGCGGGAGCTGTCGCTGTGAAGACCCTTGCCGAGCTCGAGCGCGAGGCGATTCTGAGCGCGATTCGCGACCTCAAGGGCGACAAGCTGAAAGCGGCAAAGTTGCTGGGCATAGGCAAGACCACGCTTTACCGCAAATTAAAAGAGTACGGCATCGCCATCCCGGTGAACGAAGACTGAAGAGCGGTGCCGGCTATCAACCTTCAGTCTCTTCCGCCTTCGCGAATCGTCGCGGGGCTGTCGGGTGCTCAGAACAGAGACTGTGCGATCCAAGGAAGAAAGCGACTGAGAATTGATTACTCAAGCCAGAAGCCAGGAGTTGAATCATGTGCATTCTGATGGTGACGGGTATTGAAGGAGCGCGCAACTGTGCGGCGGTCGTGGAGACGCAGCTCGGCGTGGAGGTGGAAGTGGCGGAGGGCCGCAAATCCGCGCTGGCGGCGCTACGCAGCAAGGAATATCTGGCCGTTGTGATGGATGAGACGCTGGCCGAGTGCGATCCCGCGGCGGCGGAGAAGATCTGCGAGCTTGCCGGTCTCGCCATTCCCCTGCAGGTCAACTTTGCAGTCTCGGGAGCAGCGCGCCTAACCCGGGAGATCCGTGCCGCACTCAGCCGCCGTCAGCGGGAGCAGACGCTCGCTGCGCGCGCAGCGACGGCAGCCATCGAAGCCGAGCTCAAGGACGCGGTCGCAGGTTTGCTGCTGCAGAGTCAACTGGCGCTTGGTGGCGCCGATGTGCCCCCATCCGTGGTTGAGCGGCTGCGCATCGTCGCTCGGCTAGCCGAGAGTTTGCGCGAGCAGCTGACCGCGCCTATTGAGGCGCTGCGTGCTTCCGGCCCGCCGCCGGGGGGCAGAACAGCGATCTCGGCCCATCTCTAGCCATACGGCCGTCCGCGGGCGTGGAGTCAATGTACGATGCGCAAGTTTAAGGCGGTGATAGCCTCAGCAGCATAAGGGGAACAGCGTTCCGTCGGCGGGCGAAAGCCTTCGTTTCTTTCGACCGATCGGAGCGCGTGCCTGCATTTCTAGCCGGATGGCGCGCGCTCTCCCGTATCGAATACCCTAAAGGCTGCGGGGGAGGGGAATGACCGAGATCCGACAGGAAGATTTCATATCGAGCGTCGCAGGCGCGCTGCAGTACATCAGCTACTACCATCCGGCGGACTTCATCGCTTCGCTCGCCAAAGCCTACGAACGCGAACAGTCGCCCGCGGCACGCGATGCCATCGCGCAGATTCTCATTAACAGTCGCATGTGCGCCGAAGGCCACCGGCCTATCTGTCAGGACACGGGCATCGTGAACGTCTTTGTCAAGCTGGGGATGGATGCGCATTTTGTCGCGGCGCCCGGCGAGCGGCTGCAGGACTTGCAGCAAATGGTGGATGAGGGCGTACGACGCGCGTATCTCGATCCCGACAACAAGCTGCGCGCCAGCGTACTGGCCGATCCGGCGGGCGCGCGTAAGAACACTCGTGACAACACGCCGGCCTCGGTCACTGTTGAACTGGTCCGAGGCTCGACAGTTGATGTGACGGTTGCGGCCAAGGGAGGCGGATCGGAAGCCAAATCGAAGTTCGTCATGCTCAATCCCTCCGATTCAGTGGTCGACTGGGTGCTCAAGACCGTGCCCACCATGGGCGCTGGGTGGTGCCCGCCGGGAATTCTTGGCATCGGAATCGGCGGCACAGCCGAGAAGGCCATGCTGCTTGCGAAGCAATCTTTGATGGACCCCATCGACATCCAGGAGCTTGCGGCGCGCGGGCCAAGCACGACAGCAGAGAAGTTACGCCTCGAGCTTTACGACAAGGTCAACCGGCTGGGCATTGGGGCGCAGGGCCTTGGAGGCCTGACCACTGTGCTCGATGTGAAAGTTTTGGACGCCCCTGCGCACGCGGCCAACCTTCCCGTGGCGATGATTCCGCAGTGCGCCGCCGACCGCCATGCCCACTTCGTGCTCGATGGCTCGGGGCCGGTCTTCCTCGATCCGCCCTCGCTCGATGACTGGCCGAAGCTGATTTATGACGTGAGCGGCGCGCGGCGCGTGAACCTCGACTCGACGACGCGCGCGGAGGCGGCAACCTGGAAGCCTGGTGAAGTGCTTTTGTTGAGCGGCAGGCTGCTCACCGGGCGCGATGCCGCGCACAAGCGCATGAGCGACATGCTGAAGCGTGGCGAGAAGCTGCCCGTCGATTTCCGCGACCGGTTTATCTATTACGTCGGGCCTGTAGATCCAGTGCGCGATGAGGTTGTCGGTCCCGCGGGTCCTACAACCGCGACTCGGATGGATGGTTTCACGCGCCAGATGCTTGCTGAAACGGGATTGCTGGGGATGATCGGCAAGGCTGAGCGCGGTCCTGAGGCGGTCGACGCCATTCGCGAGTTCGGCGCGGTTTATCTGATGGCCGTAGGCGGCGCGGCCTATCTCGTCTCCAAAGCGATTCGCAGCTCCAAGTTGGTGGCCTTCGCGGATCTTGGCATGGAAGCGATTTACGAGTTCGTGGTTCGCGACATGCCGGTCACCGTGGCTGTCGATGCCAAGGGAACCAGCGTGCACGTGACGGGCCCCGCCGAGTGGCAGAGGCGGATTGCGGGAATTCCGATCCTGCAGTGACCGCAGCTGAGAAGAGAAGTCGGTGGGTTGCGTTCGAACTGAGATTTAATGGTGGGCGTTCTTAGAGGGAGGAGCAATGCCAATAAAGAAAATCGCTGGAGCCATTCAGGTGAAGAACCTGCGCCGGCACCTCGTCGAACTTCTGACCGGAGGTCATGCGCACGCTACCTTCGATGCCGCTGTCAAGAACGTGCCCGAGGCTCTGCGGGGAAAACGCCCCAAAGGCGCCGAGCATTCGCCCTGGGAGATTCTCGAGCACATGCGCATCGCGCAGTGGGACATTCTGGAGTTTTCCCGCGATGCGAAGCACAAATCCCCGGATTGGCCGAGCGGTTATTGGCCGGCCACAGCAAGCCCGCCTGATGCCAAGGCCTGGGACAAGAGCGGACGCGCCTTTCGTCGCGACCTTGCTTCTATGCAGGCCCTGGTGGATGACCCGGCCACCGATCTATTTGCGCGGATTCCTCATGGCGACGGCCAGACCATTCTGCGCGAAGCGCTGTTGATTGCCGACCACAACGCCTATCACCTCGGCGAGCTGGTTGTGGTGCGGCGTCTGCTGAAAGCGTGGCCGTGAGAAGAGCAGCTGCGTTAGCGGGCGCTAGTGCCCGCTAAGCCTGGTAACCTCCCTGCTCTATGAAGTCCAGGTCTTGTCTTTCGAGCGGCAAAGGGGCTCGAGAGGGCACTCGACGCATTTCGGCTTGCGCGCTACACAGACTTGCCGTCCCAGATGGATTACCTGATGGGAGAAGCGAATCCAGTGGTCGCGCGGCAAGACTTCCATTAGCTCCTGTTCGACTTTTTGCGGGGTACTGCCTTTAGCCAGTTCCAAGCGCCGCGCGATGCGGAAGACGTGCGTATCGACGACGACGCCTTCGGCCTTGCCGAAGGACACTCCAAGCACAACGTTCGCCGTCTTGCGCGCCGCTCCCGGTACGGTGATGAGCTCGGCCAGTGTCTGCGGCACTTCGCCGCCGAAGGTGGAGATCAACTTCTGCGCAGCTCCCCGAATCGATTTTGCCTTGTTGTGATAGAAGCCTGTAGTGCGGATCAGCTCTTCGAGTTCGGGCAAGCTGGCTTTGGCCATCGCCGCTGGAGAAGGAAAACGCCGGAATAGCTCCGGCGTGACCATGTTCACGCGGACATCTGTGCATTGCGCCGAAAGAATCGTCGCCACCAGCAATTCCCAAGGGGTGCGGTGATGCAGTGCGCATTCCGCGTCGGGATAGGCCTCGTCGAGCGCTTTGAGAATGGCGGCGACGCGTTGGGGAGCGAGCAGTCCGCGGGCACGCGCCTTCGAAACGGGCATCGTTCTCACCTGCGAAGAGCTAGGCTGCGTAGCGACCTTCCGCGCGGCCGGTTTGTTGGGAGCTTTCTTAGCAATTCTTTTTATCGTGGTCATGTCTCGTCCCTGGGGAAGACCTGCTGCTCTTCGACCCGATTACCTGAGAACATCGCCGATCTGGGGGCCGTCAAATCAAAGCTTTCCTTCGACCCACTTCCCCAACTTTTCCACTGGCAGCCGCACGCCGACGAAGAATCGACCGAAGAGCGCGTAGACCGCGCTGACTTCGTCAAATCTCATTTCATAAATCAGCTTCTTGAAGACCACGGGATCGTCGGCAAAGAGATCGACGCCCCACTCCCAGTCGTCCATCCCGATCGAGCCCGAGATGATCTGCTTCACCTGGTCGGCATAGCGCCGGCCGATCATGCCGTGTTCGTGCATCATGCGCTGCCGCTCGGCAAAGGGCACGGTGTAGAAATTCACCTGCTCGCCGCGCTTGCGGTCCATGGGGTAAAAGCAGATGTACTTGGTGTCGGGGATGGTCGGATACAGCCGTGACTTCATGGCTTCGGTTCCACGCGCTAGCGAATCCGAAATCTCCGCGTTCCACTCCTCTGAGTGCGGCGCGAATCCTTTGCCCGTGGCTGTTTCATAGGTCTTGCGAGTTGACTCGTACAGCCCCAACTCAACGACCGAGACATAGGAGTGCGTCTCGGTCAGAAAGTCATAGAGCCGCAACTGCGCCAGATCCAGCTCAATCTGGTTCAACTGCTCGAAGGAATCGCGGAAGTGGAGAAACAGCAGATCGCCTTTGTGTCCGAGGAGCGAGTAGAGCGCCGAACGTGCCTGGCCGGGGCCCTTGTGTTGCAGCGCTTCGCTCGCCTCCACGACAATCCTGGTGCGTTCGCCCGGCGCGCAGCCGCGCCAGGACTTCCAGTCGAAGCGAAAGAACTGATGCAGCACGCTGGAACCTTCAAGCGTAAGCGGAACAGGAGGGAAGTCGGACAACGGCACACCTCTTTGCGGGATGGCTTCATCCTAGCAAAGCCGCCCATCCGGGAAGCAGGGCGAGGTCAGTTACGCAGATCACTCTCCAGGCTGGCGGCTCCCATGGCAGAGGTGGCGTACTGCTCGCCCCAAGTCTTCATGGCTATCAGAATCGGGTTCAGCGCGCGCCCCTTGCGCGTAAGCATGTATTCCGGCCGCGGCGGATGATTGGCGTAGAGGCGACTGGTGAGGATGCCCTGCGCGGTCAGCTCCTTGATGCGGGCGGAGAGCACGCTCGGCGTGAGGCCGGGAAGGCTGGCCGCGAAGTCCTGGAAGCGCCGCGTCTGGTGGAGAAACAGGTCGCGCAGGATGAGGATCGTCCAGCGGTCGCCGATCACGTCAAGGGTTGAGGCGATCGAACATCGCATGGAGTACTTCCTCGCCATTCAGATCTCCGATTAAGTACGTTATTCCCTAGTCACTATGATGTAAAGAGTACCATAGACGAAACCGCTTCCGCCCAATCGCTTGAAATCCGAGAGGTTTCTCGCTGAAGGCCGGCAGCGTGCGCAACGGCAACCGGAATCCGCGAACATCGCAAGCTATACTCGCTCAGGCATGATCGAGAAACTTATCGCACTGCTGGTGCAGTTGATCCAGCGCATCATCGATGCCGGCGGCTACACGGGGATCATGGCGCTTTTGGCGGTCAATTCATCGGGCGTTCCCATTCCATCCGAAGTCATTCTGCCGTTCTCCGGCTATCTGGTTCTGAAAGGCCGGTTCAATCTCTTCCTGGTAGCTGCCGTTGGATCTGTCGGCTGCAATATCGGGTCGGCCATCGCGTACTGGATCGGCAACAAGGGCGGACGGCCGCTGGTGGATCGCTACGGCAGATGGGTTTTGATGAGCAAGCATGATCTGGACCGGATGAGCTGGTTTTTTGAGCGCTACGGATCCATCGCCATCCTGATTGGGCGCATGCTGCCAATTGTGCAGACCTATGTAGCGTTCCCGGCCGGGATCGCGAGGATGCCGCGGTTGCGCTTTCACATCTACACCACGATTGGTTCGCTCATCTGGTATCTTGCGCTGGCCTGGGCAGGGTTGAAGCTGGGAGCGGCGTGGGATACGGATCCGCGAATGCACGAGTGGTTTCATCGTTTTCACCTGGTGGTCGTGGCGGCGTTGGCTGCCGGAGCCCTCTGGTTTGTCTGGAGCCACGTGATCCGGGCACGCACGGAGAAGTCTTCGTGAGAATCCGGGGTTGATGGCGCGCTGTTCGGACTTCGGTGGCCCGCTCGGCGTAGAAATTTGAGTTCTGGTGAGTGGAACTCTCGACAGAATTGCAACAAAAAAAGCGAAAGGGATCGATCGATGGCAACGAACATCAAGAAGATCGCCGGCAAGCAACCGGCATCGAGCAAGGTTGCGCCTGCCAAGGGCAAGCTGGGTGTGATGGTGGTTGGACTGGGTGCGGTGGCCACCACGATGATCGCAGGCGTCGAAGCCGTGCGCCGCGGGCTGGCGAAGCCAATCGGCTCGCTCACTCAGATGGGGACTATCCGGCTCGGCAAGCGGACCGACAACCAATCGCCGCTGATCAAGGACTTTGTTCCGCTGGCGGATTTGAACGACATCGTTTTCACCGGCTGGGACATCTTCAAGGACAATGTCTACGAGGCCGCCGCGCACGCAGAGGTGCTGAAGCCCGAGATTTTGAAAGAGCTGAAACCGTACCTTGAGAAGATCAAACCGATGCCTGCGGTCTTCGACCGCTACTATGTCAAGCGGCTTGACGGCACGCATGTCAAGAGGGGCAAGAACAAGCTTGACCTTGCCAACCAGCTCATCGCCGACATCCGGGAGTTCAAGAAGACGGTCGACCGCGTGGTGATCATCTGGTGCGGTTCAACCGAGATTTTTCTCGAGCCGACTGAAGTGCACCAGACGATCGAGTCGTTCGAGAGAGGACTTGAGAAGAGCGACC
>Ga0335071_10001054_pt1 | contig 29739 bp, 28 predicted proteins | sample Lox_Sample_15_FD_206724 | JGI IMG/M metagenome (GOLD analysis project Ga0335071, IMG submission 206724) | Soil microbial communities from Loxahatchee National Wildlife Refuge, Florida, United States - Lox_Sample_1.5 | ecosystem: Environmental > Terrestrial > Soil > Wetlands | place: USA...
TATGATGACCAGAATGGCGGTCATTGCTATTCGATACCAATCCATCTTCATCTTATTGCACCCAAAAAATAGACGGCATCGAAACTTAAAATATGATGGTCATTAAAGTCGATGATATACGGATACAGCCTGGCAAAAGGCCGGAGATTATGAGGAAAATTGCAGCTTTGTTATATAACAAGCCACCAGGCCGCCGATAATAAATGCCGCCAACGCCAGGCTATTATTGGATATTTTTAATCGTTAACTGGCCTATACCGCATGGAGCCATGGCGAGCGCTCTGGACAATACTTTCACTGAGCTTTAAATTTGTTTATATACTACGGAAGGCCATCTGTAATTGTCTCCCAGACCATGTAAAACGGGAGACTTGAGGCAAGCATTATGTTAAAAGAATTAGCCAAAGAGATGAGGAAAAAAATCTCCGAGCTGGGCGCCGACGTGCCCCAGAAGGAGATCGAGGCGAAGCTCGACCTCCTCGTGAACCAGTATCGCGTTCCCGAGGAAGAGGCGAGAAGGACCGTTTTTAACCAGTACGTGAGGGACTTGAAGCTCCAGCGGGCCCCTGCCGGCGGAGGGGACTCGCCGCTCACGAAGATCAAGGACATCACCAGCGACGGAAAGTGGATATCGCTCAAGGCGAAGGTCGTGCAGCTCTGGGAGAACGAGAAGGCCTCCATCGCCCAGGCCGGGCTGCTCGGCGACGACACCGGGACCATCAAGTTCGTCGTGTGGACCAAGTCGGACCTGCCCCCGGTCGAGGAAGGCAAGAGTTACATTTTTAAGAACCTGGTCACCGACTCCTGGCAGGGCCGGTTCTCCGTCAAGATGAACAAGACCACCACCATCGTGCCGGCCGAGGACGTCGAGGTGGCCAGCAACGATACGGAGATGACCGGCGCCGTCGTGGACGTGCAGTCCGGCAGCGGGCTGGTGAAGCGCTGCCCAGAGTGTAACCGCATCCTGGTCAAGGGCGCCTGTGTCGACCATGGCAAGCAGGAGGGCGAGTACGACCTCCGGATCAAGGCGGTCATCGACGACGGCAGGACAGCGCAGGACATCATCCTGAACCAGGAGATGACCTACAAGGTCACGGGTATCGACATTAAGGTGGCCAAGAAGATGGCCATGGACGCCGTGGACCCGGCCGTCGTGTACGACGAGATCAAGCGCATCCTGCTCGGCAAGTATTTCACCGTGAAGGGCCCCGTGCTCGGGAGCCGCTACCTGCTCGTCAAGGACATGCAGCCGGCGAGGGCTCAGCTCGACCTTAACACGGCCGTCAAGAAAGTGGAGGGGATCTAAATGCCTATGGCAAGAGAGGTCGCGAAGCGGGTCTTCGCGAAGGAATTCAACGCGTCCACCCTGACATATAAGGAAAGCGAGGACCAGTTCGCGCCTGCTTACGTTCTGACGCCGACCGGCGCGAAATGTAACCGCGTCTTTATCGTGGGCACGCTCACGGAGAAGGAGAACGTCGGCGAGGAGCAGGACACGTGGAGGGCCCGGGTCACGGACCCGACGGGCGCCTTCGTGGTCTACGCCAGCCAGTTCAGCCCGGACGCCGCCCAGGCGCTCTCCGACATCGAGCCCCCCTCGTTCGTGGCGGTCATCGGCAAGCCCCGCGTCTTCAAGACCCAGGACGGCGAAATCCGCGTGTACGTGAGGCCCGAAGCGGTATTGCCCGTGGACACCGAGGCCCGGGACCGGTGGGTGCTTGACGCCATCAACGCCACTGCAGACCGGCTCATCGCCCTTAAGGCAGGCACGGATGCGGACGCGAAGAAGGCGGAAGAGTACTACCACCCCGACATTAAGGAGTACAAGGAGATGCTGCTGAATGCGGCTAAATCCTTAAAGCAGATGGAAGTCAGCGTCGTGAGCGCCAGGTAAGTGGCGCCCACCATTTTTTATTTATTCAAGGCCCTCAAAAAAAGAGTAAGAATGCTTAAGACTTTTCAGCCACGAAGCGGCTCGAAGATTCTCTTAATTATTTATTGTATTATTTGCGATTTTCGTATGTCTGGTAGGTATCTGTTAAACCATAGAGCATGCAGAGAACTTTTCAGATTGAGGCACCGATACCAACATGGCACAGGAACACGTCGATGACCAATATTAAATTTATAAAAATTCTTAGAGCAACTTCGGGCCAGCTTCGAGAACTTAGTGGCTGAAAAGTCTTAGAGCAACTTATCATATTTCGAGGGGCTTAGGTGTCATAGCCATTTGCGCATCGCAGAGCCCGCGCCCGCCAGGCACAGCGCGCCCAGGGCGAGCGACAGGGCGAGCGGCCCGTATTGTACCTTCTCAGGCCCGACCACCAGGATGGTTGGGTTGACGGCGAAGGCCGACCATACGGCCTGCACCTCAATGGTACGCTTCTCGGAGACGAGGCGCTGGCCGCCGTCCACGTGTTCTGCGTAGATCCAGTAGGTGCCCGGGGCAAGGGCGAAGGAGAACTGGCCGCCGTTCACCGAGGGCGAGACCTCCTGGGAGATGCCGTTGCTCAGGTAAACGGTGCCCGAGATGGGCACGGGGTTGGAACGGTTATCCGTGAGGGCGATTATACCGTAGATGTAGCCTGAGGTCGGCTTCGGGTAGTCCAGGACCTTGACCTCGAGGCCGGAGGTGCCCTGGGCGGGATAGAACTGCGTGTAGGAGGTTATGGCGGAGTTGTTATCCGGTATGCTGACCTTGAGCCGCAGGAAGTCCGTGCTCACGTTCAGGAGCCCGAAAACGAAGGTGCCGTTCTCCCCGGAGATGGCGGAGCCCCGGTCCACGAGTAAGTAGTCCTGGGCGGTGAGCGTGGCGTTCATGATGGGGGCGCCAGTTGAGTCCAGCAGCCGGCCGGAGAAGCTGAAGGTGCCGCCCCCGGCTGACGTGTGAAAGACCCGGTCATAGACGGCCGGCGGCAGCGTCGAGGCGTTATCGCTGACAGCCCTGAGCTCGAGCACGACGGCGGTGCCAGCCTCGGAGACGTTGATCTCCGTGTCCCCGGAGCGGTAGACGGTGCCGTTCGAGTAGCCCACGGCGTATAAAGAATGAGGCCCGGTGCCGGTCTGGAGCGAGAAGCGGTTGACGGTAAAAGTATAGATGTCGGAGCCGTTCTGCCGCGAGACGTCGTAGGGCGTCGAGTCGAAGATAGTGCCGTTATCGAGGACGACCAGCGGGTTGCCCGTGCCCATGCCGTCCAGCCGGATGGTGCCCGTGACCTCGCCTATCCGGCGGAGCCTGACTTCAAGGGTCGCGTTGCCGGCCTCGTACCAGACGGAGGTGACGTAATAGCCGTTAACCAGCGCCCGGATGGCGGCGGAGCCCGGCGTGACGTTAAAGGAACAGGTGCCGTCGGGGCCGGTCGTATTGTTGCCTAAGATGGCGTAATTGCCGTTCTCCAGGGAAACGCTCATGCCCGCTGCGGGGAAGCCGTCGGGGCTGAGCACTTTTACGGTTACGGCGGCCTGGTCGGGGTATGCGGAGGCGGCGGGAAAAAGACCGAGTATCAGCGTGAGAGTGACCAGCAGCAGTGTCAGGCGGCGCATTTTATGCTCTCCAGCGCCATGGCGACACGCTCCACATACTCCTTGCGGATCGAGTATGCGAACCGGCCGCCGGGCAGCGGCTCCTTCATGATGATTTCCTTGGAGGAGAGCTCCTTTATATACTTGCTGATGGTGGACTCGGCGATGTCCAGTTCCCTCGAAAGGTCCACGTTCGTGCGGCCGGGCTTTTCGAGCAGCGTGCCCAGCACCTTCCGGGTGGGCTCCCGCCGTATGAAGGAGAGCAGCACCTGGTCTTCCTTGCTGTAGGTGTTTGAGTTCAGGAAGAACCGCACGTACTTGTTATCGGCCTTCTGGGAGGTGATGCGGTGGTTGATCCCCAGTATCAGCACGTGGTACCGGGCCGTGCCCAGGTTCATGTCGATGCCCCGGGCGATCTCGTATAAAGTGGAGCCCGGGTGCTCCGCGATGAACTTCAGGACGACGTTGCGGTTCTCGTTCTTGTCGAGCCTGGAGCGGGCCCTGGAGACGGCGCCCACGGCGATGAACCGGATGAACAGGTAAGTGATGATCGAGATGGTGAGACCCGTGGCGGGGTCGAATTTCGCGGCCGAGATCTTGCCATCCATGGTGCTGTAGAATAGAGTGCCGTTCCCCTCGGCCATGGCGGTTACCGGGGAGACCGTAGAATACTGCCACTCCTGTCGGCCATCGTTACTTATGGCGGCCAGGCCCATGGCGTAGACGCACTGCGACTGGCCGGATACGATCGGGTACTCGTAGTTATAGTCCGAATAGCTGGCGTAGACGCGGCCCTCCGAAGGCAACACGATCACGTCCGACTGCCCGAAGACCTTTGCGGACGTGCTGCCATACGGGTAGCGCTGCTGGCTGCCGCCCAGGATATCGCTCGAAGTATAGGGGTCGAAGATGTTCCGGATGCTCGTGGCGTCCAGCGTGATCGTTGTCTTCTTATACGTGGGTATGGTGTACGTCCAGAGCGCGGATGCGTTCTTCAGGTCATACGCGGTGAGCTTGAGCGTGTCCAGGTCGGCGAGGCTGCGGTTGGCCGCGGCGCTGCCGGACACGTAGTAGAGGATGCCGTCCTTTCCGGCCTTATAGTTCCAGGAGCGGTATTCGTCGTATGGCACGGGCTGGGACAGGTTGGAGCCGTCGCCCGAGAGGACGTAGACGCTCGATGCCGACTGGTTCGCGCCGTTCACGTGCTCCAGGTAGAAGTTGCCGGCGGAGTCCATGGGCATTAGCTCGAGCAGCCGCGCCGACTCGTTGAGCCGCTTCACCCAGTTCACGGTGCCGTCCGTGTTCATTGAGAGCATGCCGTCCTGCAGGGGCAGGTAGAGCTTCCCCTGGCTATATAGCGGCAGCGAGTCGTACTGCGCCCGGACGTCCTCGCGCAGGAACTGGCGCTCGACCGATTCGCCGATGTCCCGGCTCCAGAGCAGCCGGCCCGAGGCGTCATAGGCGTTCACGGTGCCCGACGGCACGCGGTAATCGTACGCGCCGCCCTCCAGCAGCGGATCGCTGCTGACCGGCGATACGGTGTAGATACGGCCGCTTTCATCGACGGCCGCCGGGTCGGACACGCTGGCGATGGTGAAGAGCACGTGGCCGGAGCTGTCTATGACAGTTTCAGAGTAATCGTGGAACACGTAAACGCGCCCGCCGGATGCATGGATGGACACGCTGTCCAGGGACGAGCTGTCGTAGAGTATGAGCTTGCTTTCCAGGGGCACGCTCCACAGGATGATGCCGTCCTTCGAGATGGCGAAGACCTGGGTGAAATTATCCACAGTTGTGATATCAGTGGAAGTCACGGTGATGTTGGGCCGGGCATAGACGTAGAGAACGCCGTCCGAAGAGGCCACCGTGGGGCTGACCTCGGTCGTGCCCGTGAACCCGCCCACCAGGATGTCGCCCGTATCCTTGAGCCGGAGCCACTCGTTGGAGATGCTCCACTTGTCCGGTATGGTCAGGTTCCAGGCCGGACGGCCTTCGCTGTCGATGGCGTAGATACTGTTGCCCGTAAAAGAGTATAATATGCCGTTATCGCCCGCATACATATAGCGGGGCTGGTCGTAGGTGGGTGTCGTCCATTTTATGGCCGCCGCAGTGGTGCTGGTGCTGATCATGGCATAGACCGTGAATGCCAGGAAGACGATAACCAGTGCTATCACTGCTTCAAAGAGTATACTCTTTTTCTTTGACACACGTTATACTTCTGAGGTAGCTTAAATATACTTTCTGTCATAATCGCTAAAGAAGGGGATAAAAGGCATGCTTTGGGGGTTTATTCTAATTTTACCGGTCGGTTGCCGCATATTCGGCTTTTGGCTAACTGTATGACCGGCGCACGCGGATTTGCGTCTTTAGCGATTATGAGAGAGAGCATATATACTCTCGGCCCATAGGAGTGATTGTAGCAGGGCTTCATGCCCTGGAGAATCGATGGAAACGAGCCCCGTGGCGATCTCACATCATGCCGAGTGCAAAGGCATACAGCTCATCGCCGCAGCCGTTTTTTCAGGGCTATTTCATCGATAAAAAAGACCACAAGCTGCCTATAAAAGGAGGGGCGCGGTCTCCCATACCGGCGCCCCGCCTCCCATGTCTTTTAGAAGAATATCCAGATCATAACAATCTAGTTTTAAGAGCACGAAGGGCACAGAGGACACTATTCTCACTATAAAGGCACGGTTATACGGAGCAAAATTGCTTTAATAATGCTAACTATCATTTTTATCGCAAGCCATACCATCATTTATCTTCGAGAACCTGGATGCCTCGACGATCATGGTTACTAATGCTTTTTAACTATTATCGCAGCGGTAAGCAGCGTTAATATAGATATAAGAAATGTCGGCGCTGGCGTGGCGAATGGAGAGCCCGAGGAACTTGCAGTAGAAGATGCCTTATGGTACATATTAAGCCGGGCATCCTTTATCGGTACGGACACGTCGCCCGAAGCCTGGTACCACACGTCGAAATAGGCGGCGTTCGTGTATGTCTGGCGAAGGTCGTTATAGAAGACCCTGACCGTGCACAAATTCGTGCCGACGTCCACGTTCGCGAAAACGAAATTACCGGAGGCGTCCGTCTTGACTGAAGTGATCTCCGTGCGGTCGCCGTTAAAGAGCGTGACGTCGGCGCCCTGGACAGGGTTACCGGCGGCGTCGGTCACCGAACCATGAACGGTACAGGTACTGGCAGTGGCCGGAGCGGTGCAGATGGCCAGCAGGACGGCCAGCGCCGGCAGAACGAGATAAGCCCTACTCATACGCTCACCCATATCCAAATAAATTATGATGATATAAATAAGTTATATAATCATCGCTTAATTAGCGGGCTTCCTGGGGCGCATGAAAACGATGCAGGCGAGCAGCGACATAGAGGCGCCGGTGAGGAAGCCGCTGAAGAAGAGGATTATGTAAAGGCCGTTGTCATTCTGGGGCACGGGGTCTGCTGTAGGAGCCGTCGTCGGAGCGGGGGTCGGGGTCGGAACCGGAGTCGGGGTCGCCCTGGGCTGCGAGCCGGGGAGGGCGTAGTCGTCATAGTGCGTCATCGTCGCGTTGAGCTCGATGGTGCCGTGGGCCGTCTGGGACGGTATATAATAGCCCGGGAGCTCATGCACAGTTCCTTCGGCGTCCTTATAGGATATCCTCAGGTTACAGAGATTGGTCTTCACGGAGACGCCCTCGAAGGCGAAATAGCCGTTGCTGGTCGTGTCCTGGGTCGTGACCTGGTTGAAGTCGTTATCGTAGAGTATTACAAGCGCCCCGGGGATAGGGTTCCAGTTGGCATCCGTCACCGTGCCCGAGATGGAGAAGTAGTCGCCGTCCACGGCATGGGCGGGCAGAGCCGCGAAGATCAGCGCGATGCCGGCGAGAGCGGTCAGGAGCGTTTTCGTAAAGCGCATGGAATATCAACGGCCCATTTGATTGCTTATGTCCTATAAATCTTTTTTTATACGGCCATACGCTCGAGCGCCCGGGCGACGGGGCCCCGCATGTCATCCCGGATGCGGTAGGACACGCCGCCGCTCTGCTGGAGCCGGTCCACGATGCCATTCATGCAAAGCTCCTTCATATGCTTGCTCATGGCGCTCTCGGGCACTTTCAGCTCGGCCGAGAGCTGCACGTTCGACAGGCCCGGCTTCCGCAGGAGCGCCTCCATGACCCGCCGGATCGTGTCCCGGCGCAGGAGCGACATGAGCAGCTGCTCGTCCTTGCTGTAGGAGCCGGCATTGGGGAAGTAGCGGACGAACTTCTTATCCGCCTTGATGGAGGCGATGCGGTGGTTGACGCTGAGGATGAATAAATGATAGCGCACGGTGCCCTTGTTTAGTTCGAGGCTGCGGGCGATCTCGTACATGGTGGAGCCGGGATGCTCTACGATATACTGGAGCACGACATTACGGTTTTCGTTCTTGCTGACGGCGCCCCGGGCCCTGGAGACGGCTCCCACGGCGACGAACCGGATCAGGATATAGAGCGCCGCCGCCATGGCCAGCCCTGTCACGAAGTCTATGCTGGCCGCCGACATGCGGCCATTGCCCGTGCTGTAGTAGATCGTGCCGTCCTTCTCGTACATGGAGCCTATGATGGAGTCCACCGGCCTGGACCAGAGCAGGTTGCCGGCCCGGTCGAAGGCGTAGAGGCCTCCAGAGTATGCCACTTTCGACAGGCCGTAGATGGCGGGCGCCTCATAGTTGTAAGTCCAGAAGCCCACGTAGGTCACGTCCTTCCCCTGGATTATGCGGAAGCTACAGTCCCCGCAGACGCACTGCGGCGTGAAATTAGAGCCGTGGGCATTGAAGGCCGCCGCGTTCTTCAGGTCGTTCCCGGTAAGCAGGCTTTCGGCGCTGGACGCGTTGAGCGTCGCCATCGCCGCTTCTCCGGGGCTTATGCTATGGCTCCATATGGTCCGGTTGCCCTTGAGGTCGATGGCCTTCAGCACGGCGGACTCAAGCACGCCGAGCCGCCGCTCGTTCTCGGGGTAGAGCACGTCCGCCTGGTAGGCGATCCCGTCGTTGACGTAGACGTACTCCCGGGAGCCGTCTATACTGGCGAGCTCGGTGCCGTCCGGCCGCAGGATCGAGATGTGGGAGCCCCGGGTCTGGTACCCGCCGATATACGAGTAGTAGGTCTCGCCATTGAACGTATATTCGCTGAGCGACATGCCCGCGTCGAAGGTCCTCAGGTAGATATTTCCGGCGCTGTCGAAGGGCGCCTGCTCGAATATGGCGGTGCTCACGTTATAATGTTTTGTCCACAGGACCGTGCCGCTCCTGTCCATGGCGGCGATGCCGTTGTTGAGGGGCAGGTAGAGCGTGCCGTTATTGTACAGAGGCACGGTGCCCTTCCACCGGCAGGCCGCCTCACCAATGTCCTGGCGCCAAAAAATAGTGCCATCAGGGTAAAGTGCCGTGATGATGCCCGAGAGGGCCCGCCTGTTCGGGTCCAGCTCGCCGCTGTGGACGGGCGTCATCGCGTAGACGTACCCGTCCTCGTCCACTGCGGGCGCGGCGCCCACGTCGCCGGCCGTCCAGAGTATGCGGCCGTCCGCATCGAGGGCCGTCTCTTCGTAGCCGTGGTAAACGTATACGGTGTCGTTACGGAAGACGATGTCCGCGTCGTAGAGCCCGGTGGACAGCGGCACGTTCCAGAGGATGCTGCCATTGGGCGAGATGGCCAGCACCCGCTCGTCCAGCGAGTATGCGAACTCCGTCCCCGCGTACGCGTCCATCAGGCGCTTATTCTGGTCGTCCATGTCCATCGCGGTGTCGCCCGCGTAGGTGTATGGCAGCCTGCGCTCCATGGCGGCCTGCGTGACGTTGGCCCGCAGATAGACGTAAAGGGTGCCATCCGGCGCGACGTCCACGGCCGGGTCATAATATTTGCTGCCCACCCACCATCTGTCGGGTATGTCCACGCTCCAGAGCGGCGAGCCGTCGCTGCCGGTCGCGCTGACGCGGCCGTCCATCAGGGCGCGGAGCGTGCCGTCCTGGCAGGCCTTTAAATAGTATATGCTGCCGTTGCCCGGGGCGTCCCACTTGACGGTGGCGTTCGTCTGCGTTGTCGTAAAAGCGTAGCCCGTGACCATGAGGTAGAAGGAGAAGATCAGGAGGATGGCCGCTATGGCCAGTAATGATTCGAACATGGCTCTCTTGTGTCGCATGGGCTACCCTTAATGAAAAACGAATTGTCCCTCATTTATAGCTTCTGTCATAATCTGTTAACCGCGTTTTTCGATGGTCATATATAAGCCGCCGAGGCACAGCACGCCGATGATAAGGCTCCCGGCGGCCTTGTTGAAATCTGGCATTGAAAAGACTTCTAGCCCTTAATCGAACACCATTGACTTCCTTATGCCTATCTATGTGTAATGTCGAGAGGAGCTTAAAAAAATATAGCTTCTCTCGAAACTTGCTAATATTTAATCGACCTCGGGCGCCATCTCTTTGCCCTTGATGCCGTACCGGACGCTCACGGCGGTGCCTTTCTTGAAGGCTTTCATCTCGGCGGCGCACAGCAGCGCCTGCCCGGTAGCCAGCAGGTTATCGTCCTTATCGACCACAAGTACCTCTTCCAGGGCGCGGATCTCGGGGTCGCAGTCCACGACGAACTTGCAGAAGGCTGTCTTTCCCTTCGCCACGAAGGGTGCCGCATCGTCGTTCATAATGACCCGTTTTTGGGGAGATGGCAGCGCCTGCTTTAGCTTTTGCCCGCCGTAGGCGCTTAAAATGAGAAAGCCATCGTTAGCTCTCAGGGTTGCAATGCGCTTATCCCCCTCGAGGACCTGCCTCAGGCGGCCCGTGCGGCCCATGATTAACCGCACGCCGTCGGGAAATAGAGCGTTACCGGCGCCTTTGCCGAACTGGTAATCCGCGATGGTTCGTACCCTGTCGAGCATCACGCGCTAATGGTCGCCCCGGCATATAAAAATACCGTAAATGGACTGCATAAAAAAATAACACGCCGGCATTGCTGTCCCCCAGCCAAGACCGGCACTATCTATCAATCGGTAATAGGAGTATATGAAATTTCTCTAACGATCATGCAACTGTTGCTATCTCCGGGCTCTGTGGCCTTCGTGTCTCCATCTGAAAAAGTCTTTGTGAAACTCCGTGGGCGTTGTGCCCTTGTGGTGGAAATAGTGCCTCCGTCAGCTTAGTGAGCTTAAAAATATCGATTCAACGTTGATAAAAAGATACAAAGTTTTATCACTCCTCCACGTCATTAGGACTCGACCATGAGGCGCCTTGTTTTCGAGTTATCCGGCGAGCATGCCACACTGCCGAAGAGCGAAGTCATCGGCTGTATCGAGGCTTACGGCTACGCCTATGCGGTCACCGGCAGCTACGACCAGGCGCTGGTCGTGGACACGGACGCCGACGTGAATATCCTGGCGCGCCGGCTGGCGCTCTCGCACCACATACTAGAGCTCATTTTCGAGTGCAGGGCGGATAAAGATGAGATCAAGAAAGAGGCGGAGAAAGCCGACATACGCCTCGGCCCCGGCGAGACGTTCCTCGTCCGGGTCAGGAAGGTCCGCGAGTACGGCAGCGTCGACTCGTCCTTCGAAAGGGAGCTGGGCGCCGTCCTCTGGCACCGCGGCCATAAAGTCGACCTGAACAGGCCGGATGCCGAATATCGCGCAATCATCACCGAGGACAAATGTATATTCGGGAGGCTCGTCGCGAGCCCGGACCGGGGCCAGTACGAAGAGCGGGCACCGTTGAAGAAGCCGTTTTTCCTGCCCGGCGTGCTCATGCCCCGCATCAGCCGGGCCATAGTAAATATGGCCAGGATACGAAGCGGTTACTTATTAGACCCCATGTCGGGCACGGGCGGCATCCTGGTCGAAGGCGAACTCATCGGCGACGACATCCACGTCGTGGGCTGCGACATACAGAAAAAGATGGCCTACGGGACCAGGTGGAACCTCAGGCACTACGGCAAGAACTACGACGTGATCCGGCAGGACTCGCCGAACATGGCGATCAAGGGCGACTCCATAGACGCCATGGTGACCGACTTTCCCTACGGCCAGTCCACGCCCATCATGGGCGCGTCCCTGGAGGATTTCCACAAGGGCGCATTGAAGGAGATGTACCGGGTGCTGAAGCCGGGCCGCTACGCGGTCGTCGTTTACCGGGAGCCCATGGAAAAGCTATTAAAAGAAGCGGGGTTTAATGTGATTGAAACGCACGAGCAGTATATCCACAGGAGCCTGACGAGGCATATTTCGCTGGTGCGGAAATGATATTCATCGAGGCATTTAAAATGGCAAAGGAACGTGCAGTGATCACCGTTACGGGCATCGACCACCCGGGCATCATCGCCTCCATCACCAGGACACTGGCGGACGAGAACGTAAATATAGAGGACTTGAGCCAGACCATCGTCCAGGGGCTGTTCACCATGATCCTCATCGCGGACATCACCGACCACGACCTGTCCCGGCTGCAGCAAAAAATGGCCCAGATCGGGAAGAAGCAGGGCGTCCAGATCACCGTACAGCACGAGAACATCTTCAAGTACATGCACAGGGTCTGAGAATGATCTATTCCATCGAAGAGATCCTGGAAACGGTGCACATGATCCAGGCGGAGCACCTGGATATCCGCACGGTCACAATGGGCATCAGCCTGCGGGGATGTATCTCGGATAACATCAGGACGATGAACGAGAACATCTACGAGACCGTCACGGCGAGGGCCGAGAACCTCGTGAGCGAGGCGAAGGCCGTCGAGGAAAAGTTCGGCATACCCATCGTCAATAAGCGCATTTCCGTGACGCCGGTAGCCAGTTTACTGGATACGCCGCTCGCCGGCAAGTCCGACGCGAAGGCCATCGAGGGCGCCGTCTCCGTTGCGAGGACGCTCGACCGCGCGGCCAAGGACCTCAACATCGACTTCATCGGGGGCTACTCGGCCTTAGTCCACAAGGGCTTCACCTCGGGCGATTCCATCCTCATAAGCTCCATACCAGAGGCCCTCACGTCGACGGACCGGGTGTGCAGCTCTGTCAACGTGGCCACCACGAAGAGCGGCATCAACATGGACGCCATACTGCTCATGGGCCAGGTCATCAAGAAGACCGCGGCCATCAGCCCCGTAGGCTGCGCCAAGCTGGTCGTCTTCGCCAACGCCCCGTCGGACAACCCTTTCATGGCAGGCGCGTTCCACGGCGAGGGCGAGCCCGAGAACGTCATCAACGTGGGCATCTCCGGGCCGGGCGTCGTCAGGGCCGTTTTATCGCAGATGGACAACTCCGACCTGGGCGAGCTGTCCGAGACCATCAAGAGGACCTCGTTCAAGATCACCCGCATGGGCGAGCTCGTGGGCCGGGAAATGGCCCAAAGGCTTAACGTCGAGTTCGGGATCGTCGACCTGTCCCTGGCGCCGACGCCGGCCGAGGGCGACTCGGTGGCGAATATTCTCGAGGTCATGGGCCTGGAGAAGTGCGGCACCCACGGCACCACGGCGGCTCTCGCGCTGCTCACGGACGCCGTGAAGAAGGGCGGCGCTATGGCGACCTCGTACACGGGCGGCCTGTCGGGCGCCTTCATACCGGTGAGCGAGGACGCGGGCATGGTGGACGCCGTTAAGTCGGGCGCGATCGGCATCGACAAGCTCGAGGCCATGACCAGCGTGTGTTCCGTCGGCCTGGACATGCTCGTGGTGCCTGGCGACACGTCGCCTGAGACGCTCTCCGCCATCATCGCGGACGAGTGCGCCATCGGCATGATAAATAGCAAGACCACCGGCGTGCGCATCATACCCGCCGGAAAAGAGGGCGAGTACGTTGAGTTCGGCGGGCTGCTCGGAGGCAGCTACGTGATGCCCCTGAACAAGTTCTCGTCTGCGGGATTCGTAAGGCGCGGCGGAAGGATACCGGCGCCTATCCAGAGCTTTAGAAATTAATGCTGTGTGGAATATTACATTTTAAGCGCACGGAGCGTCCTCCGTGCCCTGAAAAAGCTTAAAATACGGGAGTAATTCAACACAGCGGAAATTAACGAAGGAATGGCTTAAAATCTTAAAAGACGCCCATTCTTTTTTTATCTTTTATTTATCTTCGGCGAATGTAGAGGTACGCCCCTGCTCCGGCCAGGACGACGGCGATAACGGCCATATAGATAGCTAATGACCTCAACGACCAGAACTGGTTCCCGGGGGACGGCGTGCTCTCGGCCGGCACGGGCGATGGAGACGGCTTAACTGTGGCCGTCGGGGCGCTGCTGACGACATTACTAGTTTGGGCTTTCGTCTCGTTAACGGGTATCACGACCCACATCTCCACGGGTTCGCTCACGGTGGCGACGTCGATCCCGAAAGATTGGGAATACGCTTCCCCGTACCCTTCCTTATACGCATAGATCATGTACAACGGGTCGTAGCGGTCGGGCTTCTGGTAAAAGGTCGCGTTCACGTTTGAAAAGCTATAGTTGCCGCTGGCGTCTGACGTGGTGTTGCAGTACTCCTCGCTCGTGTTGGAGGCATTGACGATTGCGACATAGGCGCCTTCGAGGCCGTGCGAAGCGCCCGAGGAGGCGATGACCTTGCCGGTCACGGTGTTCGTATAGTCCATCTTAGCCCAGAAAGTGTTTGGATAGCTGATGCCCGTATAGGCGGGCAAGGACGCGCTCACGGGCAGGATGATGGAGACTAACATGGCCGCCGCCACGAGCCCGGTTAATTTTATCGCGTCCTTCAAGCTCCGAGACATTCACCCTTTACAGGGTGATATTCAGCTATATCTTTTTCTCGTTCTTTTTGCCGCTGATCTCGTCGATCGTGATCTCCACGACGCAGGTCCTTCCCACGGAATCCGCGGGCATCTCGGCGACGGGCCCGCGGGCGAACTTCTCCGCCAGCAGCCGCAGCGGCCGCAGCTTCTCGTCGCCCTCCAGGATGCGGGCTTTGCCGGAAGCGACTACACTGTGGTAGTAAGTCCAGCTATTGCATGGCTTTTCGGCGCTCACGCCCATGCCCAGCACATCGAAGACGGAGAAAGACACGTACGGGTTAGTTTTCAGGTTATCGAGCTTCTTTCCCTTCAGGGCACAGTGAAAATAGATCCGGCCGCCCTCATAAAAGAAGCAGACGGGAATAACATAGGGCCTGCCATCGGGGTCCGCGGTGGCAAGCTGGCCCACCTCAGCCCTGGAAAGGAGGTCGAGGATGCCGGCCTCGCCCATATTACGCTTACTGGCATGGCCGACTTTCAACGACATCACCCGTAGAGGTGTTCCCAGTCCACGGGGGCGAGCGTGAAGGACTTCTTGTACGTGTCGTGGAACTCCAGGTTATCGCCCCAGAACCACTCCATCTGCACCAGCACCGAGAAGCCGAAGTCGTGGCCGCTGGTGGTGACGTTCACGAGCCGGGTCGAGCGCGGGGGAATGTTGCCCACGTCGATCTGGGGGCTGGCATAATAGAACTCGCCGGTGAACGAGTCGGTGACGCGCAGCGTCATGAACGTGTTGTTCGCCCAGTCCCGGCCGGAGTTCTCGAAGAGGATCGAGATGTTCTCCGACTGCACCGAGTCCTCGTTCCGGTTGCTCGAGACCCTGATGTCCTTGACGCTCACCTGGCCGCTGGTGATGGTGCCGATGGTGGCGGGGGGCCAGGGCGTCGGCGGCACGGCGGTGACGGTCACGGGGGGCGTTACGGTAGGCGACGGCTGCGGCCCGTTGCCGAGCACGCATCCCGACACGGCGGCAGTAAGCAGAGCTATGGCACAGATGGCCAGGGTCTTCAGGCGCATATCCAGTCCTCCTCAATGGTGCTAAGCCATGCTATTTAGACGCATTATCGATTTATATTTTGTTCTCTCCCAAAAAAATCCAAATTTATCCTTTTTATTGGCTGCCGCGGGTAACGTGCACGTCCTTTACGCGGACGGTCGGGACCACGAAGGCGCCCATCTTCCGGTCGTCCCGGCCCATGCCCGTGATATTGTTTAAAAACTGGAAGGCGTTGCCGCCCATCATGAGGGACTTTATTGGCTTCGTCTTCCGGCCGTCCTCCACGATGAACGAGTTCCGGCACTCCACGGAGAAGTCCCCGGTGATGGGGTTGGCCGTATGGGCGCCGATGATGGAGTTCACGTATATGCCCTTCTTCGTTTCGCCGATGACGTCGCTTCTCGGGTACTCGAAGCGGACGTTGTGCGGCCCGACCTTGGGGCTCAGCTGGTAAGTGCCCCTGACGGCGTTGCCCGTGGACTCCCGGCCCGCCTTGCCCGCGGTGTAGCTGTCGTAGATGAACGTCTCGAGCACGCCGTCGTCTATGATGGTGGTGGCCTGCGTGGGCACGCCCTCGTCGTCGAAGGCGGAAGTGCCCAGGCCGCCGGGTATGAGGCCGTCGTCGACCATGGCCAGGCCGTCTACGGCGACCTTTTTGCCGATACTGTCGGCCAGGCTGGACCGGCCCTTCTGCACGTTCTCGGAGTTGATGGCGAATAGCAGCGTGCCTTCCATGACGTCGGAGAACGCCTGCGGCCCGAGCAGGACGTCGCAGGTCTTGCTCTCGATGGACACGGCGTTCAGCGAGCTCTTCGCCAGTTCCGCGGCGTTGGAGCCGATGGCGGCGAAATTCACGTCCAGCGCCCGGGACACGTCGTAGTCGTAGGCGGTCGAGACCTGGTCCCCCTTTTTCAGGATGACGTCGATGTAGCCGTACGCCGCCGTATCCTTCTCGTGGGCATCGATGCCGTTGGAATTGATGATCGTCGTCTCGGAGACCTGGCTGGAGAACTTTCCGAACGTGACCGAGACGTCCCTGTCCTTCGTCGCCTCGGAGACCATGGCGGCCATGGTGTCGATGCACTCGTCCAGCTTCATCCCGTCGATTCGCCTGTCGTAAATGCCAGAGACGCTCCGGTAAGGCTTCGGGCCAGGAAGCCCCTGCAGGGACGGGTCCCGGCCCCGGGCTTTGGCGCACTTAACCGCCGTCCGGACGGCGTCCTCGTATTTCCCGGGGTCGTTCACGGATGAGTAGCCGAACGCTCCGCCCGAGATGACCCGGATGCCGATGCCGTCGGACACGCTCTCCTCGCCGAAGCCGACCGAGCCCTTCTGCGTCTCGACGTTGACCACGCGGCCCTTAGAGTAGAAGATCTCTGCCTCGGTGGCGCCCTCCTTCAGGGCGAGGTCGATTAAATGTTTGAAATTCATGCCGAGCCCCCCACGACCGCATCCTTCACGAGCACATGGGGCGACCCGTCGCCCACGGGCACGCCCTGTCCTGCCTTGCCGCAGCGGCCGGCGCTGAACTTGAGGTCGTTGCCTACTCTGACGATGTTCTTCAGCGTCTTCAGCGTGCTGTCGGAGATAGAAACATCCCGGATGGGCTCCTTTATCTCGCCGTTCTTGACGATGAAGCCCATGATGGCGTTGAACTGGAAGATGCCCTCGCCGGTATTCACCTGGCCGCCCCGGGAGCCTTTTAGATATATCCCGTCGACGCCCTCGAAGACCTCGTCCCGGGTCATGTCCCCGTTATCGATGAACGTGTTGCTCATCCGCACCACGGGCCGCATGAGGCCGCCGGCACGGGCGTTGCCCGGGTGGCCGTTGAACTTCAGGGCCGTCTCCCGGGAATTGAGATAATCCCTGAGCACGCCGTTTTCTATTATCGTGGTGCTCTGGGATGGCACGCCCTCGCTGTCGTAGGGATAGTAGCCGTACTGGAGCCTGGTCGGGTCGTCCCGCACGGTGACCAGCTCGCTGCCGATGAGCTTTCCCAGCTGGCCCTCGAGGCAGGAATCGCCTTCCAGCACCGTGTCCGCCTCGGAGGCGTGGCCCACGGCCTCGTGGATGAACACGCCCGCGAGCTCCTGGTCCAGTATGACGTTAAAGTGGCCGCCGGGCGGGCTGCCCGCCCCGAGCAGCGACAGCGCCTCCTCCTTCGCCTCTTTTGCTAGCTTAATGGGATCGCACTGGTCGAAGACCTCATAGCCGCCGACGTTGAAGTAGCTCCGCCGGCCCATCTGCATGTTGGCGCCGTCCTTCGCCACGGCGATACAGCTGAAGCCGGTCCGGTAGGTGTCGTACTCTGACTCGTCGCCCTCGGAGGACCGGAACAGGTTGTGCGAATATGACTCGGAATAGGAGACCTTCGTGCTCGTGATGCCTTCTCCCCTGAGCGCCGCCTCGATGTCTTTCACGAGACGCTGTTTTTCCTCGAGGGACACGTCGGATGGCCTCTTCTTGACGCGGTAGACGTCCTTCTTGATCTTCTGGATGGGCGCCAGCTCGATCTTAGGGCGAGGGTTGAGCCTGTCCAGCTTTTTGGCGATGGCGATGGCGTCCTTAACTGCGGAGCTCATCTGTTTCACATCGTCGACGCTGGTGAAGCCGAAGGACCCCCCGGCGAGGGCGCGGACCGCTCCCCCGGTGACAAAGTGCTCGGAGATCTCGTCGACCTCCCCGTTATCGTAAGCGATCGCGGTCGTGTAGCCGTCGATCTCCCTGACATCGTAGAATTCCATTTTCTCACGTCTATATTGTAAAAAGTTACTAAAAGGATATAAGGGCGCCCTTTATAGCTGGCGCCCGATATTAAGATTGTTCAGTGGGGCAGGGCCTTATCGAAGATGCCGATGCCCATCTTGTCCATGCTGAAGTTCCGGATCTTGTCCAGGAAGGACTCCTTCATCTTGCCCACGAGGGAGTACTCCAGCACCTCGCTGATGTTGGACACGGGCACGATCTTGATCTTATCCTTGTAGACTTCCTCGATGAGCACGTCGCCCATGTTGGACTTCGGTATGAGCACGGTCTTGATGCCCGCCAGCGCGGCCGCCTCGATCTTGTAGGTGACGCCGCCGATGGGGAGCACCTCGCCCCTCACCGAGAGCGACCCGGTCATGGCCACGGTCTGGTCGATGGGTATCTGGGACAGCGCCGATATGACCGCCGTAGCTATCGAGACGGAGGCGCTATCGCCCTCGACGCCCTCGTAGGCGCCCACGAACTGGATGTGGACGTCCATGCTCGAGATGTCGTAGCCGGTGAATTTCTTAATGATCGCGCTCACGTTCTGGACCGATTCCTTTGCGATGGACTTGAGCTTGCCGGTCGCGTAGACGTGGCCTTCCGACTTGGATATGGCCGGGGTCACCTCCGCCACGATGGGCAGCACGATGCCCGAGTCGCCGCCGATGACGGCTAAGCCATTGACCCGCCCGACCTCCTCGCCGGCCGCCTTGAACAGGCGGTAGTCCTTCCTCTGGTCGAGGTAGGTGTCGGCGAGCTGCTGCTCGACGGAGCGGGAGATCTTTTTTGCCTTTAGCACGTGGTCCGCGGTCGCCAGGGTGACGCCCTCGGCCCGGGCGATGTCGCCCGAGACGCGCACGAGGCCGCCGAGGTCCCTTAATTTTAAGGTCAGGTGGCCCTTGCGGCCCGCCCTGCGCCTCGCCTCGCGGATGACCTCTTCCACGGCGCCGTGGTCGAAGTGCGGGATCTTGCCGTCCCGGATGACCTCCTGGGCCACGAAGCGCACGAGCTTGCGGCGGTTCTCCAGGGTGTCCTCCATGGAGTCGGTCATGTATAGTTCGTAGCCGTAGCCCTTGATGCGGCTCCTCAGCGCGGGATGCATGCCTTCCTTCGCGTCCAGGTTGCCCGCCAGGACCATGATAAAGTCGCACGGTACCGGGTCGGTCTTGACCATGGCGCCCGAGGAGCGCTCGGACTGGCCGGTGATCGGGAACTTCTTCTCCTGCAGGGCAGTCAACAGCTGCTGCTGGCTCTCCATGCGGAGCGTGTTTATTTCATCGATGAACAGTACGCCCTTGTTTGACTTATGGATGGCTCCGGCCTCGACGCGGTCGTGCGCCGGGGTCTCCAGCCCGCCGGACTGGAACGGGTCATGCCGCACATCGCCTAAAAGCGCGCCCGCGTGGGCGCCCGTGGCGTCGATGAACGGCGCTGTCGTCTTGCCTTGATTTGATACGAGGAGCTTCGGTGTGATGACCGTCTCCTTCGGGGTGACGTAGCGTAAGAGTAAGAGTAAGAGTAATACGGCGATGATGGCCCACATGAACTGGTCGTGCATGTAGACGAAGGCGAAGACCAGTATGCCCAGCATGGCGAAGACGATGATGAGGTTGCGCAGCTGGGAGCTCTTCTGGGCCTCCATCTTGTGGGCGTTGACGATCTGCTTGCCCTTTCCAGCGGGGACGACACGCACCTTGGGGTTGTTACCGTCCTCGGGGTTATGGTAGATGAGAACGTCCTGGAGCTCCTCCTTGGGGAGCAGCTCGGCCATGGCCTTGGCGAGCATCGACTTGCCCGTGCCCGGCGTGCCGATCATCATGACGTGGCGGCGCTGGTTCGCGGCCTTTTTGATGACCTCGACCGCGTGCTCCTGGCCGATCACCTGGTCGATCAGCTTGGTGGGGACCTCTATCTCGCTGGTCGAGCTGAACTCGAGGCCGCCGCACAGGTCGTCCTGTTTTTCATTTATTATCTCTTCACTCAATTGCCATCACCGTTCGTTCTCACCGATTAAATTCGTACATAGGATAAATACTTTTAGCGATTTTAATTTTGACGGGCATCGGCTTATCTCTATGCCCGATTATTGGGGATGGAAGGGCCATCGCGGTATGAAGCGCGGAAAATGAGTCCTTCGACCATTTACTGTGTAACGGCAAAATAAAATCTTTGTGGTTATATAGTTATAAGCGCCGTTCCCTTCTTAATGCCGACATAGCTATTATTGCATTGTAATATAAATATTTTATAATATTTATTCCTTTTTCTCCGGTACAGTGGGCGGCCTTGGAAGAGGCGGCTTTCAGCCGGCTGTCTTAGCAATGATAACAAACGGTTAGCAAGCGTAGATTAAAAGCAGTTCAGTTGTTGCCCGTCTTTGCGTGCTTCTTGAGCAGCATGGTCAAAAGGTCGTCGCTGTCGTCGAGCGCCTTGAGGTCTTCGTGGCGCACTAAAACAGTATTCCCGATGTTCCGGGACTTACTCATCTTCTTGACGATGAACACGGAGTACGTATCGGCGACGTCGGCCAGGCTCGACATGAACTTCGCCCGCTTGATGACGGCCTCGGAGAAGTCGCTCACGCCGGTGAGCACCTTGTTATCCTCGTCCCTGGACAGGGCGTTGAAGGGCGCCTTCGTGGTCCGGAAGACGTCGAACCCGATGTCCTTCATCGTGCCCAGCGCCTCCTTCTCCAGCTCGCTCGCGTTGGCCATGTCGTCCTTCTCGTCCTCTTCGGGCTTCTCGAAGCGCACCATCATGTTGATGGGCCGGGCCAGGGGCGTATCCAGGATCTCCTCGAGCTTGAGCGCGATATCGATCGTCGCGTTCATCCCGTTCTCGTACTTGCTGATGGCCCGCCGGGATACGGCCAGGTGTTTTGCTAATTCGCCCAGGGAAATGTTCTTTTCCTCCCGGACGGCTTTAAGCGTCTCCCCGTCGATCTCGACGTAAAGGCCCCCGGGCGCGGCGTACACTAGGGGCGGCACCCCTTCGAGGAAGTTGTCCTTGAAGGTCTCGATGTCGACGCAGGGTATGCCGTAGCGCAGGTATACCGCCCCGTCTTCCAGCGGATGGTCGTTCGTGTGCTCGCCAATCACGATGGGCGTGCCATTGAAGAGCACCGCCAGCCTCCGCATCTCCCGCGATGTATCCTCCCCGAGCCCCTCGATGTTGGAGAGCACCTTGATAAGGAGGAACGTTTTTCCCCTCCGGGCTCCGACGTCGAAGCTCCTGGGCCGGATGTCGCACTTCTCGGAGATGATGAACTCGGCCTTTTGCAGGACGCGGATGGCCTGGTCGAGCAGCGTTTCTCGAGTCATAATGGCGAAAGTATTATATTATAACATTCAACTGTCTTTTTCCTAATATTAAAACATTTTCATTATGCTGTACGTGGGAATTGACGATACCGACTCGAAGCTGGGGATGTGCACGACATATCTAGCGGCCGTGCTGGCGGAGCGGCTGGCGCCTTTTGGCCTTCACGGGTACCCGAGGCTGGTCAGGCTCAACCCCAACATCAAGTACAAGACCAGGGGGAACGCCGCCCTGTGCCTCGTCCTGGAGCGCGGGCCTGTGGAAGAAGTGGAAAAGATCGCCGTAAAGGCCGTCGAAGAGTACGCCCGGTTCGAGGACGGGAACACCAACCCTGGCGTCGTCGTCCATGAGGGCGAGGTGCCCGATGACGTCAGGGCGTTCGCCCTGCGCGTCGTCCGGGACGTGGTGGACATTCCCGAGGCGCTTCTTCTTGCGAAGAAGCATGGCATGCGCGTGCGCCGCTTCAAGAACGGCCGCGGCGTCATCGGCGCCCTGGCCTCCATCGGGCTCGACCTGTATGACCATACATACGAGCTACTGGCATACCGCTTGCCGGAGAACTACGAGAAGCCCCGGCGGCTGGACCGCGAGTCCGTCTACCGCATGGACGCTGCCACGTACCCGGACACCTGGGACAACGTTGACCTGCGCAACAAGGTCGTCGTCTTCTCCCCGCACACCCCCGACCCCGTTTTATACGGCATCCGGGGCAACAGCCCCGAAGTACTGTTAAAAGCCCAAAAGATGCTCGTCACCGAGCCGGTGGAGCGGTCCCAGATCTTCATCACCAACCAGGGCACCGACATGCACCTCGTCGAGGCGAAGGTGGCCGACGTGCGGAACGACCGCTCCTACGTTTTGGAGGGCTTCGTCTGCGACGAGCCGCAGGCCATCGAGGGCGGCCACGTCTTTTTCGGCATCGAGCAGGCCGGGGCCTCCATCAAATGCGCCGCCTTCGAGCCGACGAAGAACTTTCGGGAGATCGTTAAACAGCTAATAAAAGGCGACGAGGTGAAGGCCTTCGGAAGCGTGAAGGGCGATACGGTGAACCTGGAAAAGCTCGAGGTCGTCAAGCTCGCCCAACTCGTAAAGACAAGCCCCCCGAAGTGTCCGGTTTGCGGTAAAAGCATGGAGTCCGTCGGCCGGAATAAGGGTTACCGGTGCCGGAAGTGCGGGGCCAGGCGGGCGTTGCCCATCTATGAAAAAGTAAAGCGCGATCTTGAACCGGGGTTGTATGAGGTGCCGCCGTCGGCGAGAAGGCACCTGGCAAAACAGATCATTAGAATTAAAGAGCCCTGGTGCCGGACGCACCCGGGCCGGTAAGAAATTTACTCTTCCTGGTGCACGAGCACGGTCAGCAGGTCCCTGTCCAGCAGGAGGCCGTCCAGCTTATTGTCCGCCGTGATAACGGGCACCTGCTCGATGCGGTTGCGGCGCATCTTCTTGGCGCAGTCGGAGACGGGCGTCTTGTGGAACGCGGTGATGACGTCCTTGACCATGACGTTCTTCACCGGGATATCCGGAAGCTTGATGCGAGAGACGCCGTAGTACAGGCTCATCGTATCCCGCATGCTCTCCCAGGTCCACTTGTCCTCGTCGCTGGCGGAGGACATGTCGGACCTCTCCACGGAGTCCTCGATGCGGCTCATGTTGATCAGGTCGGTGATGGTGATTATGCCCGTAAGCTCGCTCTTGCTGTTGAGCACGGGCAGCGCGTCGTGCTTGGAGAGCCTTATTATTTCGCTGACCACGCTGACGGGGGTGTCCTCCCAGACCGCGACGATGCCATTCTTTACGTATGTCTTGATCGGCGAAGTGATGTCCATCTGGCCGATGGCGCCCACGATGTCGGCCACGGTCACGATGCCTACCAGCTTATTCTTCACCACGACGGGCAGCCTGCGGAGGCCGGTCATTATGAGGATGCGGGCGGCCTCGGATATGGGCGCGTCCGGGGTTATGGTCACGGGGTCTCTGGTCATCAACAGCGCGATCTGCTCTTCGGTCGGATGCTTCAGCAGGTCGATGCGGGTGACGATGCCGAGAAGGGTACCATCCCTCACGACGGGCACGGCGGAGATACGCTCCTTCTGCATGAGATCGAGCACCTCGTCCCGGGAGCCGGGAATCTCGATGCTCTTGACACTTTTGATCATGATGTCGTCGACGGTCACAATTTGCTTCATAACATCCCTCGAAGATTATTTCATATTATTTAAATATTGGGTCTCACTTCTTGTCGCTCTTGATCACGAGCACGGGACAGCTGGCGATGCGGATGACCTTCTCGGCCGTGCTGCCTAAAAGGATCCTGTCTATGCCGCTTTTTCCCAGCGTGCCCATGACGATGAGCTCTACTCCGCTGTCGTTGGCGAACTTCGTTATCTCGGCGGCGGGGTTTCCCTCGAGCACGCGAGTCTCCACTTCGACCCCCTCCGGGGCCGCGTCTTTTACGGCCCGGACCGCGTCCTCGCCCTCGTCCTTAAGGAGCTGGTACATGTTCTCCCATGTGACGTCCATGGGAATGGAGGTGAAGGTCACGGTGTCGACTACGTACACCGCGTACACTTTCGAGCCCCGGTCCTTCGCGATCTTAAGGCCCATGTCCACGGCGTTCTGCGTCCGCTTCGAGCCGTCGGTCGCGATCAGAATTTTCTTGAAGAGTTCCGACATACTTTACCCTCGTGAATAAAATAGCCAATGTCGCCAGGCCCTGCGCGCCTGACTACGGTGCTTATGAGATTCTGCGAAGATTTAAATGTATCGGACTTCGCGTCGAAGACGATGAGGTCGGCGTCCATGCCGGGCAATATCGCCCCCTTTTTGAGCCCGGCCAGCCTCGCCCCGTTCAGCGTCGCCATCCGCAGCACGGAGGCATCGTCGTGAACGAGGAGCTTGTCCGTCCACTCCATCTCCCGGAACATGTCCGGCGAGTCCAGCATGACGTTGTCCGTCCCCAGGGCCAGCGTGACTCCGGCGTCATGCATCTTTTTCAGCGGCGGGAGCCCCACGCCCGTCATGGCGTTCGACCGCGGGCACGCCACCACGGGTATGCCCCGGTCGGCGGCCCGGCGGATATCGGAAGCAACGGCCTGCGCCATATGCACTAAGAAGTCAGGCATGATATCCATCGCAGTATCTATATCGTCTCTATTTAACTCGCCCGCGTGGATACCGATTATTTTGCCGGCTTTTTTCGTCTTTTCGGCGATATCCTCAGCGGCGCCCGGGGGGAGGTCCCTCGTGCTGCTGATGCCTATGCCGTCGGCCGCGGCGAGGACGGCCTCGACGGAATCTCCCGGGGCCGGGCGCCCCAGTATCGTGGCCCTCGGGCCGGCCACTTCCCGCAGGAGCCGGGCGCCTTCGGCGCCGCCCTCCCGGAAGTCGATGCAGTGGCAGGTGCCCGTCCGCCGCATGACCTCGAGCGAGGAGCGCATGCCGCCCGCGATGGCGCCGGCCCCGGCGGCGCTCAGTATCCGGTGCTTGAGGCCGCCGGGCGGGGCCACGAGCTCCACGAGCGGCATGAAAGGCGGGTCCTTCACGATGGAGTCGCCCAGATGCGTATGGGAGTTCACGAAGGCGGGGCAGACGATGCCCCGGATATCGGAGTCGCACCGCTCGAAGCCGACTTCACTGATCTTAGAGCCCGCGATGGCCACGTAGCCCTCCCGTGCCTCGAGCTCCTCTCCATAGATGAGCGTCCCCGATACGACGTATTCCCCGGACATGGTACGGATAAATGGCCCCCTGATAAAATAAAACTTCTCGGCCCGGTGAAAATTCGGCCATAAGCCTATGTATTGGAGGGCGGACGTAGCAACTTATTTATCATACTTCGTGTAATGGGTATAACGTCTGGAGGACACACTATGGCGAGAAAAGACACGAGCGGACTGATGTCGTCGGCCGGTATCATGCGCTATTTCGAGGCCGAGGAATCCGCGATCAAGTTAGACCCCCTGTTCGTCATCGTCTCGGCGATCATCTTCGGCGCCATCGTCTTGGGGCTAAACCTTTACTTCGGCAGGATCTGGTAACTAAGACCTTTTTGTTTTTACGGGCGCACCGCCCTCTTTTCCCCTTTTAGGCTCCGTCCTCTCGGGTGATTCTATGACAGTCTTCTTCTCTTCCGGGGGAACGTACTGTATGGGGGCATCCTTGATCTGCCGCCTGTCCGGGCCTGTCCTGCACGTCATCAGATTAAATTAATGCGGCCGTGCATAAAAACCTGCCCCGATAACTTTACATTTACCGGAGGCCCTATACGTTTGGATGCCCCTGGAAGAGTATACGGCGTTCGAGCGCGTCGAGGCGAAGTACGAGGTCGTCTTCATCGGCCGCTCCAACGTAGGCAAGTCGACGCTGATGCGGGAGCTGATCGGCCTTAAAGTGCGCGTCGGCAGGCGGCCCGGCGTCACGCTCCGCCCGAACTACTACAGCTTTGGCGATCTTTTAGTGACGGACATGCCCGGCTACGGGTACATGAAGAACGTGGACTATAAAAAACAGCACAGGATAAGAGACCTCATCGTCAGGTACTTCGAGGACAACGCGCCGAGAATAATTACCGCCGTCCAGGTCGTGGACGCCAAATCGTTCACCGAGGTCGTGGACCGGTGGGACGGCCGGGGCGAGGTGCCCATCGACCTCGAGCTCTTCCAGTTTTTAAGAGACCTGAACATCCCGGTCATCGTGGCCGTCAACAAGATGGACAACATCTACGACCGGGAAAAAAACATGGTGCTGGACGACATCGCCCTGCGCCTCGGGTTCAGCCCGCCATGGAGCGGCTGGATGGACCGACTCGCCCCCATATCGGCGAAAAAGGGGGACGTGGAGCACCTGCGCCGGCTCCTGAAGGATAAGCTGCGGGCCGTCGGGCGCCAGGACCTGGCGGGCTGCTTCTCGTAGCGCCTTGCTCCGGCCGATTTTACATTAATAGTCAATCTTTTTAAACTATCCCGCCGTTTATACAATAACAAACCGTGAGGTCCTGGTTATGAGTCTGAAGCCGAGGAGGATTCTGGGCACGCCCTACGCGAACGGGGCTAAGCTGCTGTTTTTAGGAGCGGGAGAGCTGGGAAAAGAGACGATGATCGAGGCCCAGCGCATGGGCATCGAGATCGTGGCGGTCGACCGGTACGCCAACTCGCCGGGCATGCAGGTGGCACATCGGTCTTACCCGATCAACATGAAAAGCGAGCGGGCGCTCATGGCCATTATGGCCCGCGAGAAGCCCGACGCTATCATACCCGAGATAGAGGCCATCAACATCGACACGCTCTTCAAGCTTGAAAAGGAGGGCTACTTCGTGGCGCCCTGCGCAGAGGCCGTGTGGACCGCCATGCATCGCGAGCGTCTCCGTGAGGCCATCGCCTCCACGGGGGCCAGGACGTCAAAGTACGAGTACGCTACCGATCTGGCCAGCTTTAAGAAGGCATGTGACAGTATTGGGTACCCGTGCGTGTCCAAGCCCATACAGTCGTCGAGCGGCAAGGGCTCATACTTCCTGAAGAGTAAGAAGGACGTCGAGAAGGCCTTCAAGGAAGCCGAAAAGGCCCGGGGCTCGTCCGCCAAGATCATCGTCGAGGAGTTCATCAGCTTCGACGTGGAGATCACGGAACTATCCGTAAAGTACGTCAACGAGAAGGGCAAGGACGAGAGCAAGTTCGTCCGGCCCCTGGGGCACTACCAGATCGAGGGGGATTACCATTCCTCGTGGCACCCCTGGATCGAGGGCGGCGATGAAAAGATGGTCAAAAAAATAGAGAAGCAGGTCTACGACTACTCGCAGCGCATCATGGACAGGCTGGGCGGCTATGGCCTCTTCGCCCACGAGATGTTCATCGACCTGAAGAACGGCAGGGTATACGCCAACGAGACGGCGTGCCGGCCCCACGACACGGGGTTAGTGACTCTCGCCTCTATGCCGCTGGGCTATTCTGAGTTCGCGCTCCACGCGAAAGCAGTTTTAGGCATCCCCATCAAGTGGCACGACCCCATCATCGAGCCCCGCTGTTCCGCCGCCTCGCACGTCATCATCTCTCATACCGAGGGCTGGTACCCGCAGTACAGCGTCGCCGGCGCGTACGACGACGACACGAGCGTCCTCATCTTCGGCAAGCCCGAAACGTATGCGGAGCGCCGGATGGGCGTTGTGCTCTCCTGCGGGAAGACCGTGGAGCAGGCCCGCCGCAAGGCGCAGGCCAGCGCCCATAAGGTCAGGATCGACGCCGGCCAGGGATGGAAGGCCCAGGAGATAACCGAAAAGCACTATTAGGAGGAGGCCCTATTACGGCTAAAAACGGTACAGAGGGATTCGGTGAGGATTACTGACGAGTGCGTGGGCTGCGGCCACTGTAAGGTGTTCTGCCCGGCCGGCGCCATCGAGACTTGCGGCGTGAGCCGGATCAACGATAAGTGCATCGAGTGCGGCAAGTGCAAGGGCTATTGCGCTATCGGGGCCATCACGGAGGAGCCATGAGGGTATCCATCATCGGCGCCGGCCTGGGCGGCCTGCTCGCGGGCGCCGCCCTCTCGAAGGAGCACGACGTCGACGTCTACGAGCGGCTCGATATCTACGGCGGCCGGTTCACCAATTTACCTTATAAGGGCTTCCAGCTCACCACGGGCGCCCTCCACATGATCCCACAAGGGCCGACCGGCCCGCTGGCCGAGCTCCTTAAGCAGGTCGGCGCCGGCGTGAATATCGTCAGGACCGATCCCATGGGCTGCTTCATGACGAAGGATAATGCCCAGATCTCTTTCTTTAATTTCAGGGAGCTTTTATCGTCCCGGGCCCAGGCCCGGATACCGGCCCTGATGGCGAAGATGCTCATCCCGAAGAAGGGCACCGTTTCGGACATGGTATGGGGCGACCCCGAGTGGCTGGCGCTTTCGGACAGCTGCTGCGGCTGGGCGCTCTCCACGCTGTCGGTGGACACCCCCGCGGCCGAGGCATCGGGCATCATCCGGCACGTCATCGGCGGCGGCCCCGGTAAGTACAACACTCCGGGCGTGCCCATGGGCGGATGCGGGGCCGTGGTCGATGCCCTGGCCGGCGTGGTGGAGAAGAACGGCGGTAAAATTCATTTAGGCTCGAAGGTCGACTCGGTCCTCGTGGAGGACGGGAAAGCGAAGGGCGTCGCCGTGGACGGCGAAAAGCGCGGGGCCGATATCGTCATATCGGACATCGGGCACCGGCTCACGGCGGGCATGTACGACGCCCGGTACCTCAACCCGAAGTACGCGGGCGTGCTTCAAAAGCTCCGGCCCTCGGAGGGCGTCAAGATCTGCCTGGCCGCGGAGGAGCCGCTCGTCGGCCACCCGGGCGTGGTCTTCACGCCCTACACGCAGCGGGTCAACGGCATGAACGAAGTGACGCACATCGACCCGTCGCTCGCCCCGGAGGGCATGCACCTTACCATGACGCACCAGGCGCTGCGCTCGGGCGACGTGGAAAACGAGATAAAGCTCGGCCTTCAGGACATCAGGAACATGTTCCAGGGCAAGAAATATTCAGTTCTTTTAGTACAAACATATAGGCGCGACTGGCCCGTGAACCGCATCGCCTCGGGCTTCGACCCCGGCAACCTGACGCCGGTGAAAGGCCTGTACGTCGTGGGCGACGGCGCCAAGGGCAGGGGCTACATCGAGGTCGAAGGCGTGGCGGCGGGCGTGAAGAACCTTCTCGACGCCCTGAAGGCCCGGAGCTGATGCCCGGCTTTTGCCCGGAGTGCGGTGACAGACGACGGCCGCCGACATACGGACCGGCAATCCCGGGGCCCACGCCTGGGACGTCATACATGAGCGAAATCGATCATAAGGGATATAAGCGTAGTAGTTCCGTGTTTGTTTAGTGGTCCTTTGCCCTATTTTCCACTTTCGTACAGCCCGTCGGTTTTTCAACACGAAAACACGAAAGACTTTTATATCCCACGTAAGGGGCACTAAAATCACTAAGTTCCATGCCTGGCGCTTAAAACACGAAACAACCTCCCGAATGGCACTAAAACACTAAAGGATTGAACCACGAGAACGGCATGAAATTTATGCTTTATTTTATATGCTTTCTCTAGTGTTTCAAGTTAATTTAGTGGGGTCCGTGCCCTTGGGAGGTTGTTTAGTGTTTTAACGTGAAAGCATCCACTTTAGTGCGGTTCGTGCCCCTTACGTGGGATAAAAAAATAATTTGTGTTTTCGTGTTGAAAAACCGGACAAATCATCGAACCACACAAACAAAGACAAACGATCACAAAACAAACGCGAAACCAATGAAGCGGAGAATAGCGCCAGGCCGGTCAGTCGCGGACCACCTGGAACGGCCCGATGTGATAGCCTTCAAGCGGGTATATATCGTATTTTTCATAATGCAGCGCTTCCGACGCATTTAGC